>JAEEGK010023771.1_pt1 | contig 12755 bp, 10 predicted proteins | sample 8958771 | NCBI WGS metagenome assembly JAEEGK01 (sample SAMN16246547, study PRJNA631951) | gut metagenome | biome: gut microbiome; feature: rumen; material: SC-attached | host: Bos | place: Iran: Karaj | collected 2018-10 | reverse complement strand
CATCTTACCTTCTCTCCTCCGGAAAGGACCTTAACCTTCTTGATTCCGTCCTCACCTGCAAAGAGCATACGTCCAAGGAAGCCTCTAACATAAGTGGAATCCTTGATCTCAGAATAACCTGTAAGCCACTCTGTGATGTTGTAATCGTTGTCAAACTCTTTGGTATTGTCCTTGGGGAAGTATGCCTGTGAAGTTGTTACGCCCCACTTGTAGGTTCCCTCATCCGGTTCAATCTCTCCCATAAGGATCTGGAAAAGAGTTGTCTTAGCCAGCTCGTTACCGCCTACAAAAGCGATCTTGTCATCGTGCTGAACTACGAATGAGATATTATCAAGAACCTTCTCGCCGTTAATGGTCTTGGAGATTCCGTCAACGGTAAGGACTTCATTACCGATCTCACGATCAGGTCTAAAGTCAATGTAAGGATACTTTCTGCTTGAAGGCTTGATGGTATCAAGCTCGATCTTCTCAAGAGCTCTTTTTCTTGAAGTAGCCTGCTTGGACTTGGAAGCATTGGCGGAGAATCTTGCAATGAACTCTTTAAGTTCCTTGATCTGCTCCTCTTTCTTCTTGTTGGCTTCCTTCATCTGGCGGATCATGAGCTGTGAAGACTCATACCAGAAGTCATAGTTACCGGCATAGAGCTGGATCTTGCCGTAATCGATATCAGCAATGTATGTACATACCTTATTAAGGAAGTATCTGTCGTGGGATACTACAATAACGATGTTCTCATAATTAATGAGAAACTCCTCAAGCCATGCAATAGCATCCAGATCCAGGTGGTTGGTAGGCTCGTCGAGAAGCAGAATATCGGGATTTCCGAAAAGAGCTCTCGCAAGAAGAACCTTGACCTTCTGATTACCGTCAAGCTCCTTCATAAGCTTGTAGTGGTTCTCAGTCTCAATACCAAGTCCGTTAAGAAGACTCTCGGCATCTGACTCAGCTTCCCATCCGTTCATCTCGGCAAACTCAGCCTCAAGCTCACTCGCTCTTATTCCGTCCTCATCGGAGAAATCCTCTTTGGCGTAGATTGCATCCTTCTCCTTCATTACCTCAAGGAGACGGGCATTTCCACCCATAACGGTATCAAGAACAACGTTATCATCGTACTTAAAGTGATCCTGTTCAAGGAAAGAAAGACGCTCACCGGGAGTTATAGCGATATCTCCATTGGTGGTCTCTATCTGTCCTGACAGGATCTTAAGAAATGTAGACTTACCTGCTCCGTTGGCACCGATGATGCCATAGCAGTTACCTTCTGTGAATTTGATGTTTACATCTTCAAAAAGAGCCTTTTTACCGACTCTAAGGGTTACATTGTTTGCACTGATCATTTAATAAATCCTCATATAATAAACTTTAGCTTGCAACAGTTCGTATTATATGGGATTGCCCGGCAAATTGCAACTGCTGTATTTCTTTATAAACTCATCCATGGGAATCGGTTTGGAATAGTAATATCCCTGAAGATAGTCAACTCCAAGCTCTGTTACTATCTTTCTCATTTTATCATCTTCTATTCCTTCACATGTGGTCTTAAATCCCATGCGTTTAAAAGTCGATATCATGCTGGGAAGAAGCTCGTCAGGCTTTTTGCAATAGTCCCATACAACACTCATATCAATCTTAATATCTACAAAGGGATAGCTCTTTATTCTGGAGAGATTTGACGATCCCGTTCCGTAATCATCCAGAGCAAATTTAAATCCCTTCTCTATCATGGCCTGAACCTGTTTGTTCATTATGCTCTCATCTGCCAGGGAAACCTCGGTGATCTCCAGGTGGATCTTCTCGGGGTCAACACCGTACTTTTCAACTATGGAAGCATATCTTTCCGCCAGGTCTCTTTTTATGAACTGAGAAGGAGAAAGATTGACACTCACCCACTTCATTCCCATATCTGTCATATTGTAATTTGAAGCAAACTTACATGCTTTCTCAAATATCTGTTCTCCGAGAGCATTGATCCTGCCGTTTGCCTCAGCCACAGGGATAAATAAACCGGGAGGAATGATATTTCCTTTTTCATCCCTTATCCTGGCCAGTGCCTCTGCTCCGACGAGCCTTCCGCTTTTTGCTTCTATAAAGGGCTGGAAGAAAACTTCAACCTTATCATGCTCTACTGCATACTCAAGGTTCTTCTTGAGGGCAGCTTTATCTACATATTCATTTAGTTCTTTCTCAGTTACAACTACAGTCTCCTCCAGGTCACCTTTATCAGCCTTTTCCATGGCATCCATAAGTGTACTTAAAAGGAAATCGGATGAAGCAACTTTTCCGTTTACAAGAGCTCCGCAAAATGCAACCTCCAAATAAATCTCCAGGTTCTCTGATACCCATGGATGCTCAAATCTCTCTCTGATGACTTTTACAGCCTTCTCCAAGGGCATTTCCTTATCGCTGACCAAAAAGAATCTTCCGTTTCTGTAGTAAAATGCATCATATTCGGGAAACGCCGTTAACAGATACTGGCTTATCAGAATAAGGCCCTGGTCCAGCTGCCTTCCGCCATAAATATCTCTCATCTCCATATAATTATGGATCACTATACCCAAAATCTTATGTTTTAACTTTCCGTTGTTTTCTTCAAAGTAATCCCTAAAGGCATTACTGTTGAAAATTTTCCCCCTGGTCTCAAGATAAAACTCCGGGTTACCGAAAGCCAGATATGCAGTAATTATCGCTATTAAACAGAAACTATCCATAAGCAGATATGATGGAAAGATTTTTCTGAAGATAATCCCGGCTAAAAGCACGGCATTATAAAACAGCATCGTGAAAAAATATCTTCTCCTGACAGTATTTTTATACTTAAGAGTGACATAAACAGAAAATGCTATATAGAAATATGAAACATAATACAGAAGGAAATAATATGGTCCGTTGTGATACTGCCCGCCATCTAAGTTATATATAAGTCCGGTCCAGGGGCTTAAAAAGCTAAACAAAAATCCCGCACCAAAAGGCACACAAACAAGGGCTAAAACAGCCCTGTTCGAAGCATAATTGCGTTTAAATACAATTGAAGTAAATTCGAAAAATGCTAGAGCTCTGCAGAAAAAGAATGCAAAGTAGCAGACATTCAAAAGATGAGCTACGGGTAAGCTCACCTCTGAAATTTTACTGTCGGCCCAGCTTGCAATGATATCAAAGAATAAAACTGCACTTTCAACCCACAAAAGATACAAAAATGTCCTATTGATCTTAACTGAAAGCCTGGGTAATGAAAAATAAAACAGCAGGATTATAAATAGTATGAATAAGCTATGGATTGCGTAGCCGTAATTCCACATACGGTTCCTCAATTCTTTCCTTACTGCACGTTAATAGTTAATATAATTTTAAATAATTATTCACGCTATTACAATCCAAATAGTATTAAGACTTTATAAAACATTTTTTATTGCTGCAAGAAGATCGCTGTATTCCTCAAAAGCCTGAAGATGAGGATAATCCTCTTTTATCTTATCTGTAGTCCTGAATAAAAATCCATTCCTGGAGGCCTCGATCATGGCAAGATCATTGTAGCTGTCTCCGCTGGCTATAGTATCATAACCGATAGACTGAAGTGCCTTAACGGTTGTGAGCTTGGAGTTCTCGATTCTCATCTTAAAGCCTGTGATCTCTCCGCTTTCGGCAACCTCAAGGCTGTTGCAGAAAATAGTGGGCCATCCCAGCTTCTCCATAAGAGGAGTTGCAAACTGAGTGAAGGTATCACTTATGATGATAACCTGGGTAAGGCTTCTGAGCTCGTCCAAAAACTCTTTTGCTCCGGGAAGCGGGTCTATGGTTCTTATGGTATCCTGGATCTCTTTAAGTCCAAGGCCATGCTCCTTAAGGATTCCGATACGCCATCTCATGAGCTTGTCATAGTCGGGCTCATCTCTGGTTGTTCTCTTAAGCTCAGGTATTCCGCTGGCCTGTGAAAAGGCGATCCAAATCTCAGGTACCAGTACTCCTTCAAGGTCTAGACAAACTATATTCATGGCATAATCCTCTTTTCTTCAAATTTTTACAAAAACCTTGTTTAGTTTAGCACATTAAAGTGATGCAGACAACACCAAATTTATATCGCCCCCAGAATAAACTCAGCAAGGCCGTCGTGGTCGTTGTCAAACCTTGTCACTACATCAGCAGACTCTTTTACAAGGTCCGTTCCGTTTATCATGGCGATTCCGCATCCGGCTGCCTCGATCATGGAGATGTCATTCTGCTCATCACCTGCAGCGTAGGTATTTTTTTCGTCAACCCCGAGGATACCGGCAAGTCTTTTGACTGCACTGCCCTTACCGGCCTCGGAAGGGAATATCTCCATATAATTGGGATTTGAATACAAAAGAGTAAGCCTCTCCCCTACCATTTCCTGTAATGCCAGTCTGAATCTCTCCTGCTTTTCTCTGTCATGAAGCTCAATTGCTATCATCTTGGAAGGTGGCTGTTTCAAATAGGCCATTACATCATCAGTGACGATAAGCGGAGTCTTGATGACTCTTCTGTAGTACTGCATGCACTCATTGTCATGTCTTGATACAATGTGATCCTCATTGTAGGTATGACAGTGCATGTCATATTCCTCTGCAAGATCAAGGATGCTCTCAACAAGCTCCAGCGGAACTCCGGTCTTATATACGTATTTCTGCTCATCGACGCTGTATATCTCAGTTCCGTTTGATCCGCACAGAAAGCTTCCTTTAAAATCAAGTCCCAGTCCGTCGTAAACCGCTTTTGCACTGTCTATCGCTCTTCCTGTATTTATACAAAAATAATGCCCTGAATCAGTGAATCGCTTCAGGGCATCTAAAGTATTCGGAGTAATCTTTTTTTCTGAATTAAGAAGTGTCCCATCCAGATCAAAAAAGAATATCTTTTTGTCCATTTTATCCCTCAACTATTAAGTATCTTCCGTCTCCGATATCAAACACTTCATCCGCATCAAGAACATTTCCGCCCTCTGTATCGACGCCGGATTCCTCGAAGTATTCCTCTACCTCTTCAACTCCTTCAACAACTACCGCCATGCAGTCTTCAAGAAAAGCTTCAGCCTCTTCCTCATTGGATGCTACATCCTCAGGAAACAGCTGCCCCTGGTTTTCAAGAAAACATCTGATTACAGCTTCGTCATACTCATGCATAAACTTTTCCTCCATACCTCTCATAATAGTCCATGTTCTTTGAGTTCTTTGTAAAGCCTTGCCACAGGAAGTCCCATAACATTGTAATAATCACCCTTGATACCGGTTATAAACCTTGCAAAAAGCCCCTGTATGCCGTAGGCTCCTGCCTTGTCATCGCACTCGCCGCTGCCAACGTACCAATTGATCTCATCAGCAGACATTGATGCTACATCCACATCTGTGCATTCCGAAAAGGTAAAGCTCTTTAGCAGTCCTTTTTCATTCCAAAAGACGCTGACTCCGGTGTAAACGCTGTGTGCCTTGCCCGAGAGCATTTCAACCATTTTGTAAGCATCGCTTCTGTCTGACGGTTTACCGAGTATCTTATGATTATATGATACAACGGTGTCTGCGCCGATTACAACAAGTGTGTCCTCTTCATTCGTAAAAGTTTTGTTAAATATTTCTTCGGCCTTCTGAAAAGAGAGTTCCTCTACAATTTCAGACGGAATCTCTTTGGTCATTACCTCTTCTGAAACTGCAGGAATTATCTCAAATTCCGGTATTATCTTCGAAAGGAGCTCCTTCCTTCTTGGTGATCCGGAAGCCAGTATATATCTCATTGTTATCAATTCCCCTATCTGTTTATTATGCTTTTGGATTCATCTCCGGTATGAAGACTCTGCTGCTACCCGGGTCATGTCTTTCAACCGCCTCCACAGCTTCTTTTCCAAATACCATCTGAGAGTTGACTCTCTCTGTACCCTCAAGGTTCCTTTCGGATATCTTTTCATATACACCCTTGCTGTTCATGATGTGAGCTTTCTCCGTATCCTTGAGCTCAACGTCAAGAATATGCCAGAGCTTCTCCTTAAGCCCTGCATCCTCCACAGGGAAAAGAATCTCAACCCTTCGCTCAAGGTTTCTTGGCATCCAGTCAGCACTTGAAGCATACATCTCAGGACTTCCGCCGTTTTCAAAGTAGAATATCCTACTGTGTTCAAGGAAGTTTCCGACGATGGATCTTACGGTGATATTCTCGCTCACTCCCTCCACGCCTGCTCTAAGACAGCATATACCTCTTACGATGAGATCAACCTTAACGCCGACGCTGCTGGCTCTGTAGAGCTCTGCAATGACGTCCTTGTGACAGATGGCATTCATCTTGGCAACGATCCTTGCTCTCTCACCCATACGGGCATGCTCTTCTTCTCTCTTTATGAGGTCAATGATCCTGTCCTTAAGCCAGAGAGGTGCAATGGCGAGCTTATTCCATCCAAGTGGCTCGCTGTAACCTGAGAGCATGTTAAATACAGCCGTTGCATCCTCACCAAATGCCGGGGCACAGGTAAAGAGGCCAACGTCAGTGTACTGCTTGGCAGTTGAGTCGTTGTAATTACCGGTTCCGAGGTGGACGTATCTCTTTATGCCGTCCTCTTCACGTCTTACAACAAGAGTTATCTTACAGTGTGTCTTAAGTCCAACAAGACCATATATTACATGGCATCCGGCTTTCTCAAGCATCTTGGCCCAGACGATGTTGTTCTCCTCGTCAAACCTTGCCTTGAGCTCAACCAAAACCGTTACCTGCTTGCCGTTGTCGGCAGCCTTTGCAAGGGCTGCAATAATGGGAGAATTACCGCTGACTCTGTAAAGTGTCTGCTTGATGGCAAGAACATCAGGATCCACAGCTGCCGTCTCAACAAACTTAACCACATTCTCAAAGGTCTGGTATGGATGGTGCATCAGGATGTCGCCCTTTGAGATCACATCAAAGATGTTCTCCCCGGCCTCAAATTCCGGAACGCTCTGAGGAGGATAATAGCTGTGTTCCTTAAGCTCATCAAAGCCCTCGAGTTTGTACATCTTCATAAGGAAGGTCAGATCTATAGGGCCTTCAATGCTATATATCTCGTTATCTTCAACTTCAAGCTCTGAAGTTATCTTTTTAAGAAGCTTTTTGTCTATGCCCTTTTCAACCTCTAGTCTGATGGCCTGTCCCCACTGGCGGCGCTTGATCTGCTTCTCGATCTCTTTTAAAAGATCTTCCGCCTCGTCCTCATCAATTGAAAGATCGGCATTTCTTCCGACTCTGTACGCCGAGCAGGTCAGAACATCATAATTCAAAAAGAGCTTATGCATATTCCTGAGGATTATTTTCTCAAGAAGTATTACCTTTCTGAGCCCTTTTCCCTCATCCCTTGCAGGGATCTCAAGAATCCTCGGAAGAACATCAGGAACCTGAACGGTGGCAAAATCCACCTCATCGCTGCCCTCCTTTTTCTTGAGAAGAGCCGCAATGTTTAGTGACTTATTCCTGATAAGCGGGAATGGCCTTGATGAATCAACCGCCATCGGAGTCAGTACCGGATACACATACTCATCAAAGTATCTGTCCACATACTCCAGATCCCTTTCCGAAAGGTCCAGACCATCCGAAACCTCAAGTCCCTTTTCCAGTAAAAGAGGTACCAGCTGGCCATTGTATATTTCATATTGCTTATCTACAAATTTATGAACCGCATCCAGAACCTTTTCAAGCTGTTCACCGGCAGTCATACCTGCAATATCGGGCTTTTTGTAGCCTGCGTTTATCATGTCTTTCAGCGAAGCCACCCTGACCATGAAGAATTCGTCTAGGTTGCTGGCAGATATACTGAGAAATTTAAGCCTCTCAAAGAGTGGATTGGATATATCCTCAGCCTCCGAAAGAACTCTTGAATTGAACTGGAGCCAGCTCAGCTCACGGTTTATATACAGTTTTGGATTTTCAAAATCTATGGTTGATCTGTCTTTTGCCATTTGCTGTTCCTCACATCATTTTCTTTTGCTTGATGACAGGCTTTATGCCAAATACTTCTTCAAAGAAAGCTGCCCTGTTGGTAAAGAGTCCCTTTTCCAAAGTAATATCTGCTCCGCTATCGATGTTGATTATAAGCTGTTTGTCCTTGACAGTGACCTTGACGTCCTTGAACTTTTGTTTGTGAGTCCTGTCCAGACCGTTGGCAACCCTAAGGATTGCGGTGAGCTTGGCAACTATCAGATATTCCTCCTGGGAAAGTCCCTCCAGATATGGGCTCTTGCTTCCGAAGTGATCAAACTCTTCATGGTTGTACCTTACAACATTGGCCACAATAGTCCTTTCTTTGTGTGAAAGACCTATGATCTCGGTGGACATGATGATGTTATAGGAGCAGTCTCCGAGATTCACCATGCTTATATACTTGCCGCAGTCGTGAAGCATGGTCGCCACCTGCAGCAAAAGGCGCTCTCTCCGGGAAAGTCCGTGGATCTTCTTGGTGTTGTCGAATATCTCTACTGCTATCTTCTGCAGAGTCTCGCGCCTAGATTTGCTTCCCATATATCTCTTGGAAATATTCTGGGCGCAGGAAATAATATCGTGTTCGAAGTCGTGGGGCGATTTGATAAAGTTCTTTTTCTCAGCGTACTCGTATGCGATTCCATCGCACAGAGTAACACCCGGAGCCCACAGATTCTCTGCACTTGTGATATCCATAATGCATTTGATCAGGATTGACGACACGTACAAGAGCGGAATGTTCTCCTCAGGGATGTCGAGTCTCTTAGCTACCTGCCTTGCATTGATATCTGTGGCATTTTCAAGAAACCGGCTGTACTCCTTGTTCGAAGCATAGCCAACAAGCTTGCCTTCACTCCTGAACCTTCTGAGTATCGGTGAGACATAGTCATCAATGATTATAAGGTTCTCAACCCTTCTGTCCTTTAAGTACATCTTGGAAAAGACTGCAAGCTGCGTATTTACAAGCTCGGAAATAAGCTCTGAGTATTCTCTTCTTGTGGCGTGCACCGTCTGCATGATGGCGTAGAGCCTAAGCACTCCTGTTTTCAGGTTCTGGGTTGCAATGAGTGCGTCCTTCTCAAACAGGGATATCTGGATGCTTCCACCGCCTATATCAATAATTGCGGTAGGCTTCTTGATAACCTCCTGGAACTGCTCGTTCTTAAGAGCGATGGATTTGTAATCAAGAAATCTCTGCTCGGAGTTACTAAGAACATCTATCTGCAAATGTGTTCTCTGCCTTATGAGCTCCTGCAGGATCACAATGTCCTTGGTCTCCCTGATGGCGCTGGTACCGTAAGCCTTGTAGTGTGTTGCGCCATTCTCCTTCATTTTCTGCCTGAATTCCGACAGAATTCTGATAAGTTCATCTACATGGCTGCTGCTGATCGTTCCCTTGGCATAGGTCTCCGTTCCCAGATCCATGCGGTGCCTTACATGATCAAGCTCTTTTACCCCGTACTTGTGATCCAGTTCAAAGATCTTCATCGCCATTTCATATGAGCCAACATCTATTGCTGCAAAAACTTCACCGGTCATATTCGCTCCTTAAAAAACCTCTTTAGTAGTTTCCAAGAATCTTCATCATCTTGGCTTCTTCTCTGAGGCCTCTCAAGGCGTTCTTGACTGCGCTGTCCTCAAGATTCCCGTCAAAGTCAATAAAAAATCTGTACTCCCAGTTCCTGTCCTCGATAGGCCTTGACTCTATCTTGGTCATGTTAAGACCGTTATAGATAAAATGAGACATAATATGGTATAACGATCCTGCCTCATGAGGAATCTCAAGACACAGGCTTATCTTGCCGGCCCCCTTTAGGAATACCTTCTGGTTTGTAACCACAATAAATCTTGTTGAATTGGACTCCGCCTGGTTTATAGCTTCCTGTATGATCTCAAGGCCATAGACTTCACCGGCTCTTCTGCTTGCTATCGCCGCCTGAGTCTTGTCTTTATCATCGGAAACTTTCCTGGCTGCGAAGGCATTGTTCTTCATACTTATCTGCTTGATGTCGGAGTGCTCAGCAAGAAATCTTGCCGACTGCATAAGTGACTGTGGATGCGAATACACTGTTGTTATATCTGAAAGCTTAGCTCCCGGAACTCCGAGAAGGCAGTGCTTTATGTCTATTATCTGCTCTCCCACAATGTAGTTCTCATACTCTGTAAGCAGGTCATAAACCTCACTCACTATGCCTGCTGTGGAATTCTCAATAGGAAGAACTGCATAGTCTGCACTACCGTCCTCCAAAGCTCCGAAGGCATCTCTGAAGCTGTCTACATGAAAGCTGTTAACATCCTTACCGAAAAATCTTATGGTGGCTTCCTCGGAATAAGCTCCTTCCGCTCCCTGGTAGCACACTCTTTTTGCCGATCCCATAAGGGAATCTATCGGAATAAACGGAAGTCTGAGTGATGCACCCTGCTCCGAGAGTTTCTGATACTGGAGCTTTCTCGACATTGACATTATCTGGGAAAAGAGCTCTTCAATACCGATACTGTTGAAATCAGAATGGGTAAGCCCCTTAACTGTCTTTATCTTCTCCAGTTCTCTCTCCCTGTCGTAAACTTTTTTGCCGTTTGCTATCTTGTAATCTGCTATTGCTGAAGAGACTTCCATCCTCTTTTCATATAATTCGACTAAAGATGAATCAATCTCATCTATCTGTTTTCTAAGGTCCTTTAAGTCCAACCGTCTGCTCCTCCGTGTTTACTAAACATAATTATACATGATTAATGATATACAAATTACGACTTGATAGCAAGAAGACACAAGAGATATAATAAAGAGCGGAGGGAAAAGCATGAACAAGAAATTTGCACTGTTTTTCATATTGATGCTTCTGATTATATCCGGTGCTCTTACTCTCTATTTTATTGATAAACACGTTCCCATGAGTCCCACCGATTCCGGTAATATTCCAGGTAACATGCAAAACGGCGGTCTGTTTTTTGAAATGGACGGCAAGGTTTATTTTTCAAATGCATATGATGACGGATGTCTTTACTCCATGGATGTTGATGAGACAAGTCCCAAACGCCTCACAAGCATGGGTACCAAATACATCAGCGGAGCCAATGGATACCTTTATTTCTATATGGATTCCACCAGCAAATCTTCCAAGGTAACAGGTCTTGGAGCAGCTTCCAAACAGTACGGAATTTATCGATGCAAGATTTCAGGCCGCGATCAGGTTTGTCTTGTCAGAGACTTCTGCGGAGAGACACAGCTCTGCGGAGAGTATCTCTATTATCAAATCAAGGATGCCAACGGCGGAACTCTTCATAAGATCAAGTGCGACAAAAAAAACAATACCAAGGTGGCTGATGAGCTTATTTCTCCCATGTGCTACGACAACGGTATTATCTACTATACAGGCGTAACCAATGATCATGATATTCACGCGCTCCTCACAAGGGATGGCGATGTTTCAACCACTGTGGTAAACGGCTATTATTTCTTCCCCGTAGTTCAGGACGGGTATCTTTATTATCTCAACGGCCCTGCCAATTTCAGCTTATGGAGAACCAATCTCACCACCGGTGAGCAGCAGCTTGTTACTTCAGACAGATGTGACTGCTTCACAATGGACAGGAATCACATCTACTATTCCTATTCAAATGCCATGAATCCATCTCTTCGCAGATGTGATCTCGACGGCAGCAATAAAGTTGTTTTATTCGAAGGCGTTGTCAACAGCATTAACGTGACAAGCCGTTATATCTATTTCAAGCAGTTTGGCAACGATGAGGTTTACTTTCACATTCCTGTAGATCTGTCGGCTCCGGCGTCGACGTTTACAGTCATAACGAATTAATGGACAAGGCGCGTATTCTCTTTTTCAGGATACGCGCTTACATTAAATATAAAAATAATAGGGAGAGAGTATGAAAGAATTAAGACACATGATGAATCCTCTGGACTTTTCAGTAGAGGAACTGGAAGACCTTTTTGACCTGGCAGGCGATATAGAGAGGAACATGGAGGGCTATGCCCACAAGTGTGACGGCAAGATCCTTGCCACCTGCTTCTATGAGCCAAGCACCAGAACAAGACTGTCCTTTGAAACAGCAATGCTGCGCCTTGGAGGCAAGACACTGGGCTTTGCAGATGCATCAAATTCCTCAGCAGCCAAGGGAGAAAGCGTTGCAGACACAATAAGGGTAATCTCCTGCTTTGCAGACATCTGCGCCATGAGACACCCCAAGGAAGGTGCTCCTATGGTAGCAGCCACCAAATCAGGAATCCCTGTGATCAACGCAGGTGACGGCGGACATCAGCATCCGACCCAGACCCTTACTGACCTTCTCACCATCAGGTCTTTATATGGCAAGCTCGGCGACTTTACCATAGGCCTTTGCGGAGATCTTAAGTTCGGCAGAACCGTCCACTCACTTATAAATGCCCTCAGCAGATATGAAGGCATCCGCTTTATATTTATTTCACCAAAAGAGCTAAGGGTTCCCGATTACATAACAGAGATGCTCACACAAAAGAACATCCCCTACGAAGAAGTGATAAAGCTTGAAGAAGTAATGCCTCAGCTTGATTTCCTCTACATGACAAGAGTTCAGAAGGAACGTTTCTTCAACGAGGAAGATTACATAAGACTTAAAGATTTCTACATCCTCAACAAAGAGAAAATGGCAAAAGCCAAAGAAAATATGTATATTCTCCACCCTCTCCCAAGGGTTAACGAGATATCCGTTGAAATAGATGATGACCCAAGAGCCGCTTACTTCAAACAGGTTCAGTACGGACTGTACGTAAGAATGGCTCTGATACTCACACTTCTTAATATCAAATAAATCGGGAGGAA
>JAEEGK010023768.1_pt1 | contig 12755 bp, 8 predicted proteins | sample 8958771 | NCBI WGS metagenome assembly JAEEGK01 (sample SAMN16246547, study PRJNA631951) | gut metagenome | biome: gut microbiome; feature: rumen; material: SC-attached | host: Bos | place: Iran: Karaj | collected 2018-10 | reverse complement strand
AGAATATCGGCCTCGGCCTCTTCCCGACCCTCATCGGCAATGTGCTGCAAAAGACCAACGCTGAAGGCACAGCCGCACATGAGTTGGACTATACCTGGGCTCTCGTCATGTTGGCCGCCCTCGGTATCGCAGCTCTGCTCATCTCGGTCTACCTCAAGGCCGTTGACAAGAAGAAGCACTTCGGTTTGGAAGAACCTAATATTAAATAAACCAGGAACTTGGTTGAATAACCTGTAGGGCTGCCGTAGTACGACAGCCCTACATTTTATTTATGCACAAACGGAACCTCGCACATTTCGAGGATTTCCTTGACAAATCTCCTTTCGCGAGGACCGAAATGCGTATCGGAACGCGAAACTTGTGTCATCATAAGCGAAAAGATGCGTTTCTTTTCAATTGGCATCATTTTCAGTGTGTTGTAGGCTTGTTTGGGCAACTCGTTTCTTGGGATCGGGACAAAACCCGTGGTATCAAACTCAAGCTCCTTCATGCAGGCATCAATGCATTCGCGCTCGGCATTGCGGGTACGAAAGTCGGCCTTGGCCAAATTGTAGAGCACGCTGGCGATGGCCTTTTGTTCCACTTGGGTGAATTTTTCGTCCATAACAACAAAATTTTCTGCAAAGAAACGATTTTTTATAATTTTGCAGCAATAATCTACATAAAAAAACTAGACATGAAGAAACTATCTTTACTATTCTTGGCTTTGGCCTCCTTGGTAATGCTAAAAGCTCAATGGGTCGATGACCCCAACAGCAACACCAACCTTGCCAGTTGTAACAAAAATGCCGCAGAAGTGTATGTTTCAACCGACATAACGACGGGTGATTCCTACGTGCAATGGCATTACCAAGGCGAAAACGGTTGGTCGCCTTGGTTGCAACGGCTTGATTTCAACGGTGTTCCGCAATGGCCTGCCGATGGCATCCATGTCACTACCCCCGACTTCGCCACCTGGTCGCCTGGCTATGCCATGACCGCTGTCAGTGGCGGCGTGGTAACGGTGTTCCGCACCCTCGGGCCTCATCACTGGGCAGTCAAGATCGATTCCGACGGCACCTTCCCCTGGGGCGAACATGGCATGGTGCTCTTCGACGGTGAAGGAGGAGGCCGCTCCGAAGTGCTCGCAGGCGATGACGGCGGCGTGTGGGCCTTGGGCACCGACATGGACAGCACCTTCCTGCAATATATCGATGCCTACGGCACGCTGCGCCCAAAAGCCACCATCAAAGACCCTGTGAAAAAATGCTCCAATGGCCTATTGATACCTGCTGAAAACGGTGTCTTCGTAGTGTATTCCAAACACACTCTCCAAGGCTACACCACCTACAACAAGGAAATCCACGTCGCTGGGTACAACAAAAACGGTGAACAAATCTTCCCTGAGACGATGTTGTTCGCGCAACAGGCCGTAGGTGCCAGCTATGTCCATTATGCCATTCCCGACAACCACGGAGGCGGCTATGTCTATCAATATCACAACGGCATAGGCGGCGTGTATAACACCTACGTCACGCATTTCGACGAGAACGGCACAGCCACCATCTACGATCCCAACGGCATCGCCGTGCATAGTCCCGACTACAGCAACTATTACACCAATGCCTACGCCACCATCGATCCCAAGAGCAATGATATCATTATCGCCTATCTCCAAAAAGACGCCGGCTCTCAATCCCAACATCGAGTCTATGTCAACCGCATCACCGAATCGGGCGAAAAGCCATGGGGAGACGGCATTCTTGTGGCTGACTACACAGGCCTTTCCTATAGCGACATCCATGTGAATGCCATCGATGCTGTAGATGGTTTCGTAGTGACCTACGGCACCAGCCAAGGCCGCATTGAAGCTGTGGGCTACGACCTCGAAGGAAACCTGCTGTGGAACATCACGATGAGTTCGACTGGCTACAATAAAACCATAAGCGACAACACCACTGGTTTTCATTACGGGCAAAACATTGTGGCATGGATCAACAGCGATGACGGCGGCGTCTATGCCCAAAACATCGGCTGGGACGGCACCATGGGAGTGGTCACGCCACCTGCCCCGGTGACATGCGACCCGCCAACCGATTTCCAAGGCGAGTATTTCTTTGAAACCAACTCGGATTTCGGGGTGCATCTATCATGGACAGCACCTCAGGAATTGCCGCTGCACTATAATCTGTATTTCACCGATCCATCAGGCTGCACTACAACCATTGAAGTAGACCCCAACGAAACGGATTATTTAGATCAGATGTCCATTATCGGAGCCGTCACTTACCAACTTACTGCAGTTTATGAAAACTGCGAATCCGAATTTGCGCTCACTCCTGACGGCGAGGACTACGTCACCATCATAATCACTGCCATCCCCGAAAACACGGAAGAAGAAATCGTGTCCATCCTGAGTGTCTACACCATCAAAGGACAACTTGTCAACGCCAAGGATCTCAACGAGTTGAATCAAGGCGTTTATATTGTCAAAGGAATCACGGATTCAGGCAAAACCATCATAAAGAAAGTAATCAAGTAATTATTAACTTCAATACAACAAAACATGAAAAAGCTTTTCTTTCTAGTTATCTCGTTAGGAGCGATGCTTACCGCGAAAGCACAATGGGTCGACGACCCAGCTACCAACACTTTCCTCGCCAACTGTGGCAACGACGACGGTGAACTCTACATGGCCACCAACTCCAACTCCGGTGACACCTACATCCAATGGGAAGGATTCGGCACCAATGGTTGGTCGCCCACCCTACAGCGCATCAGCTTTGAAGGTGCTCCGCAATGGGGCGACGATGGCATCCATATCGGCGGGCATGAATTCTCATCGATGTCGGAAGGTGTCGCCATGACTACCACCGCCGATGGCTGCGTGGTGAGTTGTTTTGCCACTTACGACGGCTTCTCATACGCTGTGAAGATTGATCCTGACGGCAATTTCGTTTGGGGAGAACAAGGCTTGCAACTCTTTGGGGGTCTTGGCTTTTCGCGCACCGAATTGACAGCCGGCGATGATGGCGGTTTTTGGGCCTTAGGCTTTGACTACTCGAACCTTTATCTGCAATACATTAGTGCCGATGGCACTTTAGGACCCACCACCACCATCAGCGACAGCAGCGGATACAAGTGCATGTTCGGCCAACTCACTTTGAGCCTCGACAACAATGTGCTGCTCACTTACGAAAAAGTGGGCTCTGGTTTTTATACCGACAAGGAGCTTTATGTCGTCGCTGTCACGCCAGAGGGTGGCATCATCAGTCCCGACCAACTCCTCATGTCTTCTCAGACTTTCCAATCCACCTATATCCATAAGGCTATTGCTGATGGCATGGGCGGCGGATATGCCTACATTTGGCATCCTGGCATCGGAGGAGCCTTCAACTCTTATGTTTTTCATTTCAATGAGATAGGTTTTTCCACCATCAACGACCAGAACGGCATATCGGTGCATTCCACCGACCCGATGAACTACTATGGTTACGCCTACGGCGCTGTCGACCCCGTCAGCCACGACCTCATCGTAGCATACGAGCAGACCGATGCCTCGACGCAAAGCCAGTCAAGACTTTATGTCAACCGCATCACCGCCACGGGCGAAAGAGTTTGGGGAGAAGGCATCCTGTTGGCCGATTATGTAGGCGTCTCCTATGCCGACATCATGGTCGATGCTTTTGAGGACGGCAGCGGTTTCAGCGTGATTTACACGAAAAGCAGTCCCAGTAACTCCTACTTCACCACGGTCGAGGCGATGGGCGTAGATATGAACGGCAACCAACTATGGGCCAAGACCTTGTGCTCGAATGTCTATAGAAGGACGGTATGCGACAACACCCCAGGTTTCGTCATGGGTCAAAACATTGTGACTTGGGTGAATTGCATTGACGGCGGCATTTACGGCCAAAACATCGGTCCCGACGGTAACATGGGGCCCATTGAACCACCCGTTCCGACCTGCTTCCCGCCTGAGAACCTTGAAGGCGAATATGTCTATGATATGGAAGAGCAACTATTTGGTGTGAAAATTAGCTGGATAGCCCCTGAGACCCAGCCCCTGCATTATAACCTCTATCGATACAGCGAAATTTACAAGGATCAGGTCATCATCGAAGTGGAAGCCGATGCCACCTCTTATTTCGATGAATGCGGCTTAGGACAATACACCTATCAGCTGACCGCTGTTTACGAACACTGCGAATCCGACTTTGCCCTCACCCCCGAAGGAGAGGACTTTGTTCAAATCGAGGTCACTGGAATTGAGGAAAATGTCGACAACAGAATCATCAACGTGCTGAATGTTTACAACATGAAAGGCCAGCGAATCAGCGCCAACCACATGAGCGAACTGAACACTGGTGTCTACATCCTCCAAGGTTTGACAGAAGACGGCCGTTTGGTCAGCCAAAAAGTGATGGTCGACAAGAAATAAGCCGTAACACATACATTATGAGCAGGCTACAAGTTATTATAAGCCCGCAGTACGACCCCTTCCTCAATCGCGCCGTCGAGCAATACCTCACGGAACGCCAAGAGGAAGGTGTCGTTACTTTGTACCTTTGGAAAAACCAACAGACCGTGGTCATCGGCTTCAACCAAAACCCTTACGCAGAGTGCAATGTCAAACTTCTGCTTGATGAAGGCGGTCACCTTATGCGACGCGGTACGGGCGGCGGAGCTGTCTATCACGACTTGGGCAACATCAACTTCTCCTTCATTGCCGACAAAAAGCTGTATGATGTGAAAAAACAGCTCTCCGTGATTCAAGAAGCGCTCCTTTCTTATGGTTTACAAACCGAAATCTCCGGCCGCAACGATCTCACCTGCCAAGGGCGCAAATTCAGCGGTAACGCCTTTGCGAAAGGTCAGAGAAATAACCTTCACCACGGCACCATTCTCATCAAGACCGATGGCGCGATGATGCAACGCTACCTCATTGTCGACAAGGCCAAACTGCTGAAAAACGGGGTGAAGAGCGTGGCATCAAGGGTCATTAACCTCAGCGAACTCATCCCTGACCTGACCTCCGAGAACATCAAGCAACCTTTGATTGCCTCGTTTGAAAAGGTTTACGACGGCGAGGCGGAAATGCTAGACTTTGACACCTTTATTAATAATAGCGAAGTGCAAGCCATCAGAGCACACATCGCATCAAACGACTTCCTTTTCGGCCGTTGGGAGCAGTTCAAGACCACAAAAAAAGACCGTTTCCCCTGGGGCGGTGTGGAAATATCGCTGCACATTGATGAGGCAAATTCTGTCATCAAAAACATACAAATCGCCTCGGATTGTCTTGAACCCGAGGCGATTCAAAGGGCAGAAATCCTGCTTCGCGGTTGCAGCACTCACGAGATGCCCCCTCACGACCAAAACGATGAGATCCTCAAGGACATCATCCGTTTGGTGTATGACTAACATCAGCCAATGGGCACCGTCAGCTTGAAAACGATGTTGCGACCCATATTGAACACGCCTTGCCTACCCGTCACGACATTGAAATCGGCATACTTCAAGCGGTTCAGATGGTCTTGATAGCATACATCCGTAAGGTTGTCCACGATTACGCTCAACTCGGCGACCTTTTTTCCCTTGACCAAGACATCCGTTCCTACTGACAGACCCAGCAAGAGGTATGAAGGCGTCATAGTCTCAGTGTTGTAGGCGGCATAAAAATGGTCTTGTTTCAGATACCAGTCCATCCTCGCGGCGACATAGGCATTATTGAGGACCTCGCCGTCGTGTGTAATCTCATATTTCAAATCTGTCGAAAGCCGCGGTGCCGGCGTCATAGGAAGCCAACGCATCTCCTCTGGCTGTTGCAAAAGACATGCCTGAACATACGAGAAAGCAGTTCCGACATGAAAGGCATGGATGGGATGGATGTCGACACTAGCCTCAAATCCCATCAGCATCGCCTCGCCCTGAGCGTAGGCAAAAGTCATCAAATCAGGCTCGATAATGCTGTCGATACGGTGCAGATAGATGTAGTTGTCGATATGGTTGGCAAACACAGCACTATGCAACTCGAAATAGCGCGTGGCATAATCGAGACCCAAGTCTGCTTGCAAACTATACTCAGATTTAAAATCATGATTTCCAATCTCATACCTCAACGAACCCTCGTGTTCGCCATTGGAGGCCAGTTCGCTGATGTTAGGCGTACGGAAGCCTCGAGCCAGATTAAGTTTCACATCCAAGCGCTCCGTAACTTCGCAAGTCGCACCGACACTGCCCGTGATGCCACTGAAATGTCGCGTGAAATCCTCAAACCGAACCTCTCCGTCTTCTTCCAATCCTTTCGCGTTCATATAGCGGTAGTCGAAACGCAAGCCTCCACTTAAATTCCAACGGGCTATGTTCTTGGAAGCCGTTGCATATAATCCAGCGTCGAACAGGGCATAGTCAGGAATGAGGTACTCATCACCTAAATTGAGTGATTTTTGTCCCATACCGTTCACGCCTGTCGAAAACTTCCAGCCCGACTTTTCTTCCGAGACATAACGGACATCGTAGTTCAGCGTATGGAGTTGCAGATACAAGCCAAATTCATCCATCGACTCTTCAAACTCCTTGCGACGATTCTGCTGATAACCAGCAATCACCTTTAGATAGCCCGATGAAAGGTTGATAAAACTCTCTGAAACTGTTTTATAATGATACACTCTTTGATAAGGCAAGCCATGACGGTAAGTCAACAGATCCTCATTCTCCGACAGCAACTCACCTGTCACCGAGTCGCGATCGCCTTCCACAATGCTCGGATTGAGGTTGTAATACCCAAACTTGAGGTTGGTGAAACCCCATGAGCGCATCAAGCCCGTCTTCAACGAGAAAGCCCTTTCCTCAAACTGGGAATTGGGCACATAGCCGTCGAAACGGTTCTTATAGGCATGGGCGTGTTTCTCGCTGTAACGGGCATCCCAAGTAAAGCCTTTTTGGTTGCCAGCAAGGTTGAATGAGCCTCCAAACAATCCGTTGTTAGTCTGATACTCGGCATTTACATTACCTTTGATTGTTCCTTCCGGTAGGGTCGGCATCCCTTTGAAAACCAAAACACCGCCCATAGCGTCGGAACCATACATCAAGCTGGCAGGGCCTTTCAATATCTCCACCGATCCGACTTCATTGCCGTCGATTTCCACACCATGCTCATCGCCCCATTGCTGACCTTCCTGACGGATGCCATCGTTGACCACCACAATACGGTTGTAACCCAATCCTCGGATGACGGGTTTCGAGATACCGCTCCCAGTGGTGATTTGTGCAATTCCTGGTTGTTTGGCTATTGCATCTATCAGGTTGGTGGAAGACAATTGATGCAGTTCTTTGGCTTGAAGTATAGAAATGGGCATAGGCGATTCCTTCATCTTCATATCGCCCACGGCACCTGTCACCATCACCTCTTTCAATTCCAAATGCCTGAAAAACATATCGGTAGAGTCAGGCAACCCCTGGGCTGTCATCGGCAATGCACAAGCCAACGACAAGCCTAATAATAATGATTTTTTCATTTTAGTCTTGTTGATAAATGAGTAATTTAGTAAATTGATTCTCTATAATTTACAACAAGACAGGAGGTGCGCGTGAAAGAGAACTGGTTTCAAAGACACTTTGCTCTTCAACGGTGAAAGGCTGGACACTTACCTCAATTTCAGGCAAGATGAAAGTCACGGACACTTGGAGCGCGTCTTCATAGACAAGTTGCTGGAACTGACAGAGGAGACAGTCATCCCCCTCCAATTCCGACGTGTGCCGTTCATTCGCCACACCGTTGCAATCCAAAGGACTGGTATGCACGTGAAACGATGCCAACAGTAGCATTGGCAGATAAACCGCCAACAGGAAATACGCTATTTTAACTTTGCATCGTTTCATTTTCTGCACTTTTGGCGGGCAAAAATACATATTTTCCACAAAATTTATATTAATTTTGCCGCCCAATTCAACAAGCTAAGGCTTCCTGAGCCTGTCGAAGGGCCGACCGATAGAATAATAGTGCTTCGATACTTCGGCAAGTTTAGCACTCAGCAATCTGCTTTAGCTGAACAACTGACAACTATCAACTAATAACTGAATGAAATACTTTCTTCTCCCCTTAGGCTGCCAGATGAACATAAGCGACACTGAACGCGTGCGCACAGTGCTCAACAGCATGGGCTTTGTCCAAACCGAAAACGAAGATGAGGCCACCATCCTCGGCATCATCGCCTGCTCGGTACGCCAGAAAGGCATCGACAAGGTGTATGGCCGCATCGAGAAATGGAACGCCATGAAGAACCGCCAGAATGTCATCACCTTCGTGTCGGGCTGCATCCTGCCCACCGACCGTCTGCGTTTCCTCAAGCTCTTCGACCTGGTCTTCGCCATGAACGAGTTGCCTAATCTACCTGAGATGATTCGCCAATATGGCATCGTCACACCAGCCTCATTGAAATTTGGAGAAGAGATTGAATACCAACCCGTGGTCAAGCCGTTGGCACCGCTGTTCCACAAGGATGACAAAATCAATCCATCAGCTAATATGGATAAGTTTTGGGCCATCACACCGACGCAGACCTCCAGTTTCGAGGCCTTCATCCCGATCCAGAACGGCTGTAACAAGTTCTGCACCTACTGTGCCGTGCCTTACACCCGTGGCCGCGAGGTGTCGCGTCCGTCGGAAGAGATTTTGGCTGAGTTGAAAGACCTTGTTGAAAAAGGCTACAAGAGCATCACCTTGTTGGGACAGAATGTCAACTCCTACGGCCTCGACAAGAAAGGCGAAGAGATTGACTTCGCCGAACTGTTGCGCCGCGTGGGCGAATATGGCAAGACAAGCGGCAAGGAGTTTTGGGTATATTACACCGCGCCACACCCTCGCGACATGAAGGATGATGTCATCGAAGTGATGGCACAATACGACTGCCTCGGCAAGCAGATCCACATCCCCATCCAGAGTGGCGACGAGAACATGCTGCAACGCATGAACCGCCACCACGACTTGGCTACCTACCGTCACATCATTGAGACCATCCGTGAGAAACTGCCGACGGCCACCATCTTCACTGACATCATCGTGGGCTTCACCCATGAAACCGAAGAGGAATTTGAGAACACGCGCAAGGCCATGGAGGAATTCAAGTACAACATGGCATTCATCGCGCAATACAGTGTGCGTCCAGGTGCCGTGGCCTCGGAATGGGACGACGATGTACCGAAGGAAGTGAAGCGTGAGCGCTACCACCGCCTTACCGAGGAACTGATGAAGCACAGCCTTGTTTATAACCAAGGCCTCATCGGGAAGACCGTCAAAATGCTCGTAGAGAGCCACGACCGCAAGAACGGCTACCTCACTGGCCACACTGAGGGCAAGATCGTCATTCGCTTCGCTTCGAGAGACACGAAACTCATCGGACAAATCGTAAATGTAAAGGTGACTTCGGCTTCGCCGTTGTCGATTGAGGGAGTGTTAGTTTAGAGTTTAGAGTTTAAAGTCGATGAAGAAAGTAGCGTTCAAGACTTTAGGTTGCCGTGTCAACCTCTATGAAACCGATGCCTTGGCATCGCGCTTCAAGGCGGCGGGCTATGACATTGCCGACAGCGATGCCGACGCGGATGTCTTTGTCGTGAACACCTGCACCGTCACTAACACGAGCGACCAGAAATGCCGTCAAGCCATTCACCAAATCAGACGCAAGCACCCAGAGGCTTTGATAGTCGTCACTGGCTGCATGGTCAACCACAGGAAGGAAGAACTGCTGCATTCTGGCATTGCGGACTATGTCATCGACAACGAACGCAAGGCCGCCCTTTTCGATATCATCGACGAGCATTTCAAGACGGGTCACAGCGACCCTGAAGGCTACGACCGTGACCTATTCAGCTACCAGCCTGCCTTCGACACCTTCCACACCCGCAGCCTCATCAAGATCCATGACGGCTGCAACAACTTCTGCTCCTACTGCATCATTCCCATGGTGCGAGGAAGAGCAACGAGTCGTCCCGCCAAGGACATCTATGACAATGTTCGTGAAGTCATTGAACATGGTTTCAAGGAAGTTGTATTGACAGGTGTCAACATGGGACGATACCAATTTGAGGGCACTAATTTCGAGCAACTTGTGGAAAACATTTTGGAGATTGAGGGCGACTTCCGCATTCGCGTCTCATCTATCGAGCCAGACCAGTTTAGTGACCACTTTTTGCAGCTATTCCAGCACAAGAAACTCGCCCCCCACATGCACATCTGCCTGCAGAGCGGTTCTGACGACACCTTGAAACGGATGCAACGCTTCTACACCGTCGACCAGTTCCGCGATATGTGCCAACGCATCAAAGCGTTCCGACCCGACTTCAACCTCACCACCGACATCATTGTGGGCTTCCCCGGCGAGACAGAACAGACTTTCAAGGAAAGCTGCGACTTCGCGAGAGAAATCGGATTCAGCCACATTCACACTTTCAAATACTCGGTTCGCACAGGCACAAAAGCCGCTGTCATGCCCGATCAAGTTCCAGAAAAGGTCAAGACGGAACGCAGCGAGGTGATGCGGCAGATTTCGTTGGAAAACAAGAACAAGTATTTCGATACCATGCAAGGCAAAATGCAACGCATGCTCATCGAGCGCATCGACAGCAAAGGCGTCGCACGCGGCTATGGCGAGAACTACATTCCCGTCATACTCAACAATTGTAAGGCCGAAAAGAACACCTTTATTAATATAAAGCTCGCTGAAATCCTTCGTCGCGACAACGAAGAAAAGATGTCATTCAGCTGTGAACCAATAAATTAAATAATAAAAAGAAAAAATTTCATCATTTTGGATTTGGTTTCGAGAAAAAGTTGTAATTTTGCAGCCCAAAATAAAAGGAAATAAACAAGCATAAGGAATAAGAGATATGGCAAATCACAAAGATGCAATCAAGAGAATCCGTCAGACTGAAAAGAGACGTTTGCACAATCGTTACTACGCCAAGAACATGCGTAACGAGATGAAGAAATTCAGGGCTTTGACCGACAAGTCAGCTGCCGAGAGCCAGCTGCCGAAGTTGTACTCCATTATCGACAAGGTCGCCAAGCGCGGTATCATCCACAAGAACAAGGCCGCCAACCTGAAGTCGAAGCTGACAAAGTTCACGAACAAATTGGCATAATTGGAAGTTTTATTCATACATGTTGGTGCCTCTTCTACATAGTGGAAGAGGCTTTTTTGCTTGAGGTAAGCAGAAAAACGCTATCTTTACCGCCCGAAAAACTTCATTGTCATGACTGAGAAGAAATCCATCAAGGAGTGGGCTCCCGACGACCAGCCACGTGAAAAAATGATGGCCAAAGGCAAAGCCGCGCTCAGCAACGCTGAACTGCTGGCCATTTTGTTGCGTACTGGCAAAGAAGGACAATCGGCCGTAGATGTGGCGCGGTCGCTCCTCGACAGTACTGACAACGATCTCATCACGCTATCCAACCTTAGCCTCGATGACCTCATGCAGCACAAAGGCATTGGCGAGGCCAAAGCCATCACCATCATGGCCGCTTTGGAGCTGGGCAAGCGCCGTCGCGGTGCAGAAGCCAACCTTCCCACTGAAGTGAAAGACTCGAAAGATTCCTTTGAACGCTTTCTTCCCTACATCGACGACATGAGGCAAGAGCATTTCCTAGTCTTGTACCTCAACCAAAGCAACCACGCACTGAAAGTGGAATGCCTCAGCAACGGTGGCACCACCCATGTCATCGCCGATCCGAAACTCATCTTCAAAAACGCTTTAAGCCTCGGCGCCACCTGTCTCGTCTTAGGGCACAACCATCCTTCGGGCAACCCGCGCCCTAGCGAAGACGACCGGCAACTGACCAAGAAGTTGGTAGCGGCCGGCAAACTCTTAGACATCACCGTCATCGACCATATCATCATCGGCAACGAACGCTATTACAGTTTCCGCGACCACGGAGAAATGACCTTCTGAAGCACCCATCCATCATGAAACTCGTCACCATCATCGGGGCAAGGCCCCAAATCATCAAGGCAGCCGCGTTGAGCCGCGCCATCCGCAACCATTATGCCGACCGCATACACGAAGTCATTGTCCACACGGGGCAACACTACGACGACAACATGTCGCAGGTCTTCTTCGATGAGCTGCAAATCCCGCGTCCCGACTATAACCTTCATGTCGGCTCAGCCTCACATGGCGTACAAACCGCCCGCATGACCGAAGGCATCGAGGCCTTATTAATAAAGGAGCAGCCCGACTTTATCGTGCTCTATGGTGACACCAACTCAACCCTCGCCGGTGCCGTGGCAGCCGCCAAGATCCATGTGCCCATTGTCCACATCGAAGCAGGACTGCGCTCTTTCAACAAAAGTATGCCCGAGGAGATCAACCGCATCGTTTGTGACCACTGTTCTACCCTACTCTTCACGCCCACCAAGGCTGGGCTGGAGAATCTGAAACGCGAAGGGTTCCCGATAGAAGAGGGCGGCCCTTCGACAGGCTCAGGGACCTCTAAACCGACTATCGACAATCCGAAAGTCTTCCATTGTGGTGACATCATGTACGACAACAGCCTGCATTTTGCCGACATCGCGGAAGAGAAGACCGACATCATACAACGCTTGGATTTGGTTGGCAAGCCTTTCATCCTGTCCACCATCCATCGCGACACCAACACCGACCATCCCGAGCGGCTTGGTGCCATCTTTGACGCATTGATTGAGCTCTCAAAAGAGAATCAAATCGTGTTGCCTTTGCATCCCAGAACGGCTAAGTTGTTGAAGACCAATTTGAGCAAC
>JAEEGK010023765.1_pt1 | contig 12756 bp, 7 predicted proteins | sample 8958771 | NCBI WGS metagenome assembly JAEEGK01 (sample SAMN16246547, study PRJNA631951) | gut metagenome | biome: gut microbiome; feature: rumen; material: SC-attached | host: Bos | place: Iran: Karaj | collected 2018-10 | reverse complement strand
TATGTTCTTTTATTATTTATTTTTTATTTAAATGAAATATTATTATTTTATAATTTATTTTTTCTCTTCATAATAAGCTAAATAAGGTGCTTTTGCATTTTTTAAAATCTTTGCCATAGTCAATTCTTCTTCCCCATTTTCATTAACAATTTTTTCTTCTTTTGAAAATTCTTTATTAAATCTTTCTTTACTCATCCAATTAATTTTAATAAGTAAAAAATTTTGATATTCTTTATGAAATCCCATTCTTCTTCTTAAATCATCATTTTCAATATTTAAACTTTTATTAATAAAATCAGCATAACATTGAACAACATCTTCTTTTTTTTGTCCTGATTCAACAATCATTTCAGTCATAAAAACATCATATTTTTTTTTTTTACTAACACCAAAACCACCAAAAGGATTAATTTTTTTTTCTTTAAATTCATCATTTAATTCTTTTCCAGGTTTCTTTACAACACAATCATAAATAGGAAATAAATCTGAAGGTTTAAGATCTTCATTTTGTTTTTCTTTTGGTAATTCTTGTTCATACATTTTTGTACCCCACATATCTATAAAGTAAACTTTATCTTTGAATGATGCAAATTTTGCTATTATATGTTTTCCTGTATCTGGATCTACTATGTGTTTGTATGTTCTACTTTGTTTAAAAATTCTACCAAATTTTTCTACAAAATTTGGATCGAGAACTGTGTTTTTTTGCATTACTTTTAATGGAAATGTCTCTGAAGATTTTTCCATTTTTTTTTTTTTTTTTGAATGTTTTTTTTTCTATATTATTTTTTTATCAATTTTTTATATGTAATTATTTATTTTTCATCATATTATTCTTAATTTATTTTTTTATATATTTGAAATTATATTATAATTCAATTAGTTTAATTCATTTTTATAAAATTTTATAATATTAGATTATGTTGAATTTTTTAGATTATTTCTTTATATATGGAATTAAACAAGAGTTTTATGTTAATCATTCTTTTAAATATCATACTGTTTTTAGTGCAATTCTTTCTATAATTACATTTTTCTTTATTGGTTTCTTTTTAATTTTTTTTGGTAAAGAATTTTTTTTTAAAAATCTCCCAGATTTCCATCAAATAGAAATAAATTATGATATTCATGAATCAGTAAATTTTTCAGATACTAATCTTTTATTTGCTTTTGCAATTCAATATTATAATTACACAAATTATATAGATCCAAGTATTTATGAAGTTGAGGCATTTTATATTCAAGAATCATTTGATCAAAATTCAAATAATAAAATAAGAAATATTATTTCATTAGAAATAAGTCCATGTATTAATTACAATTCTTCATTTCCAAAACAATATATTAATTCATTAGAACTTAATAAATTATATTGTATAAATAGAACATCAAATATGATAATAAATGGAAGTTCTTTATTAGATCATTGGAATTATATAAAATTAAATTTTAGAAGATGTCAAAATAAAAGTTATTGTAAAGAAATAAGTGAAATAGATGATAATTTAAAAGGAGGATATATTAGAATTTTTTCTTCAGATATAAGTTTAGATCCTGAAAAAAATAAAGATTCATTATCAATATATGGAATAAATAAATATACTTCTATTTTACCTTATATGAAAAAAGATGTTTGGATTTTTATTAAAAACAATGAAATTATAACTGATAATGGATTATTTTTTGAAAATAAAAAAAGAGAAATTTATAATGGTTTCGATGAAATAATGGAATGTACAACTGAAAATAAAAATATAAATTCAATATTTATGAAAATTATTATAAGTAGTTCTTCTTCTAAATATGTTTATACTAGATATTATAAAAAAATAGGAAGTATAATTGCAGATATTGCTTCTTGTTCTAAAGTAGTTGTAATTATTGGTAAGTTTTTAAGTTGTTTAGTTGATAAAGTTTATTATAGATATTATATTCTATCCTTTTTTGATTCAGATGAAAAGAAATTTAAAAAATCTCAAAAAAGTGATAATTGTAATTCTTTTTATAATAATTCTAAGATTTCTTTAACTAATAATTATTTAAAACAAACAAAACTTAATTTACCTTCTATTTTCAGTGGAAAAGAAAAAAAGACTATTTCAATTACTTTGAAACCAAAATTTGGAATCAAAGATCAAAGTGAACATGTTAAGAATAATTTTGTAAATAAAAATTCTCTGGTTCAAACAATAATTGAAAATAAATATGCTCATAATAATAAAGTTAAAGAAATTACTTTTTTTAATATAATTAAAAAAATTTTATGTGAAAAAAAAGAAGTATTATTAAGCTTTAGAAATATTAGTATATATTTTGAAGTTGTAAGATATTTGAAAATTTTTAAAGATTTAAATATAATGCAAAAATCTATTTTTGAAGAATCAGAGAAAAGAAAATTAGAACTTAACTATAATTTTAAAAAAAATTCTGATATAGTTAACTATATATATAAAAACCATTTTGAAGGATTTATAAAATAAAATGATTTAATTATTAAATATCTTAAATTCAAAACAATAATGAATCAAAAGAGAACAATATAAATATATAAAATATAATAAAAAATGTATTTATTAATAAATTATAAATAATTAAATTATAAATATTAACATAAATATTAATATAACAACATTTATACTATAAAAAAAGAATTATAAAAAAAATCAATAAAAATAAAATAACGAAAAATAAAAAAATGCAAAATAACTCATCACCAAAATTAAACAGTGAATGGACATTTTGGTATGCATCTCGAAAAGAAAAAGATCATCACATTCCATATGAAAATAGATTAACAGAAATAACAACATTTTCAGATTTAAAATCATTTCTCCAATCATATTTATATTTAAAAAATATAAAAGATATTTCAAGAAATGCAGATATTTCATTATTTAAAAAAGGATATTTACCTTTATGGGAAAATTCACCTGATTCTGGATATTGGTTTCATAGATTTAATGAAGAAGAAGAAAAAGATATTAATTTTCAATGGGAAAAAATAATTTTTGCTTTAATTGGAGAACAATTTGATGAAGCTAATATTTTAGGTGCTGTTTTATCTATTAGAGGAAAAGAAAGTATTATTCAATTGTGGTTTAATTATTTTGGTTATGAACAAATTAAAGATAATGTTTCTGAAAAGTTTAAAAAAATTTTGGGATTTGATAATCAAATTATTTATTTTAAAGATAATAAACAAAGTATTCAAGATAGAAGTTCTTTGAGAAATGCTCAGAAGTATAAATATAAAAAAAGGAAATATACTTATAATTAAGAGTTGAGAAATTATTTGTGAAAAAAATTGTTTTAAATATTTTTTATATATATAGTTTATATATTATTTTGGGTTATGTTGAGTTTTTGTTTTTTATTAATTATTCTAAAACATTGATAAATTTTTAAATTTATTTTTTTATATAATATATTAAAAAATCTTTAATTGATTTTATGAGTTTTATTAAATTATTCTTTATAATTACAAAATTTAGAATTTTGATTATAATTAAAAACATAAATTGAAAGTAAATCTAATTAAATTTTGATTATTAATAAATATTAAAATGAAGAATTTATATATCTACAAATTTTTTTCATTATATATTTTATTACTTCAAATAAAATCAATTCAAAATTTTATCTATTCCTTTACAGAAGAAGATGAAATTTATTCATTTATCCCAATTTCTGAAACTGAATTTTATTATTTTACAAAAACACAAATGAAACAAGTATCAAACAATGGTAGTCCAGTTACAAAAGCAACAGGATTTAAATTCACAGACTATACAGATATAAAACTCTTAGATAAAACTCAACCAATTTTTATATCAACATGTACTCAAGATAATTTAATTGAAATATTTGATTCAACTGGTACTTTATTAAGCAATAAACCATATCCAAAGTCAAATAGTGTTATTGATTGTCCAATTCATTTTTATAATAACAAAGTATATTATCCTTATATTAGTGAATTAGATGGAAATATTTATACACTCAAATGTTATGAAGATTTAATTGATTCTTCTACAAATGTAATTTCTAGTTCTGAAGAATCTTCTTTTTCAATAAATTATAATACTTCTACTAAAAATAAATTAAGTAAATATATGTTAAATTGTTTTCCATATAAAGGAGAAATTCAGAATTTGCATAAAAGAGGAATTCCATCTTCTAGTTCTTCTCCTTCTTATTTAAATTATCAAAAAACTTTTGAAGACTCAATCAATAACACAAATATATCAGGAAATTTTTTTAATGTTATCTTTAAAGATGATAATGAACTTATTTTTTATACCTATGATTCATCAAGTTATTTATTTATTTATATAATGAATGAAACTTTTAGTCAAAAATTTTTAGTATATGAATATAGTTCTATATCTGATATTAAAGTTTATTATTTAAAAGATGAGCAAAATATAAAAATTTTTCAAATTTTCTATTTCTTTGAAAATGGAACAATAGATTTTAGCACATATAGAGAATTTTATGATGAAAAAACTACCTATAATAAATATGAAATGAAATTGGAAAGTACATATTCATTTAAAAATGAAATTGGATGTTCAAAATTTTTTATGGAACCTATTAAAAATAGTAACTCTGATTTTTTCATGATAATAAGGGGAAATTCAAATAATCTAAATAAATATGAATATTATTCATTAAGTCATTATGATAATTTTTTAAAAACTAAATTTTATGATTGTACAGAAGAAAAAAAATTTAATTACTATGAAAAAGAACAAGAAAATTTCATATTTACTGTACAAGAAATTTTAATCAAACCATTAGATTTAGATGGTGTAGATGATGAAATCATATTTAATTATAATTATAAATACAAATCCAATGAAAAAGTACAATTATATATAACATTATCAACAATGACCAATATAATTAATGTTACTTATTCAAGTATAACTACAAAAATTACAGGATATATTTTAATATATAGTAAAAACCCTTCAATTTGTAATTTCTTATTATATACTTGTAATTTAGCATGTAAAAAATGTTCATCTGTAGAAGTAGCAGAAGGAAGTCCAACTAAATGTAGGCCAAAAATGTGTAATGATGATTATTATTATACAATTGAAGATGAGACTGAATGTTTATTAAGACCAAATGAATGTTATAATACTTGTAATACTTGTACTACAAAAGGAAATAATTATCAACATCAATGTGAAACTTGTAAATATGAGCATACTTTAATGGAACCATATAATAATTGTATGATTTGTGATCCAAATAGAAATTATTTTTATTATAATCTTTCTAAATCAAATGAATGTAGTTATGGATATAATAAATGTCCATCTAATTATCCTATTTATTTATCAACTGGACAATGTGTTGATTATTGTCCAGAAGGATATTATTTTCAAAATAGCACTTGTATTGAGAAATTTTATTTTTATAATGAAAATAGGGAAAAAAAATTTTTAGAATATTCTTGTAATGCTACTAATCGATATTTTACTTTTAATACTAAAGAATGTGTTAATGATTGTACTGGTTATTTACAATTTGAAGATAGTCAAATTTGTATTCCTATTAATAAATGTTCTGAACCATATTATTTTAAACCTGATGATAATAATCAATTTTGTATTTGTAAAAATGGTGTTATTGAAATTTATGATTATAATAATATTACTTGTATTACTATTGATGATGTTTTACAACAAATTGAAGATTCTTCTGATTTAACAATTGAACAACAAATAAAATTAATAGAAAAAAGTTTAAAATTATTAAGAAATTATTATCAACCAATTTTTAATTTTAATGATGATACAAAAATTCAAATAGTAAATTCAACAGATATAAATGATGAAAATTCAAATAGTCGTTTAGGAAGTATTGATTTAAAACAATGTGAAAATATATTAATAAGTAATTATAATTTAGACCCATCAATTCCATTATTAGTTGTTTTAATATCAACACCATCAAAAACAAATTCAATAATAAATAATTTAAATTTTAATATTTATACTCAATCAGGTCAAAAATTAGATTTAAATTTATGTTCAAATGAAAAAATTTTAGTCTATAATCCAATACCAGATGATGCGATAATTAATTTAGATTTAATTCGAAGATTACAAAATGAAGGAATAAATTTATTTGATATTAATTCTGATTTTTATCATGATAAATGTTTTGGATATGATTATGAGAATAATGATATTACTACTGAAGATAGAATAAAAGATATTTATCCTCAAGTTTCAATTTGTGATCCTGGTTGTCATTTTGAAGATTATAATCCATATACTAGAAGAGTTGCTTGTAGTTGTTATGTTAAAACTGAATTTAAAGAAAATATTCCTAAAAATGAAACTAAAAATTTTTTTAAGTCAATTAATAATCAAATTAATTATCATTTATTAAGTTGTGTTAGAGTTTTTAATTTATTTAGAAAACAATTTTATAAAAATGTTGGTTTTTATTTATGGTGTGTTTGTTTTCTTGGTTTATTTGTTGGACTACAAATTTATTTAATTACATTTAAAGATAAATTCTATGAAGAAGTTAATAAATTTAATAAAAATGATGAAGAAAAAAAAGAAATTAAAGGAAATCCACCAGTTAAAAGAAAAATAACTTTTGGTAAACCAATAGAATTAACAAAATCAACTAAAACAAAATTAGATATGCAAAGTGAAATAGAATTAGATCCAAAAGGTCCTAAAAATGTAATATTAGATTATAATGATAAATCAAAAAATATAAATATAAATAAAAAAAGACTTCGTAATATAAATTCATCTAAAAGTGGTTTGACATTATTAGATTCAAAAGAACAAAATATTGATTCATCATCAAAAATAGAAAAAAATCTTGAATCAACAGTAACAGAAAGAAATTTAGTTTCTCAAGTAAATAATCCTTTAGCAATAAATAAACTTAGACAAGCAACAATAATAGGAAAAATGAATTATAATCAAAATAAAGGAAAAACATTAATTGATAGATTATATGAAAAATATTATAATTTATTTAATAAACAAGAAAGAGATAATTATTGGGTTATGACTTATGGAAATGCACTTGAATATGATAAAAGACTTTTTTATCAAAGTTATTTATCATTTTTATTTATTAAATCTGATCTTATTTCTACTATTTTTTATCCTGAAACTTTTTCTTATTATCCTATTACAATTCCATTTTATTTTTTTTCTTTATTAATTGATTTTACTTTAAATGCTATTTTATATAGTGATGATATTGTACATCAAAAATATGCAAATAAAGGAAAATTATATTTTGTTACTCAATTTATTTTATCTTTAATTAGTAATTTTATTGGTTTTATTATTGTAAAATATTGTAGAAAATTAATTGAAGTTTCTTTTGCTTTTGAAACTTTAAGATATGAAATTAAAGTTGAAGAAGATTTTAAAGAATATTCTAAAAAATTAATTTCTTCTGCTAATCATAGAATTGTATTAGGAGTTTTTTTACAAATTATAATTTGCACTTTTTGTGGATTTTATATTTATATTTTTTGTGAAGTTTATAGAAAAAGTCAAGTTAGTTTATTTCTTAATTTTTTGGTTGGATTAGCTATTTCTGTTGCAACTATTATTATAATTGGAATAATCGTTTGTATATTAAGAACAATTGCATTAAAATGTAAATATAAAAAAATGTATTATTCCTCTAAGTATATAAGTGAATTGATATAATTACAAATAAATTAATTATTATTTATTTAATTATAACCTCTTTATAAAAAAACTATTAAATTATAATAATTAATTATTTTTATACAATAAATAATTGGAAAATAAAATATTATTGGGAAAATAAGTTTTTTTGGACATTATTTAGTAAATTTTTATTCAAAATAAATAAAATATAAAATTATTTTTTATATCATTGAATATATTATTCATAATAAAAATTATTAATAATAATTAATTACTTTTTAAAAAATAAAGTTAAAAAAATAAAATGTTAATTAACAAAAAATTTCAAAGAAAAGAATACCTAAATAAATAATTTAATATAATTTCTAATTATTTAATTTATATTTTATATAAATTTTTTAATGAATGATGTCATGATAAATAATATTAAAATTAAAAAAAAAGAATGATTTAATAAGCGTTTTTATTTTATGAAAAATAAATAAATGAATAAAATTATCTATATAAGGAATAAGAATTAAAAATATTTATAAAAATAATATAATGGGCAAGAAAGGTAAAAAGATTAAAATAACTAAAAATATAGCATTAAAAAAAATACCCCAATTAATAAAAGGTTCTAATGTTGGATATGAATTAACTGAACTTAAAAATACTTCAACTTCTGATTTAAAAACAATGTCAGAAGTAATTTATATGTATTTCACAAAAAGAAGTCGACAAAAAAAAAAGAATTCTAATTTTAGAAATTTATATATTAGAATTAAGAACGAATTAAATCAAAGACAAAATACTGAAAATTGTAGAAAAATAAGATTTTCAATAAATGATTTTGATGATGATATTCAATTTGATATTAAACAAACTCCAATTGAAGAAGTTAATGTTCCTAATTTCTTAAATGATCAAAAAAATATTCCTTTACCTTCAAATAGTAATAATTCTAATACTTTATCATCTACAACTATTGATGAAGATTCAATAAAAGAAGAAATTGAAAGATTAAAAAAACAAAAATTTGCGTTATTATATGAAATGTATGTTTTACAAAAAACTCATTGTTTAAATGAAAATAAAAAAGAAGAAGAAGAAGAAAAAGAAAAGGAAAAAGAAATTAAAATAGAAAATGAAAAAGAAAAAGAAAAAGGAATTGAAAAAGATTTTAATAATATATTTTGCTCTAATAAAAATTTAGAGCTTAATTTTGATATTGAACCTAATTTATTTATAAATTCTGAAAATAATTCTGTTTATAATGAAAAAGAAAAAGAAGAATATAATGAAGAAATTTTGTATCTAAAGAATTAATAACAAAATTTATTATTTATAATTGATTAAAGGTAGTTTATGAATAATTTTTTGTAACATTAATTAGACAAAAAAATTATTTTAATTTTTTTGGAATCTAAAATGGTGTAAAAAGAGATTATTTAATCTCATAAACAAATAAATTATTTTTTTATCTCATCATTTTAATATTAATAAATATATATAGGTAAAACTCAAATTTAATAGTTTATTTTTATTTAGATAATTATATAAAAATTTTAAAAATGTCAAACTTTACTAAATTCATTGGTTAATTTTATGTTTGAATTTTATAAAATATATTTAAATAAAATATAAAATATAAACAAATAATTCAATTAAAAAGAAATGTTGTTTAACCAATTTAATAAATTATACTAATAAAATTAAAAAATTAAATTAAAATAAAATGAGTTTTGAGAATTATGATACTCATAAAAAAATAAATTTTGAAAAAATTGCTCTTATAAATGTGTCTGGAGAAGGGACTTTTATTAAAGGAAATAGTTCTCAAAATGATACACAAAAGAAAAAATTAAAACAAGAAAATAATAATTTAATTAGAGCAAGTAATAATACTTATATAGATAATTTAATTAAATCCTCAAATATAATATCCCAAAATTATAAAAATGAATTATCTAAATTTAATAAAAGAAATATATTTATTGATTATAAATTTAATTCTCAATTTTTATATTTAACTAATATATCAAAAAATAATAAAAATGAAACAAAAAAATTTAATTGTATTTCATCACCAAATAATGAATATTTAGGTCATAAACAAAAAAGAAAAAAAAATAAAAATAATTCTTCAAATGATAATATAATTAAAATCTTAAGAGATGATAAATCAAATAATACAAGTCCTAGTTCAAATAATGTAGTTTTAGATCAAATTAATGTAATTTTATATTTTATATAATAAATTAGTGTTTAGGAGAAATAAAAAATCTAATTCTTGAAATAGATAATAAATATCATACAAATAGAAATAAATTTCAAAAAATATATTATTTTACTATTAATACATCTCATTATTCAATAATAGTTAATCAAGTTAATGAAAAAATCATTGAAATTATAAAAGAAGAAAATAATACTAAAGTTTGTTATAATAAAGAGAATGATATTTCTAAAATCCTTATTGAAATAAAAGGAATACTTGAAAGTAGTTTAAATTATTATAAAAATAAAGTTCATATAAATTAATATTTTTTATAGTTTGAAATATAATTTTCAAATATTATATAATAAATTTGATTTGAATAATTAACTCTTTTGTTATTAATTTAATAATAATATTTTTATAAAATCAATTTTTTTTTGTAATTCAAAAAATATAAAATTAAAAAAATTTATTTTTTATTATTTGAAAGTTCATTTTCAATTTTTTCAAGCATTTCTTTTTGTTCTTCTGCAATTTTAATTTTATCTTCTTCAGTAGGTTCAAATTTAATTATTTTATTACATTCTTTAATTAAATCCATTTTATTAATTCTTCCTCTTCTGATAAATAAATTTTCAATCATACTCATTTCTTTTTCAGTAACATAAATATATTTTCCTCTATCATCAATAATTCCTAAAATTCTTCCTTCTTTTTCAAATTGATTTAATTTTTCTACTAATTCATTTGGAGAAATTTTAAATACTCCACTTAAATCTTCTAAAGAAACAACTTTTCTTCTTTTTATATAATTTAAAAATTCATTTATTACATTTTCATCTGAAAAATTTCTTTTTTCTTCTCCTTCTTCACCTATTTTTATCATATCTTTCCATTGATTATATATTTCGTCTTCTTTTTTTTGTTGTTCTTCTTTTACTTTTTGTAATGTTTCTTCTAATTTTTTTTTTTCTTCTTCTTTTAATTTCTCTTTTATTAACATTTCTCTTTCCTTTTCTTGTTCTTTTAATTTTTTTGCTTCCATCATTTGTTTAATATGTTCTCTTTTTTCTGCTTTTTCTTGTTTTTTTATCATTTTTGCTTGTTCTCTTTTTGTTAATTTTTTATTTGGATCAATATTAGTATTTATTGTATGTTCATTCCCCATATTTTGATTATGATTATTGTTATTTAAATTATTATCTTGATTAATATTATTATTAGTTGTATTATCTGTTGTTGTATTATTATTATATGTATGGTAATCAGCTTTTGATAATTTATTTAATAAGAAATATGTTAATATTGTTACGAGACTAAATATTAAAATAAATACTATTAAATTTATTGGGAGGACCATTTAATCTTATTAAATATGAAATAAATCAAATAATTAAATTTTTTTATTTAAAATAATTAATTAAAAAATAAAATTAAAATAAAAAATAACTGATTATTTTTTATAATTTTTAGTTTCTTTTTTTTAATTGATTTATTTTGATAATCTAGCATTAATTCATTAGATTTTTACAATAATAGATAAAAGAATAATATTTTTACAAAATATAGAACTAAAATTTCTATATTTTATAATTTAAATCAACAAAAATATATTTCCTCTTGAAAAGAATCAAAAAAAAATAAAACATTGATTTATAAAAATCGACTTCAATAGAAAAAAATAAAATATTCATCTTTTTCAAAATCCTTTAACCTAAATAATAAACTCATAATTATAAAAAAAAAATTAATGTTCTAAATTTAAAAAAAAACCAAAATTAAAACAATTTTAAAAACTCATTTACAAAAAACAAATGTCTAAAAAAAATTTAACCAAAGCAATTAAACCCATAAAAAAAAATTAAAAAAAAAAAAATTAATAAAACAACAGTTTCTGTAAAAAAAAATAATGAAAAAAAATCCTATAAAATGTGTAAAAACTCAAAAAAATTATAAAATAAAAAATGTCAAGGAAATACGATTGTGTCGGTTTAGGAGAACTTTTAATTGATTGGGTCCAAACTGGTGAATCAGACCAAGGAAACCCATTATATGAATGTAACCCAGGTGGAGCACCATGTAACTTATTAGCAATGATGAAAAAAGCAGGAAAGAATGTTGCATTCATTGGTAAAGTAGGTAATGACATGTTTGGAAGAATGTTAAAGAAAAGAACAGAAGAACAAGATATTGACATGTCTGGATTGACCCTTGACAAAAAAGTTCACACTACTCTTGCATTTGTTGAAAAAAAAGAAAATGGTGATAGAGATTTTTCATTTTATAGAAAACCAGGTGCAGATATTATGTTAACTAAAGAAGATATTCAAAGAAATAAAGGATTAATTGAAAATGCTACTATTTTCCATTTTGGTACTCTTTCATTCACTGATCAACCAGCAGAAGATGCAACAATTGAAGCACTTAAAATTGCAAAAGATGCAGGTTGTATTATTTCATTTGATCCAAATTACAGACCACCACTTTGGTCAAGTGAAAAGAAAGCTAAAGAATGGATGGAATATGGATTAAAATTCGCTGATATTTTAAAAATTTCTGATAATGAAATTACTTTCTTAACAGGTGAAACTGATTATGATAAAGGTATTCATGCTATTTTAGATAAATATCATACTAAATTAGTATTTGCTACTTATGGTCCTGATGGTGCTAGAGGTTATTATGGTGGTAAAGATGTTTTTGTTAAAGCTTATGAAAATCCTAATACTATTGAAACTACTGGTGCTGGAGATTGCTTCTTTGGTGCTGCTCTTAGTAAAGTTTTAGAATATGGACTTGATAATTTAGATATGGATAAAGTTGAAGATATTCTTAAATTCGCACAAGCTGCTGCTTCTCTTGTTACTACTAAAAAAGGTGCTC
>JAEEGK010023762.1_pt1 | contig 12756 bp, 17 predicted proteins | sample 8958771 | NCBI WGS metagenome assembly JAEEGK01 (sample SAMN16246547, study PRJNA631951) | gut metagenome | biome: gut microbiome; feature: rumen; material: SC-attached | host: Bos | place: Iran: Karaj | collected 2018-10 | reverse complement strand
AAATAAACAGTAGAGTAAATAGAAGTTGACTTTTTTTATCGGCTATGTTACTATTGACTCAGATCAGCGAAGGAGGTGGTTATATGGCTGGTTTATCATCCGCTCAAATGGCCAAGATTGACTCGGCCCTCAAAAGAGCCAATACTCGTATTGCCAGGTTGGAAGATGCCTTCGGCAGACAGTCCTCAACTTTCAAAAATCAGATATCAACATTTGAAAAAGGTCCCCTTCATAAGTATGTCGGAGAGTCCGCTTCCGGGCATTGGAAGCTTGACAAAGGAAAGATTATGAAAGACATCCGAAGCGGAAACTTAAACTATGATCAGGCAAACGAAATTCTAAGGAATGCAGGAGGAGTAAAGATTGACCCCTCGGGAAATGTAGTTCAATCAAGATTCGGAGGATTCCAGACAAGGAAAGAGATTCAAAAGCAAACTCTCGAAACAATAGATGCGGGAGGGTTAGATTTATCTCAGTTCTATGGCAAGGATGGCTTCCTGGATTTGAATACAAAAACCCTTAATGAAATTACTGAATATCTTAATGAGATAGCTGAGAGTTTCCAAACCGAATACGATGAAACCCCTCTTTCCGAATCCGAACAAAAGAAGGACCCTATTCTTTCAAAACTCTATTCGAGCGAAAACGGAGGAACCCGAGGAAAAGGAAAACTAACCTATGGAGAGCTTCAAGAGATTTCCGAAAGATTAAAGGAAGTCAAAAATACATTCGAAAAGGATAGAGCAATAGGAAAGAGAAATAACGATTTTTTATCTAATAAGGAGTAATATGAGAGAATTTGAATATAATGGAGAAAAATATTCTTATATTCCTTTTAAGGAACTGCAGCAGGATAGAGATTTACTTCCTGATTTCATTCCATACAGAGAGAGCGGTTATATAAATGTAGGAGCTGCTTTCGATATTGAAACAACTTCCTACTTATCAAAGAAATATAAAAAAGCTCTTGCTACTATGTGGCATTGGCAGTTTGGACTCGATGATGTAACCATAACCGGAAGAACCTGGGAAGAGTTTATTGAATTTATTGAATATTTGAATATTAAAGCCGAAGCATCCGGGGCGAAGCTTTTGGTATGGGTTCAAAACTTCTCGTTTGAGTTTCAATGGATTAAAGGATTGTTCGATTGGAGTTTGAAAGAAGATGGAACTCCCGAGATATTTGCAAAAACTGAGAGAGATATTATTTATGCAGTTTATAAGAATATCGAGTTTCGAGATAGCATGGCCTTAACAAGTATGCCCTTAAGAAGCTATCAAAAGAATTTCAATACAAAGGTTGGAAAGCTTAACGGAGATCTCGATTACCGAAAACAAAGAACCTATAAAACCGATGAAATCCTCAATTCTGAAATGGCTTATAACATCAATGATGTTCAGGTGTTAACGAGTTTCTTCCATACTTATATAAAGCCCTTCTTCTTAGATTTGGATTATAAAATTCCTCTAACCTCAACGGGTATCGTTCGAGAAGAAATGAAGAGAAACTTTCTCCAATGCGATAAGGAATTTAAGAAGAAATATCGCAAAGAGATAAAGAAAGCGATGCCGAGCCGAGAATTATACGAATCTATAAGGCAATTCGGATTTCGAGGTGGTTTGACTCATGCGAATACTTCCGCTTGTAATGAAGTAATAGACGATATGTCCGAAGGTGGAGAAGCTCCAATAAGTATGGATTTAAAATCCGCTCATCCTTCTCACGAACTTCAAGACAATATGCCCTATATTTATAGAAGAAAAAACAAGAACTATTGGCAGAAGTTCGTTCAGGAAGTTCTTGCCGATATAAACAATAAAGGATTTATCGGATGTTTCACTTTCTATAATGTCCGGGCTAAAGGTTGGCATTGTTTGGAATCCAAGAACAAATTGATAGAATATTCCAATGATTGTATTTTTGAGAATGGTCGTTTGGCTTCAGGATCCAAGATAAAAGTTGTTTTAATAGAATTGGACCTTCTCAATTACCTGGATATGTACCGATGGAACTTCGTGGAATGTGATTGGATTTATACAACCGAGAAAAAGCCCCTTCCCGATTTCATGAGAAAGACAATTTGCCACTATTTTGATATTAAAGAAAATATGCCGAAAGACTCTCTCGAATATGGAGCAGCTAAGCGAAAATTGAATTCCACCTTTGGATTTTGTGCGACCGGTTTGGTTGAGCAGGAACTGATATATAATCCTAAGAAGAAAACTTTCGAAGAATCCTCTAAAATTAAAACTTATGATTCGTTAACTAAGAACCTTCTGCTTCTTCCACAATGGGCCATGCAGATTGCAGCAGGGACCCGAAGAGATATTTGTCGAGCATTGGTAGCAACCGGATGCGATTCAATTTATTATGATACCGACTCCGATAAAGTCCGCAATCCCTCAAAATATATGGAATGGTTTGAAAGATTTAATCAAGAGAAAATTACGAAGAATGAGCAGATGGAAACCTATGGTTTTGATATGAAAACGTTTCGAAGGTTAGGATGCTTCGAAACTGAGTATAAAATAGAGAAGTTTGCGGTTCTCGGTGCTAAAAGGTATATTGTTCAACATGATGGAGAGATAACGGTTACTGTTGCAGGAATGAAAAAAGGATCTCTTGAAAAATACTGTCAAGAAAAAGGACTCGATATTTGGGAAAAGTTCCGGGATAAACTTCTACTTCCGAGGGAATATTCCGATAAGACTACAACAGTTTATACAGATTCCTCTTTCGATGATTACCTGGTGGACTTCAACGGGGATGGATGCGAGATACACGAAGAAAGCTGTGTTGCAATTATTGATATCCCCTTCAAAATGAATGTTGATAAAGATTTCATCGAGTTAATCATGAAAAAGAAGGAAGAGCGAAAGAATCAGATTTATAAAGGAGTGTTATGAAATATTTAATCAGAATACAAAAATATGAGAATGTATCTTGTTTTATTGCTCTATGTGATAAAACTCGAGCTCTTAAAGTAATAACAGAATTCTGGCCTACATTTAATCCTAAGGAATATAGAATAATAATTGAACTGAAAGGAGAATAAACAATGACCTATGAACCCACATCATTTAAGAAAATAGCAATAGATTATGTAAAAGACAAAATACCCGACAATGAGTTTATTCTTATGGGTAATACGGATATTACCGAAGAAACAAAATGCTAATAAAAATTTACAAGGAATTGAGGAAAATATTATGAAAGAAATACTTATATTTTTAATATTTGCTCTTGCAGTATTTGCAGCAATACTCATAAATGAGGGGAGGTAAATAATATGAAAATAGCGGATATCTTAGAGGTTTTTAATAAAGCAATCGAAGAAGCATCGAAAAACATTGAAGATGATGAACCAATAAATTGCGATGTTGAACTTTTTAAATGGACAGACAGTTCCGGAGTTGAACATCTAATCCCGGATGGTTCCTGCGTAATATGTGAAAATTGTACTGATATTTGGATGAATCCTCCATTTAATAGAGTCTATTATTGCGAATGCAAACTCGGAAAAGAGTTGGAATTTAGATCCAGAGAGAATTGTAATGATAAATTTTGTTCCGGCTATAAAAGGGAGGGAAAAATATGACACTAAATCAGTATCTAAAAACAATTCCTAAAAATCAAATTATTTATATCTCCGGAGGTTCGGGTTGGTTCTACATTGGAACCCCTGCGGATTATAGGAAACACAAGAAGCAAATCGAAAAAGAAATGCATGATCTTATTAAGGACTATTCCAAAGCTGCAAATTATTATGTTTCCTATTTATCTAACAAAGATACAAGTAAATTGGAATTCGCTCAATACATTAAATGGTGGAAGAAACTCGAAATGAAAAAGAACGCATTAAGACTCTTGTATAAAACATTGGAGAATTGGATTCCTATTGATAAGCGAAGAGTTATCAGAGCTTATCGAAAAGCTATTGATGATAACGGGATTGGAATAAAAATTGAGGGTCCGCTTCATGGTAGATATTGGATACGTTCAGAATGGGAGGCAGAGCATGGAAAGATTCAAGTATGATGTGAAAAAGATGGAGAGCGAACTTAATCGAATAGGAAGTCCTAAAAGATATCGTTTTCCTCTCAAAGAAATCTTCGAAAATGATTATTCAATTATTTTATCAATTCGTCAGGATGCAGGAAAGACAACCACTGCATTATTATACGGCCTCTTATTGCATAAAATGTATAATACCACCATCGAATATTTAAGAAATGATGATACTCAAATCCGAAGAGCTAAGATTGAAACCTTATTCAAGACAGTTCTAAGATATGACTACATATCCAAAATTTATAATAATCGATGGAATTCAATAACCTATAGTTATATGCAAAAGAAGTTTTTCCTTTGTCTTAAAGATTCTGACGGAAATGTTATTGAGGAAGATAAGGAACCCGTTTGTTGCGTTCATTCTAATGAAGAATGGCTTGATTTAAAATCATCCTATAACTCTCCATTCGGAGATTGGATTATCCTGGATGAAGCCATGGACTCTCATAGAATGACTTGCAACCTTTGGACAGAATTCATGAATAACATATCTACTATCGGTAGAGTATTATCCGATGAAGAAAGAGCTTCTAAATGTCATGTTATAATCCTCGGAAATAATACTGATAAATATGCATGGGTATTTCAGGATTTTTGTATCTCCGACTTAATCCCGGATTTGAAGTATGGAGCTTTAATCAAATTTAGGACAGAACTCGGAACAACCGGATTCTGCTCCCTTATGGAGCAATCCGAAATACAAAAAGAGAAACTTCGAAATAAAAATATACCCTTCTTCGGATTTAATACTCCGAAAGCTGCTCAGTTTATCGGAACTTCTGAATGGGTTACAAAAGAATATTTACATCCTGATTTTTATGTAGATTATGATAATTGCTATTTTAGAAGAATGTATATTTATCATAGACATAGATATATACAGATAAATCTTTTCTATGATAATGAAAGAAAAAAATATGCATTTCTTCATTTTGCATCCGAACCATTAAAGCAGGACAACATTATTTTAACTCTGGATCCGAAAACTTATTGTGAGTTCTACGGAATCTGTGAGTTCGAAGATAATAAAAAGGTTCAGGAACTTGTGAGAAAAGTTTTTCGCTTAAAGCGAGAAAATAGATGGTATTATTCATCCAACCTCATCGGAGAACTTGTTGATGATTATTTAAAGAACATTTAAGGAGGTGTTTATTATGTTATTTTTATGGAAGTATATTCTTTTAGTGGTTTGTATTGTATGCTTGATTCACGAGGGAATTCTTGCCTTCATTGATATCAATAAAGCATTATTTAATTCAGACAAGAAATTCTTTCAGAGATTTAAAGACATTCATGAGCGAACATGGTGGTTTTTCTCTTCTCTTGTTATAATTGCTTTCGGCAGTTCTTATATATTATACTTTTTGAGATTTATGATTTAAGGAGGTTAATTCTATGGAAATCAGAACAGTTAGAGTCGATGTTACTAAGATGGTAGAGGATATTATCGACACCTTCAAAGCAGATTTAAGCGGAAGTTATGAAGTTTCGGATGGAGATTGGCATAAAGTCGGAATGGATACTTATGATGATCTGCTCAAAGCTTATGCGAAACTTGAAACTTTATGGAAGTGTTCGCTTCTCAGCGAGGCAGAACTTCTCACTGCAAAAAAGGGAATCTATAAAAAGAGAGTTGAGTTCCTGGGAACCATAAGAAGAGCAAATCAGGTTAAGGAGGAAGGAAAGAATGAGTGCATTCGCAACGTTCAAATTCAGGGGTAATACTTTTGAATACGAGGGAAGAATATATCCTTTTGAAAATAATAGAGCTTTTGCTTCCATAACTCTGAATCATGTTATATCAATTAAATGTCATGTTATTGAGGGGCAATATGGTCATTTTATTTCATGGCCCTCTTATAAGTCCGGGGATGAATACAAGAATTATATATATGCAGCTCCCGAATTAAAAGATGAATTATCGGAACTTATTACAAAAATGATAAATGCATTGGAGGATATGCAAAGCAAAGAAGATGAGAAAATGATTGATATGCAGAAAAAAGTTGAAAGTTTAAAAGATGAAATGCCATTCTAACGAGAAAGCCCACCTCTGGCCGGAGGTGGGTTTTCTTAAAGGTATTGTAGCGAACACAAGAACTTAGGCGGTTAATCCTGAAAGCTATTATAATTATATTCTACTTTCTACAATAAAACAATCGTTATATCCTTTTTTCCTGAGTTCTTTTTTCAATCTCTCGGCATTCTCTTTTTTAGCAAATGCTCCAACCTGAACTTTATAAAGGACATTCGAACCGATTACGGGCTCCATAATTTTCTTATTTACTTTTTCAACGAGATCAGGCATTTTTCCCATCATCCAAGAACCCGGGCATTCAACATTCTGAAACCATGTATGAACAGTTAAAATCATTTTATCTGATTTTGTATCATATTCGAGAGCGGTCCGTTTGTCCGCAATCCATACAAGTTCCTTTTTGTTATATCTTCGACAGATATCAACACATAGATTTATCAAAGAATTGTATACTTCATCGTTGAAAGCATAGGGATTGGTTGCTCCGGAAGAGCATTCAATAGTAATTGCTCTTTTATCATTTAAAGAGTTCCCTGAAGTACATGGAGAATAATCTTCGTAAAGTGAGCATCCTATTTCTCCATTCTTTCCTATTACATAGGAAGAGGAAGCTTTTCTTTCGGGTTTGGCAAACCATCCCATAACCTGGGAGGCGGGAAATTCTCCAACCACACAATGAATGGTTATACGGTCGAGCTTCCCCGACCGTAATCCATAAGTTGTGGGAGATTGTGGAGAAGTTAAAGAAGCGAGTTCTGAAACCTTCATCATTTATCCTCCTTGTCTATTTTGTCAATCAATCGCTGAATTGCCATGGTGTTATTGTTTACCGCATCAACCATGCTTTTAACATCCGCTCGGTAGTTATCAGTGAATTTGATAAACATCCAAACCATAACAATAGCCATAACGATTGGAAACCCGAGTGAACCGATAGCTGAAATAATTACATTGAAATCCATAATTTTGTACCTCCCTTCTATTAAATGTATATACCACTTAATAACATTGATTTCAAGAGTTCCTTCTCGGATGCCGTAGCAATAGGAGCATTTACTTTTACTGCCTGACATTTAAGGAATCCCGTAAAGTTTCCGACATTTCCCGACTTCATTGAAGGATATCCGAACATATTTCCATACGATTCGGGAGCACAATCTTCCATGATTTCAAACATAAATGTAACTGTCTGAGGAAGATATTGGTTAATCATAGCAGACGAACCGCCCTTCGTTTTATTGAAGTTGTTTATATTATTCATTGATAATCCGTAAGCGGTTTTTACTCCGAGAGCTGCTCCAAGTCCGATTGCTCCGGCAGTTCCCGCAAGGGCAACACCTCCGAGAGCTGCGGCCGAACCCGCATTAAGAGCTGCTCCGCCTGCCTGAGTAAGTGCAGCACCTCCAACGGATGCGTTGTTTGCTGCCTGACCACCCGCTCCGAGCAGTGTTTGAATCTGAGAATGAGCAAATCCCGCAAAATCCGTTAATGTTATAGGCATGGAACATCCGCATTGTCCGTTGAAGTAGTCGGTGCAGTGCCCGTCTGCAATAAGACAAGCAAGACAAGCCCCGCTTCGAGTATCAAAGTAATAACGGACTTCAACACTTTTATCATAATATCTCGCAAGATCCAACTGATATGTTCCGCAATAAGGAAGTTCCACATATAACTTAGTATAAGGTTCGAAATCTCTCCAGGAATTGAAACTTCTTCGGAAAGTTATATTTCCAACTGATTTATATCCATTCGGAGCTATAAGTCGATTTGCGGAACCTGCCGAGGGAACCCATCCATAACCACCAAACCATACATGAGTTGCGGTATCTGTCGAGAAGAGAGAAGTTAAATTCATGGGAAAGTAATACAATCCCATAACTGCATCCATGGGATTAGCCCCGAACATATCAAGACCCTTTTTTATATTTTCCCAAACTCCACCCGGAGAAGTATCAAACAAATCATTAGCGAGAGCAGATAAGCAGGTTGAATCCATAATATACTGTTGTGTAAAAAATCCTCTTGTATACACTTCTCCGAAATCGGATTCGGAAGAAGGTTCTCCCGTTTCATTATGCGGATCATAATGAGTGGAAATTTCTCCCCAGTTAATAGCCTCAGTAATCGAAGCGGACCCATTAACATAATCCTCAGCTTTTTCTTCCGTTTCAAAAACGGGTACAATGTTGTTGGAGAAAGATAAACCATAGTAAAAAGTTCCAACTTCATCTTCTCTCGGTCTGTAGAAGAAACTCCAAGGAAATGTTTGTGAGTCTGTCCAGTTAATAGCATTCTCAGAATATTGAATTCCTGATATAGTTCCCGAAACCTTGACTCCGACTTTCAGAGCTCCGTCACTTACTCCGGTAATATCATAAAATGCTATTCGGCCATCTTCCCCGATTTTCCCCCTTATATTTCGAAAAGAAGTTGTTCCGGGATTGGTTTCTCCGAACTGATTCCAGGTTCCCTGACGATAAGGATTCATGATATAAAAATCAAGTCCTTCCTGATCGTTCTCGGGAGTTAATGCGTTTATTGCGTGTGATAAAATCGGTTTTGTTATAACATTGTTAACGGGATTATAGTTAATATAGTTTAGCTCACTCACATTACCAACTTGTTCAAATAGATTATCAGGATATAATTCTCCCTGATTCATTAAAACAAGAGGGATGTTACAAGAAACTACTCTTGTTTGTATATTGGAAGCGTAATCTAATGAACGAGAATATTGATATGTTTTATTAGTTATATTTGTGGTAGTGTTGCCTTCCGTAAAACTTGCAACAAAATTTGTGACGTCACATCCGTTAACACTAAAACCTACACCTCTGTTTCCGGAAACACCTTCACCCAAATAAACATTCGCTCTCGGATATCCTTGTGTATCTGCGTTTGCATTATAAGAGATTAAATCACATTCAAGTTGCAATCGACAGGTTATATCAACACTTCCGCTATAAGTGGAATGAAAAGTATGGTATATGTCAACTTTAACATGATATGGAGAAGGAAAATCCCCGGTTCCCGTTAAGGGGATGAAATTATTCGGGTTAAATTCATAATTATCAATAATAAGTTCAACATTAGGCATTTTATTTACCTCCTACAGTAAGAATATAGCATCCTCCCGAACTTGACGGAGTGAAACCCGTTTGCATCTTCCTGAATATATACTTAGGCTGATTTTTAAAAGGGAGTAAATCATCGGTTATTTCGGGATTGGGAGCCGAGGTGCTTCTTTCAGCTATGCAGGGAGAAGTTGAAACGCTTCCCCAGAATGAAGTTAACGGGTCCGAAGATAACTGCATCGTGATTTGATTTCCGTTATTTACCCGAGGAACTGCAAAATAATATCTCGAATACTTATCTATGTGAACATAGTTTATATCTTGCAACCCTGCAGCATTATCAAGAAGTATTTCCAAACTATCAACGGATGCCTCCCTTGTAATTTCGCAAGTTTTAGTTGCGATGAGAGTTAAATTCTTATGAACTACAAACGGATCCGATGAATTCTTATATAATTTAACTGTTACGGCCATAAAGGAACACCTCCCTCATATCTGAATCCAACATCATCAAGAACATGATTGATTATTTCCTCAAAGAAACATTTTTGCCTGAATTTCCATTCAGATTCAAGCATCTGCTGAGTCATGGTTACACCCTGATTTCCGCTTCTGGTAACTGTTTCCTTCTGTGCTCCGATGTTGAATGTATCGGTATGATCTCCGGAAGTATTGGTCTGCTCTCCTGGAGTGAAAGTACTCTTATTTGTTTCTTTCTCTGTGGATGAGTCATAAGATACGGAAAAATCTGTTGTTGTATCTGTTTTAGTTCCAACTGTAAGTTCCTGCTCTCCATATTCAGTAGAGTTCACAATAGCATCTCTTTCGGTTACTGTTGTTCCGTCTACATTCCAAATCGGATTATATGATAAAGAGAGAGCATAATATAATCGAGCCCAGGATTCGAGATATAAATCAGTAATTCCTTCAATTATATTTGTCCACTCGGTAATTAGATCCTCATCATTATCGGCTTCAAAATCCGAAACCTGAGAAGCTCTTTCCCTAACCATAATCGCATTGATAGAATCTTCCATAGATGCGTAATCAGTTAAAAAATTTGCAGTTGAATCCGATATCTCGGGATATGTTTCTGTGGTATATAAGAATAAAGGGAGCGGATGCTCCTGGGAAGCTATTAAATTTTTAATCTCTTTCAGTGTTTTCTTCATTGTTTTCTTCCTCCTCTTCTTTATTTTCTTCGGGAATTTTTTCGGGAAGTTCCTCTTCCTCTTTTGCTTCGAAGGTTCCCTCATCGGCATCTTCTTCGGTAGGTTCATCAAAGAAAATCGGGTTCCTGATTATTTCAATTTCATAACCATTTTCTTTCATTTCTTCAACGAATCGCATTCTTTCATTGAATCTGATCATATAATCCAATGTTGTTATATCATCATATTGTTTGAGCTCATTGGATGTAACCTGAGCTCTTTTATCCAGAACTTCCAAATCAATACCCTTGAGATTTGCTTCTCTTTTATCTATTTCGGACATAATCCCCGATAAATACTGCATCTTATCAATATATTCGGGAGAAGTGAGTTCCATAACTTCCAAATCTTCAATGAGTGAAGAAGTGAAAATAACCGGGAAACCCTCTTTGATATTTTTGAAAGCTTCTTCAATCTGTTTCTTTTGCTGGTCTGTATAAACCTTGAGAGCTTTATTTAATCTCGTTAATAAAATCATTATAAGTAATGATTTATCATTCTCAGCTTTAAGATGAGAGAACCACGCATTCTGAGCATTATTCGGAAGGCATAAGGGATTATTCCTGCAAACAACAACCTCCGAATGATTCTTTAATTCTATTGCTCCCTCGTTAGTTGTACTTAAAGGCAAAGCAATAAATGTTTCGAAATCTCCCAAATCGTCAAGAATTCCCGTAAAATTACCTCTAACCCATCTCTTTCTAATTAAATCGAATCCGAGGACCCCCATCGTTGCATTATAAAATTCGGGATCCCTGGGAACCGGAATATTGATTCCCTTCCACTTGAATAAGTTTATATCTCTATTTAATTGTATATCCATATAATCTTTTTCGTTCATGTTTTCCTCCTTAAACAAAAAAGGGAGCCGAAGCTCCCTTTTGACATGATAATACTAAGCCAGAATTAAAGCAATAGCAGTATTGCGAGGGTCTATCTGGTAACTCTTAACTACATGATGGAAATATGTTACAAAATCACCCTTAGGGATGTAATCCGATGTAGTCTTATCGAGCTTATCACAGATAAATGCTGAATACTTATCATACAATACACCCATTACATGGTCAATTGTTACAACAGTTGCGGGAGTTGCTCCGGATGCGGGAACCGTTATTTCGCTAATCTGGTCGTGAACGGATGCAGGAGTGGATGTTCCTGCGTTATATGCAGTAATAGAAGGAAGTAAATCCTCCGAAGCGTTCTGCCAGTAGTTAATTGTTCTGTATTCTCCGAGGCCTTCAACCATTTCCGTATGATATACGGAACCTAAAGCAACATCGAGCTCAGTTGCGAATTCTGTGAGAAGTACGCAGCGAGTATCTTCTTCGGGACAGAATGTATAAGCATCCCCGTTGTTATACTTAGAGTTAATATCTGTGATATATTTTCTAAGCTTAAGAACAAGACTCTGACACCATAATTTGAAGTCCTCAGACTGCTTGAAGTTGCTGATCGTTACATAGCCAGGATCGGAACTAGTGAGTCCTTTTTCAGTGTTGTACTGCGTAAGAACGGGAATATATCTCGAGCCGGTATAAGCCGAAAGAATAAGTTTTCTCAATACGCCTCTTGCGAGTGTATTAAGTTCGACTTTAAGCTGAGTATCGATATTTGCCTCGATCATAGCGATCAACTTCTGAATACCTGCTGCATCTGTGAAATATCTCGCATACATAGTTGTACTCAAAGACCAAGGAATCATAAATCCTGAATCCTTAGTATAGAGAGTCGAATCCCATGTCGAACCATAGAAATGTCCATCCTTATAATCCGGGCCTGAATCCGCTGCATTGACCAATGTAAGAATATCCGTATCGGAAGCCGAGCCGAGCTTAGCTTTTACTCTCTGGAGAGCTCCGCCATATTCAACTTCACTCAGGAATAAGCCGTATGTTTCATTTTTATATGAACGAGTATCTACAAATGTATCAAATACTCCAACGACGAAATCCTTGAGATATGTTTTAAGGGTTGCTCCGTCAATGTTGGCGAGTTTGGTTCCCAGGTCTACAATGTTCGACAAATCTTCTGCGATTGTAACTCCGGAATCGCCTCCGAAAACATTGGGAACTAAAGTAGTGTTGAGTAGAGTTGCAATTTTACTAAATTCCATTTTTAAATCCTCCTATTATTTTTTACTACGAGTTGATTTTGTTTCGGTCGGAGTTGTTTCTTCGGGCGGAGTAATTGCTTCGAATCCGTATATAACTTCTCCAATCTGTACTTTTGTTAATTGAACCGTTGCATCCCCCTCAGGGTTGGCCACTACCGGAGTTATCGAAGCAGCTAATGCGGTAACCGAAGAAGCTAATGCATTAAGACTCTTCTCGAGCTCTTTGATATTATCGGCCATCTGAC
>JAEEGK010023761.1_pt1 | contig 12756 bp, 8 predicted proteins | sample 8958771 | NCBI WGS metagenome assembly JAEEGK01 (sample SAMN16246547, study PRJNA631951) | gut metagenome | biome: gut microbiome; feature: rumen; material: SC-attached | host: Bos | place: Iran: Karaj | collected 2018-10 | reverse complement strand
AAAAATAATAATAATAATAATAATAATAATAATAATAATAATAATAATAATAATAATAATAATAATAATAATAATAATAATAATAATAATAATAATAATAAAATTGAAGATGATAATAATAATATAAACCAATCAACCGATTCTAATATTCATAATGAATTTAGATATAAATCTAGAAATTTAAAAAAAATTCTAAAAGAAAAAGAAACAAAAAATAAACAGTTATTAAAATATTATTTTAATAAATTTTATAGAATCGCATATTTTAAAAAATTAAATGATAAAATTTTAATTTATACAAGAGAAGAAAAAATGAAAAAAAATCAACATTTCAATTTATTAAAAGAAAATATGATAAAAAAAATAAATTCAAACATATTAAAACAAGAAGAGTTAGAAAAAAAAATTGAAAAAGATAAAAAAACATTAGAATTTATTTTTTATATGTATAAAAGGCAAAAATTTTTATATTTTAAAAAAAAATTTGATTTTTGGTTTATTCTTTCAAAAATAATAAGAATAAATAGTACATTAAGTAAAGATAAAAAATTTAAATTTAAAAAAAGAAACACAATTATGGGTAAAGAAAAAGGAAAAAGAAAAAAAAATAATAAAATTAAGAAAATAAAATCTGTTATTTATGAAGAAAATAAAGAAATTAATAATTTAAAAAATTTAGATGAAGATAATTTATATAAACAAAATGTTAATTTAGGATTAGAAATTTTATTTAAAATTATACAAAATTTTTATGATAATAATAAATATCATATTAATAAAATTTTAATAGAAAAAATAAAAAAAAATAAGAAATAAAATTTTGTTATTAATATATAATTTTAAATTTTATAATTATTATTTGGTTTTATTTAATATAAAAATTAATTTATTTATAAATAATAATAATTTTTTAAATAAAAATGACAGACAAAAAAGAAATTTTAATTAATTTACTTCAAAACAATCTTGAAAAAAATTTAAATAATTTGGAATTAAGAAATTCAAATGAAATAAATGAATTAACTAAATTAAAAAATGATATGAAAATTATAGAAAATATAAATAAAATAATTAATATTTTGAATGAAAATAATATTTTAGAAGAAGTAAATAAAAATTTTAAAGAAGAAAAAATTGATTATGATTATTATTCTAATGTTACTGAACCAAATATAAATAACATTAGTTCAAAATTAAATCAAAAATTATCTAAACAAATAAGCAATATAAATAATAATAAAACCAATATTAAAAATAAATTTAATCATAAAAGTAAACCAATTCGTTCAGCAACAAAAATAAAAACTGAAAGAAATCATAGACCTAATTTATCTATAAGTTTAAATAATAATATTATTAATAATGAAAAAAATAATATTTCAAATAAAAAAGAAAAAAATTCTCAATTTAGTAGAAATAATGTAAATTCAAATAATGTTTTGCAACAAAATAATACTTTTGTAGGAAATCATAAAAATAAAAAAAAAAGTATTATTGTAGGAAAAAAAAGTAAAGATAATAGTATAAATCTTAAAAAAAATTTAACTTTTATTCAAAAAAATAAAAATAATAATAATATTAATAATAATAATAATAATAATAATAATACTAATAATAATTCTAATAATAATACTAATAATAATACTAATAATAATACTAATAATAATACTAATTTAAAAATAAATAATAATGAAACAAATAATCATGCTAAATCTTCAAAAAAAATAAATGATAAAAATATTTTAGATACAATGAACCAAATAAAAAATGTTAAAACTATTGTAGATAATTTAGGAAATCAAATAAATCAAGATAAAATAAATATGTTGAAAGCAAAATCTTTAAAAATTTTTAATGTTGTTGGTTCTAATAAATTAAATACTAATTATTTGTTAGAAAATAATAATAAAAAAAATAAAAAGAGTACAAATGATATAATAAATTTATCAGAATTAAATAATAAAAATAATAAAGAAATTCATAAAGATAATAAAATAATAAATAGAATATATAAAAAAGAAAAAAAAGAAGAAATAGAATTTGATATTAATAATGTTCTTCAACAAATTAATAATGTAGTTGATAAAGTTAAAGATAGTGAAAAAAAAGATGAAAAAAAAGATGAAAAAAATAAAAATAATAATAATAATGATATTTTTGAACAAATTGAACCCACAATAGAAGAAAATAATGAAAATAATAATAATATTTCAAATGAACTAGAAAATAATTCTATTAATAATAGAACATTTGAAAAAAAAGAAAATAATGATGAAGATGATAATAATATTCAAAATAATAATTTTGAAAATGATGACAATAAAAATAATGAAAATCCTGAAAAAAATATAAATATTGATATTTTAGATGATATTTCAGGAGAAAAAGAAAATAATAATGATAATAAAAATGAAAATGAAAATGAAGATAATAAAAATAATGAAGATAAAACTCAAATGGAAAATGAATTAAATAATAATTCCAATGATATAAAAAAAGATGAAAATAATTTAAATGAAGAAGATAATATTGAAGATAATAATGATTCAATTAATAAAAGTCAAAATGATGAAATAAATAAAAATAATATTAATTTAAATAATAATAATGAAAATATTAAAAAAAATATAAATTCAAATGAAAATGAGAATTCAGATTTAGAAAATAATAATAATAATAATGAATTAGATTTAATTGAACCAGAACAAAATAATAATGAAATAAAACCAATTTCTCCAAATGAACATATACATAATGAAAATAATCAAACAATTCAAGATGAAATTATAAATAAAGAAGAAAATTATGAAAAAAATAATGAAAATTCAAATAATATTAATAATAATTCTCAACAGGAAATTTCAACATCAACAACAACAACAAAAGAAATTATAAAAGAAAAAAAAGGTAATTCACAAATAACAACAATTACAACAAATACTATTACAACAACATATTATTATAAACGAATTTCAAATTTATCTACTTTAATTAAATTTAAAAAAAGAATTAAACCTTTTTTAGAAAAAAATGAAATTAAAAATTTTATTATACTTTCAAAAAGTTTATTTATTTCTAATTTAAATGAAATTATTTCTGATTTACAAGATGAATCAGATTCAATATCAGAAAAAATAAATAATTTAACTAAAAAAAATTCAATGGAAACTTTATCAATGGATAAAAATAAATTTAATTTATCTTATGAAGCTGAAAGTTTATTAACGAATTTAACAATAGAACAATTTAAAAATTTTTTAGATAATAATGAAGAAAATATAAATTATGAAAATACAATTAATATTTTTTATATATTTATAAAATTTTTTAATATAAAAAACGAATTTAATTTAGATGATAAAACAATTTTTATTGAAAATTTAATAACTTATTTTAAAAATAAAAGTAATAATAGTTTAGAAGAATTTATAAAAATATTATTAAATTTAATTAATAATAACAATTTAGATTTATCTTTAAATAATATGATTGATATTAGAACTTATTATAATAATATTAATTTATCTTTAAATAATTTTAATAATTTTGAAAATTTTTGTGATATTTTATTATTAATAATTAAAGAATTATTTGAATATTGTGGAATTATTGAAAAAAATAATTCAGATGCCTATCATTATATTCAAATATTAAAATATGATTTAAATAATATAAATAAAAAAATAGAATATTATGAAAATTTAGTCAAGAAATTTAATTAAAAAATTTTTATCATATTTATTTATATTAAAATAAAAGTATGTAAATTATTAATAATTTTAATATATATAAATGAATATTAAAAATATAAATTAAATTATTTTTAAAATAAAAAATAATAAAAAATTTTTTCAAAGTTTTATTTAATTATGTTATAATTAAATTATTTTATATAAATAAATTTATAATTTACACATATTTACTAAATTTCAAATATTTTGCTATATTAAAATAAATTTATAAGTATTTCATAAGAAATATTTCTACAAAATTTTGAATTTTTATTATTTTTATGTTGTCAAAATATAAAATAAAATTTATAAAAAATATTTATAGACTTATTTTTAACTCTGCATTTTTTAATTACATAGTAAAATTATTTAAATTATTTTCATTGTTAAATGAAATTTCTTTTTTTTTTAAATTATTATTTGAAAAAGATTCAAATTCTGTTGATTCACTATCTTTAAAAAGTTCAATAAATGATTCATTTGAAATAAATGAATCTTGAATTTCATAATTTTCACATAAATTTTCGCTTTTGGAAATACTAATTTTAATAGCATTAGTTTCATCTTCTAAATTATTATATTCGCTTAAATTATTTAAAATTATTTTTTTATCTTTGTTAAGAGATATTTTTTTATTATTTGAATCATCTTTTTTCCAAAAAATTATCATTTTATTTTAAATTAATAAAATAATATATAATTATAAAAATAATTAAATTACAAATATTAAAAATAATTAATATTTTAAATAAATAATTTATTTATATTAGAATTATATTAAATTAAATGATTTTTTAATAATAATCTAAAAAAATTTTTTATATAAAAAATTTTATTTTTAAAAATTTTTCATATTTAAATAATTATAATTATAAATAATATTTCAAATAAAACAATAGAAATAAATATTATTTAATTTTTTATAGAAAAATTATTATTTTACTTTATTTAATTAAATATATTTTCATTAAATTATTTTTTCTTTTTCTTTTCATAATAAGCAGCTTCTGCTTTATCATTTTCAGATAAATTAGAAAATTTATATAAAATTTTACTTAATAAACCAAAAACAAGTGCAATTCCAATTTTTAATTCAATATTTTCCCAATTATTTTCTTTATGAAAAAATTTTAAAAATTTAAATCCCAAATTAGATAAAAAATATTTTCCAATCAAAACTAAAATAATATGAAAATAAAATTTTTTTTCATTCCTTAAAATATGAATACAATAAATTAAAGCAACTATTGCAATTTTTTCAATTAAATCAATATTTGCTTGAATTCCAGTTTGAATAAATTCCCATGAAAATTCTTCACCTGTCGCATACATAAAAAAATAAAATAAATTAGTACATAAAGAATCAGCTAAACTCCAACCTAAACTAACATTTAATATTATTGCATTAGAATCTTCATATTCATAATTTTTTGCCTTTAAAACATAAAATAAAAAAATTATTTCAATTAAAGATATTAATGTTTTTATTAATTCTTCTAAAAAATTTAAATCTTCATTTTTTAAAGGAGGATTATTTAAATTAGAATCATATGGAATAATTGTAGCATATAAAACCATTTTAGTAAAAGCAAATATTAAATAATATCCTATTGATTTACTAAAGCCACTTACATTTTGCTCCGATAATTTTGAACCTGAATAAATCGCATAAATTGGGCCATATGTTAAAGAAAGACAATTCATTAAATGAGTAAATGTCATTAAATTTAAATAAATATAAATAAAAAAATATTATTATTAAAATTAATTAATTATTAAATAAAATTTACATTTTTATTAAAAAATTTTTTTAAATTAAAAAGACAAAATTTCAAATTCTTTTATTTTATCATTTTCAATGAATATTTTTTCAATTTCCTTGTTTTGTATTTCAAAATTTTTGGGAATTTCCCAATAAAAATTATTATTTAAAAAATTATCAAATATTATTAAATCTTTATTTCCTAATCTTAATATTTCGTTTTTTTCTTTAGGAAATATTAATATTTCATTACAATTATCTTTACAATTATAAAAATTTTTTGTGTTTAATGAAAATAAAAAACAATCTTTATTTGTTATTTTATATTCATTATTATAATTTAAATTATTAAAATTATGATTTATATAAAAACCAAATCTTTTTCCTTTTTCTGTTTTTATTAAAAAAATAAAATTTAACCAATTTTTAATACTATTTAAAATTTCAATTTTATTTGAATTTTTAATATTTGATTTATAAATTAAAAAGAATTTAAAATTTGATTTAAAATTTTTTTTATCAAAAACAAATTTTTTTATAAGATTATATTCTGAAATATTATTAAAAAAATTCGAAAATTGTCTTTTTTCATTAATAACTGCAAATAAATTAATTAATCTACTTTCTAAAATTTCTTTATTTAAATCATTAAGTGCAATCCCATCAATAAGTTCACAATTAATTAAAAAATTTTCTTTAAAAATATAGTTTAATTTTTTTTTATATTCAATATAAAATATAATTAGTAAAATATTTATAATAAAAAATATTATCATAAAAATTTTATATAATCTCAATTTAAATAGAATATAATTCTTTTTATATTCTTCAAATAATTTTTTATTCTTTTTTTCCATAAAAATTAATTATTATTGACAATAAAATAAAAGAAAATATAAATTTAATATTTTAATTTTATTTATAAAATATTATTAATAATTATAAAAAAACAATTAAATTGTCATTAAAATTTGACCATTTCCACTTTTTTGATTATTTAACCATTCTCCATCATATTTAGTACCATTTTTGTAATACATTATTCCTTTTCCATTTCTTTTATTATTTTTCCAATTTCCTACATAATAACTTCCAGAATTATAATATTTTGTACCTTTTCCTTCTCTTTTATCATTTATAAAATCTCCTATATAATAATCATCTTCAAATTTTTTATTAATTTTTCCCCAAATATATTTTCCTTTACCATGTTTATTGTTATCTTTCCATTCACCTTCATATTTGTCACCTTCTTTCCATATTTTTATTCCTCTACCATAATATTCTTTATTTTTTTTATTTATTTCTCCATAATATATATCTCCATTATAAAATTCTGTATATTCTAAAAATTCGATTTCTATATTTTTATTTATATTATAAGGTTTATATTTATAAAATAAAATATTTATTTCCGTTTTTGTAATTAAGTTAATTTTTGATTCTTTAAGAATAAATATTTTTGAATTGTTTATATAATTATTTATTAATTTTTGAAGGTCAATATTATTATTATTATTCTTATTAATGTCATCATTTAAATTAAATTTTATATAATCTGAAAAATTAATTACATTTTTTATATTTTTAATTATCTCAAAATTATATTGATCATTTTCAATTTTATTTTCATATGTTTCAATTAAATTTTTAATTAAATTTAATTCTAATAAATTAAAAGATTTAAATTTTTTAAAAGATTCTTCGAAATAATTTTTTATAATTTTAAATCCTTCTTCAACATTTTTGATAAAATTTTCACATTGTTTTATTTTTTTTTTATAAAAATTAATCTCTTCATCAAAAAGAAAATTTTCTTGAATATGAAAAATTTTATGAAATTTATGATTATTTAAACATAATTTACATAAATTTTTTTGACAAGAATCGCAATAATCAAATAATATTTTATTATGTTGTTTACAAACACCATCAAATTTTTTTAAATCAATTAAAATATGTTCTTTATTTTGATGATTAACATGATTTTCGCAAAAAAATAATTTACATTTACTACAAATAAAAAATTTATTGTATAATTTTTTAGTATTTTCACATTGATTACATTTAATGTAATCAAATTTTTTTAATGTTCTTTCATAAACATTTGAAAAAGTTTCAGATAAATATGAAAAATGACTATTTTCACAACGATAAATTAAATAAGGAATATTTTCAAAATATTTTATTCCAAATAAAGGAATAGAATAACATTTTTCACATCTATGAATATTTGTTTTGTCAGATTTAATTATTAAATCATTATTTTCATATATTTTTGATAATTGAAATATATTTCTGTTTGAAAATGATGAATTCATAATAATAAATGTTATTATTTATTAAAATTATTTTTATATTAAAAAAATATTATTGATTTAATAATATTTTATTATTTAATAAGCATTTCATTTAATTTAATTAAAAAATTTCTTATTAATAATTTTTATGTTAATTTTAATATTAATTATGATTATTATAATTATTTTATATATTTTATATATTTTATTTTAAATAATATATTCATTATTTAATTAAAAATAAATTTCTTTATATAAAAAATATAATATAATTAAATATTTTTTATTTTAATAAGAAAAATAAAAGAAATTATTTTTTATATATAATTAAAATTAATATTAATAATTATATTTAAAATTTATATTTAATGAATTCAAATATTCAAGATTCAATCTGGCATCAAGATTTAAAAGGTGAATGGAAATTATTCTTTAATTTTGATATAGAAAATATTGATAATAATAATAGTAAAAATGAGAAAGATAATAATAAAATTTCAAACAGAAATCCAATAATATCAGCAAAATCAAAAATATTAAATTTAGGTACATTAGTTATGACTCCAAAAGGAATAGGCCGATTATTGAAATTAGAAGGAGATATGGCAACAGTCACAATGTCAAAAATAAAATCAGAAGAAAATTTTCCTGTGAAAGATGTTTCAAATTATTTCACATGTTTTATCAAAATTTATGATAAAGATATATCAAATTTATTTAGATTAATTGTACCAGTTAATGCTAATGTAGAAATAATTAAAAGAATATTAATAGAAATGAATATTGTTGATTTATCTGTGAGTGATTATTTATTAATTACAAATGGAATAGAATTAAAAGATGAATTTACATTTGAACAATTAGGCCTAAAAAATAAATGTAAAATTTTATTAACAGGTCAAAAATTAATCAACTGTAAAGTTAATAGATTTAGTAATACAATGAATTGGTGGTATAGTTATAATACAGATGGTATTACTTTTTCATGTAATAAAAAAATTAAATTAACTGGAGTTGGAATGTATGGTTCTCATGAAGGTAAAATACAAAGTGGTGTTCTAAAAATTTATGAAGTTGAAAAACCTTCTAATATTATTTATGAAGAATCTTTAGAAATTCAACCAGCACCTGATCAAGCTAATGCAATAATTCAAATTTTATTTAAAAAACCAATTATTATTAAACAAAGTGTTGATTATACAGTTCAATTTTTAAGTACAAATTATTGTTATCTATATTATGGAACTGGAGGTAAAGATACTATTGAAGCAGAAAAAGGTGTTGAATTTTATTATAAATTTACTCAAGGAAGTAATCATGGAACAAATGTACAAAGTGGTAATTTTCCAGAATTTTATTATTTTGCTTAAATTATAGTAAATTATTTTCATATATGAATTTATTAAATAAAATATATATAAATATTGATATAATAAATATATTTTATTATTATATAAAATTTATATATATTTAATTTTAACAATTAATTTTAATATTTTTAACAAAATTTATTATCTTTTAAAATAAGTCATATTTATTTTTTAAAATATTATATTATCAATCTTTTAATATTTTTTTTTTATTCAATTTTTATATTAAATAAATATTAGACAATTAAAATAAATAAATGAAGATTATTAAAAATTTTACTTAAATAAATAAATATATATATATATATTTATATTTTTTTTTATTTATAATTATATTTATATTATATTTATAATTATATTTATAATTAGATTTATATTTATATATTTAAAATTAAATTATTTTTATAATAAATAGCTAATAATAATATTAAAATAAATATTTTTATTTTAAATTATTAAATAAAATAATATAAATTTATATATAATATTTAATAAATGAAAAATCAAAAATTATTGAATTAATATTATAAACAATTAATCATATATATTTTTTTATAAATCTAAAATAAAATATATGAATATAAATATAATTTTATTCAAATAATAAAATTTATTAATAAGATTAATATTCTCAATTATATAAATTATATATAAATTATATATAATATACATTTACTATTTAAAAATTATTTATAAATTAAAAACAACAAAATATTGATTTTTTATCTTTATTTATAAAAATAGTTTTTTTATTATTATTACTTTTATTAGAATTAGTGACATTTTCATTTAAATTTTGAATTGAATTTTTATTAGTTTTATTCATAGATAAAATTTTATTTTCAATTCTATCTGAATTTAATATTTTTGAAAAATTATAATTCATTTCCATTTCTGAAGATTTATTTTTATAATAATTTACATTACTTTTATTTGAATTTTTGCTTTTATTAGTTTTTTTTTCTCCTATGATTTCATTTACAACATTATCTATTATATATAAAGATACTCTATTAATATTTTTTTTAAATGAATTATTAATATTATTATTATTTTGTATCACTTTATTTTCTTTGATATTATTATTTATATTTTTATTTAAATCATTATTACTATTTTCTATTGGATTATTTATATCATTCTCAATTTTTGATTTAATAATGTTATGATTCATTTCATTATTTTCATTTAATGAAAATGTTTTCTCCAAACAAGCGTTTTTTTTTTTTTCATTGATCTGTTTATTTTTGTATAATGTTTTACTTGATTTAAATTTATAATTTTTATTTTTAATTTTTATAATATTTTCATTTAAATTTTTTGTATTTTTATCATTTAAATTTTTTTTTTCATTTTCTTCTTTATTTTTTTGCCTATTTTCATCAGTTGTTCTATTTGAAGAAAAATTTATATTAAAATCATTGAAAATATAATTTTTATTTAAATTTTTTTCATTTGAATTTTCATTATTATTTTGATTATTATAAATAATTCTTTTATTATTAACTGAATTTAATTTTGTTTTAAAAAAATCATTATTATTAATTTTTTTTGTATTTTTTGTTTTTAAAGATTTTTTTTTTTTAATAAAATTATTATTATTATCACTATTATTAATATCATCCTCATTATTATTATTTTGTTCATTATTATTATCATTATTTTTATTAATATTTTCATTAGTTTTATTATTTTTATTATTCTTTTCATTAGTATTATTATTTTGTTCATTATTATCATTCCTACTTTTAACATCATCAAAAATATTTTTAGATAAAATATTTTTATTTTTTTTTTCAAAAACTGTATTATGAATTTTTGGATTTACTTTTTTTTTACTAGTATTTTCAATTTTTTCAAAATTTAAACTATTATCGGATTTATTTTTATTTATTTTTATTTGTGTTTCATTTTTTTGATTTTTTTTTAATTCTTTTGAACTATTTATCAAAGATAATTCTTTTATTTTATTTTTTTGACCTATATAAATTAAATTACCACTACTTTCTAAATATTTTTTATAAGGTCGATTATTATTAGAATCAAATTTTAATAAATTGAAATTAAAATTTATACTTTTTCTCTGATTATTACTTTCTTCATTATTATTATTCTGATTATCTTTTGTATCATTTAAATTTATATTATTTTGATTTATATTTTTAGTTTTAAAAGTTATACTATTTTTTTTTTTATTTTTTACAGTTTTTTTTAGAGATTGATTATTTTTTTCTTGTAATATTTCATCAAGTATGTTTTCATATGAATCAAGAATAGAATTTTGAAAAGAATATTTTTTTGTTAATTTAATTATATTATTATTATGATGAAATTCTGTTTTTTTTTTAATTAAAATTTTATTTTTTTTATTTTGTTTTTTATTATTATAATATTCATAAGGAACAGCATTTGAAAAATGATTAGAGGCGTCATAATAAATTTTCATTATATTTTTTTTTATTTTAATTAAAAATAATATAATTAATAATAAAATATAAATATATAATTAGTTAACTTATTTAAAAAATTTTAATTTCCACCTAATTTTATTCCGGTTCCTGAAAAAGGAATAAATTTATTGTTATTACTATTTAAATCATATCCGTTTTGATTATTATTGTTATTTAATAAACTTTCATTATTTACATTATTTAACTTAATAAAATTAGTATTATCTTTAAAGTGATTGAATAAAAAACTATTTTCAATTTTTTCAATTGATTCATCAGATAAATCCATTTTATTTTTTATTAAATTAACATAAATAAAACTATATAAAACACCTATAATTAAATTTAATTCAATTCCCATATTTAATATAAATAAAAATAATAATAAAACTAAAGGAAAATATTTTGCAGGTATTGGATAAGGAATACATAATAAATAAATATTATTATCTGGATTTAATAAACACATCAATGATATTTCAAATAATATATATGGCCAAATTCCATTATTTTCAAAATTATTTTTTTTTTTATTTATTAATTCTTTGTAAAATAATGAAAAAAATAATTGAAAAATAGAATAAATGATTTGAATGAATGTTGAATTTATTAAAAAATGTAAAAAATATTTTATTGTAGATAATTTTTTTTCATATTGTATTGCTTCATTAATCCAAAAGATTATTGCAAAAATAATATTAATTATATTAGTTATTATAAAATTTCCAGTTATAAATCTCCAAAATTGAATTTTATAAATTGAATAATATGTAATATTTGAAAAAATATAAGAAATTGGTAAAAATAAATTTAATATATAAAAAATTATAGTTATGGTAATTATTAATTTAATTGAAAAAGTAATATTGTTATAAAAATTTAATAAATAATTTTTTATTTTAAATAATAATGATTCATTATTTTGAAAATTATTTGAATTATTTATATTTTCATTATTAAAAGTATTTATATTAGAATTCATTTAATATTAAAAAATTATATAATTATTAAAAAAATTAATTCTTCTTTAATAAAAAAATAAATAATAAATTAAAAATAATAAAATATAAATAATAAATAAAAATTAAATTAATTAAAAAATAAAATAAAAAATAAAAAAAAAATAATGGAAAAAAAACCAGA
>JAEEGK010023760.1_pt1 | contig 12756 bp, 11 predicted proteins | sample 8958771 | NCBI WGS metagenome assembly JAEEGK01 (sample SAMN16246547, study PRJNA631951) | gut metagenome | biome: gut microbiome; feature: rumen; material: SC-attached | host: Bos | place: Iran: Karaj | collected 2018-10 | reverse complement strand
ATTTTAAAGCATGTTGAAGATAAAAGTTGTAAACAAAGGTCACCAGCCTCTGCCGCAGTATGCCACGAGGCTCAGTGCTGGCATGGACCTGAGAGCGAATATAGACGAGCCCATCACCCTGAAACCGCTGGAGCGCAGGCTCATCCCCACAGGACTGCATATCGCCCTGCCTGAAGGCTACGAGGCACAGGTACGCCCACGCAGCGGACTGGCCTTGAAGAAAGGTATTACGGTATTGAATACCCCTGGTACAGTAGACGCAGACTATCGCGGTGAGGTGGGGGTCGTGCTCATCAATCTGTCGCAGGAGGACTTCGTCGTGGAGGATGGTGAGCGTATCGCCCAGATGGTGATTGCACGCCACGAACAGGCAGACTTTGAACTCGTAGAAGTGCTTGATGAGACAGAGCGTGGTGAAGGTGGATATGGACATACGGGAGTGAAATGAAAAGAATAAGATTGTGTTTGGTGATAGTATTGGTACTGGCTTGTTTTGGACAAGTCAGTGCGCAGGACCGAACGTATGATCATTTCTTCCTCGAGGCGATGGTACAACGGCAGAAGGGCAACAACGATGCGGCCTTTGACCTGTTGCGCCATTGCGTGGAGCTGAACCCTGAAGCTGCTGAAGCCTGGTATTTCCTGGCGCAATATTACAATGCGCTGAAGGATCAGGAGAAATCGCAGGCCTGCATCCAAAAAGCTGCTTCCATCGCGCCAGAGAACCTGACCTATATGGAAACCTTGGCGCAGATCTACATCAGTCAGCAGGACTATGCTGCGGCCATCCCTGTGATAGAGGGTATCTACGAACGCAACAAGGATCGTGAGGACATGCTGGAGATGCTTTTCCAACTGTATCAGCAGGTGGAGGATTTCGATCAGGCTATCGGTGTGCTGAACAAGATTGAGAAGATTGATGGCAAGAACGAGCGCATCTCGATGGCCAAGAGTGAGATATATAACCGCAAAGGCGACAAGAAGGCTGCTATTGCTGAGATGAAGGCTCTGGCGCAACAGTTCCCCAACGACCAGAACTATCAGGCTATGTATGGAGAGGCACTGATGATGAACGGACAGGTGAAGAAAGCCCTGAAGGTCTATGATGAGATCCTGAAGACGGAGCCTGACAACAACCGTGTGCTGATGTCGCTGCGTACCTATTACCAAGCATTGGGACACCAGACGGAGGCTGACTCACTGACGGAGCGTGTGTTGCTGAACCGTAACTCGACTGTCGAGGAGAAGATACACTTGTTGAGACAGGAAATCTCAGCCAGTGAGCAGGCTGGGGGAGACAGTACGAAGGTGCTGGGACTCTTCCGCAGGATGCTTGCCCAACCACAAAGCGATGAGCATATGGTGCTCTTCTGTGCGTCGTATATGAATGCGAAGAAGATGCCAACAGATAGTATCTCGCAAGTCTTGATGAAGGTGTTGGCCATTGCTCCTGACAATGCTGCAGCGCGCCTGCAATTGTTGGGCTATGCCTGGGAGAGCGACGATATGGACCGTGTGATAACCCTTTGTCAGGATGCCCGTCAGTATACGCCCGACGATATGGCGTTCTATTATTATCAAGGTATCGCCTACTTCAAGCGCGACAGTCTGGACGCTGCCCTCTCAGCCTTCAAGAACGGCATTGGCGTCATCAAGGAAGACAGTGACCCCAACATCGTTTCGGATTTCTATGCCGTGATGGGAGATATCCTCCACCAGAAAGGACTGGCCGAGGAGGCCTTTGCCGCTTACGACTCATGCCTCGTGTGGAAAGATGATAATATGGGCTGTCTGAACAATTACGCCTATTACCTCAGTGAACGAGGCGAAAGACTGACCAAGGCCGAGGAGATGAGCTTCAAGACCATCAAGGCCGAGCCGAAGAACTCGACCTACCTCGACACCTATGCGTGGATCCTCTATATGGAGGAGCGCTATGCCGAGGCACAGATATATATCGAACAGGCCGTTCAGAACATGGACGAGACGCAAGACAACTCCGTGATTCTGGAACATGCAGAAAAAATAAAACTTAAAAATAAAAAAGAATGAGACTATCAGGTATTTTGAAAGTAGCCGTTTTGGCTTTGCCATTGGTGCTTGCATCTTGTGGTTCCAAGAAGAAGACCGTTCAGCCCCAGACAATGAATCAGGGCACGAAGGAAAAAGTGAATTTCATCGAACATGTGCAGGGCAATCAGCAGACTGCCAAGTTTATTACCTCGAAGGTGAAGTTCTCTGTGGAGGTGGGTCCACAGAAACTGACGCTTACTGGAAACCTGAAGATGAAACGTGACGACGTGATTCGTCTGCAGCTTATGGCATTCGGATTTGTGGAGGCTGGTCGCATCGAGCTCACCAAGGAGTATGTGCTCATTATGGACCGTATCAACAAGCAGTATCTGAAGGCACCTTATATCTCGGTGGACTTCCTGCGTAACAGTGGTCTGAACTTCAATACGCTGCAGGCTCTCTTTTGGAACGAGCTCTTCCGTCCGAATCAGGTTAGCCTAAAGAACGATGCTGACGACAAGGACAAGAAGGATAAGAAAAAGAAGGAAAAGGAAACTACTCTGCCCGCAAAGGAGGATCTTACTATCTACTCGATCCTCGAAAGTGGTGACGATATGATTATCAGTCGCGAGGAGGGCAAGATGGACTATAGTTGGCTGGCCAGTAGGCAGACGGCTCTCATCCGCATGGCCAATGTGCTCTATAAGGATCGCTTCCATGGCAATGCGCAGTTGAACTGGGACTACAACGACTTTGACCTCGTTGGCAAGACCATGTTCCCCAAGAAGCATACCATCACGCTGACCACTCCTGAGAAGGAAGTAAAGCTGGGTATGACCCTCAACTATATCGGTAATGAATCGGAGTGGGAGACACGTACAGAGGTTTCCAACAAGTATCGCGAGGTGACCGTAGACGAAATCCTCCGTCGATTCATGGCACTTTAAACAACCTGAAAATAGCAAGTGAAGAGACTATCCGTCCTTTTTCTTTTAGTATGTTTAGTGGCGGCTGTCCCTGCCCAGACGACGAAGAAAGCGTCGCCCCAGCGCAAGACAGCCACCACTAAATCTTCGCAGACTAAAAAGACGTCTACGAAGAAGACCTCTGCGCAGTCGAAGAAAACGAATACCCAACAGAAGAAGCAGCCTGTGACCGTGAAGGGCCTGAAGCAGGAACAGCAGCAGGTGCGCAAGCAGATCCAGGAGCAGGAGCGTAAGCTGAGAGCCAACGAGCAGAACGTGAAGAAACGTCTGGAGAACCTCCTGGTGATCAATAACGAGATTGCCGACAAGCGCAAGTCTATCGACAATATCCGTATGGACATCACACGACTGGAGGGTAATATCCAGATGCTCGAGGCACAGATGAAGGTGCTCGACCACGAACTCGATGACCGCAAGCAGCGTTACATCAAGTCGATGCGTTACATGCACGGGCACAGGAACATCGAGAGTAAGCTGATGTTTATCTTCAGTGCGAAGAACTTCTCGCAGATGTACAGACGACTGAGGTTCATGCGCGAGTATGCTTCATACCAGCAGACCCAGGGTGAGGCCGTGAAGTCGATGCAGGCTCAGGTACAGGAAGCTTTCAACGAACTGACTGATTCCAAGTATAGGAAGGACACCCTGCTTACCCTTGGGGAAAAAGAGCGGCGTATGCTGGAAGACAAGCAGGTGGAACAGCAGAAGGTGGTCACCTCGCTGCAGAAGCAACAGAAGACCATCCAGAGCATCATCGACCAGCAGAAGAAGCGCGATGCGGAACTGAATGCCCGTATTGACAAACTGATTGCCGAGGAAATAGCCCGTGCGAAGGCTCGTGCAGAGGCAGAGGCCAAGCGTAAGGCTGCGGAAGAAGCGGCCAAGAAGCGTGCAGAGGAGGAAGCCCGTCGCAAGGCTGCCGAAGCTGCTGCTGCCAAGAAGCGGGCTGAGGAACTGGCACGTAAGAAGGCTGCTGCTGAAGCTGCTGCCAGAGAGAACGCACGAAGGATCGCCGAAGCGAAAGCCAAGGAAGAGAAGGCTAAGGCTGAGGCCAGGGCTGCAGCTGCGAAGAAGGATGCTGAAGCCAAGGCAGCAGCAGAGCGTGCTGCCCGTGAGGCAGAACGTGCACGACTTGAGGCAGAGCGCAAGGCCAAGGCAGACGCTGAGGCTCGCAAGAAGGAACTGGCTGAGGCCAACAAGCGGGAGGCTGCTGAGAAACGCAGACTGGAAGCTGAGGCCAAGAAGCGCGCAGAGGAGTCGAAGGCTGAGTATTCCGTTTCGACGGTAGATCGCCAGTTGAGTGGCAATTTCGAGAGCAATCGTGGCCGACTGCCATTCCCCATTACTGGCAGCTATCGTATCATGAACCGTTTTGGTACGAATAATGTGACGGACGTGAAGGGACATGTGACCCTCGACAAGAAGGGCATCGATATCAAGGGACAGCCAGGGGCTGCCGTGAGATGTATCTTCGACGGTGAGGTGAGTGCCGTGTTCAGTTATGCTGGTACGACGGTCATCATCGTGCGCCATGGCAGCTATCTCTCCGTCTATTGCGATCTGGCTTCTGTGAGTGTCAGTCGTGGACAGAAAGTAAGTGCGCGACAGACGCTTGGACGAGTGGGTTCTGAGGGTGTCATGCAGTTCCAGTTGCGAAAGGGTAATACACTGCTGAATCCTGAAGCATGGCTCGCCAAATAGACTAAGAAAGGCATCCGAAGCGGATGCCTTTTCTGTTGTTATAACGTGAGTCCATCGAGCAGTGCCACGTAGGTGTCTATCGCCTGCTCAATCTCCGAGATCCTGATGAATTCGTCGGCCGAATGAGAACGGTTGGAGTCGCCTGGACCCAGTTTGAACGACGGGAAGGGCATCAGTGCCTGGTCGCTCAATGTGGGTGAACCAAAGGGCTGCATGCCTCGATCGACGCATCTTCTGATCAGTGGGTGTTCAGCAGGGATGCTGGAGGAGTGCAGACGGAACGAGCGGGCATGGAGTTCGCACTTCGTCATCTTCTTGCGGAGGAACTCAAAGAGGTACTCGTTCTGATAGAACTCGTTCGTCCGTACATCTATGACAAAATGGAGCGTGTCAGGAATGACATTATGCTGCGTGCCACTCTCGACGACGGTTACAGTCATCTTCGTTGCACCCAGCAGAGGACTGGTCTTGCGGAACTTGTAGTCGCGTAGCCATACGAGATCGTCGAGTGCTTCATAGATGGCATTCACACCTCCCTCTCTGGCGGCGTGTCCTGATTTGCCATGGGCATAGCCATCAATCACCATCAGTCCTTTCTCGGCAATGGCAGGTTGCATGCTGGTGGGTTCGCCCACGATGGTCACGTCGATAGGGGGCAGTTGGTGGATCACCCGTGAGAAACCATTCTCGCCAGACACCTCTTCTTCAGCAGAAGCCACCCAGAGCAGATTATAGTTACGCTGACGATGCAGCATGATGCGGTAGGTTTGCAACAGAGCCACCAATCCACCGCCACAGTCGTTGGCGCCTAAGCCGTAGATGGTATCACCCTCCTGTGTCGCAGTGAAAGGGTTGCGTGTCCACGACGACACAGGCTTCACTGTGTCGATATGGGCATTGAGCATCACTGTCGGACGGTTGTTGTCCCAGTCAGGACAGCCCACCCAGAGGTTGTTGCCCTCACGTCCGTGAGGCAGGTTATACATGTCAAGATACTGCGACAGCCTGTCAGCTGCCCTTCTCTCGTCTCTGCTGATCGAAGGAATGGCTATCAGCTCCTTCAACAGCGCCACTGCATCGTTGGTATAGTCCTTAATATCCATATGTATGTTGATATGATTTACTTCTTATAGTTCATCAGACCTTGGTTGAGGAAATCCATATAGGCTGCGACATCCTCATTGAAGCCTCGGCTGCCAGTGAGAGGTTTACCTGTAGCAGGATCGATGGCCACGTAGAACGGCTGTGCGTTGGCACCGAATTTATGGCTTTGCAGGTAGCTCCACTTGGCACCCACTGTGCGTAACGTCTTCTTGTTACCTTTCTCATCAGTCACCACCATCGGCTCTTTCAGTGGTGTCTTGTCGTCCACGTAGAGCGAGATGAGTACGTAGTCGTTCCGCAGTTTGTCAGCCACGCGGGCATCAGCCCATACCGATGCTTCCATCTTACGACAGTTCACGCAACCAAAACCCGTAAAGTCGATGAATACAGGCTTGCCTTGGGCACGGGCTACGGCCATACCAGACTCATAGTCATGATACTCCGCCTCTACTATTTTCGGGTTCAGATTGAAATCCTGTGTGCTCATGGGTGGTGCGAAGGCACTGACTGCCTTGCAGGGAGCCCCCCAGAGTCCAGGAACCATATAGACAGCGAAGGCCAGTGATACCAGACCACCCATGATGCAGAGAACGGGTTTGGGCTTATTCTGTTCGCCGCCAATCTCATCTGCTTGGAACTTCAGCCATCCGCAGAGGTAGGTTCCCAACAGGGCGAAGATGACAATCCACAGCGACAAGAACACCTCGCGGTCGAGAATATGCCAGCCATAAGCCAAATCGGCTACGGAGAGGAACTTCAGTGAGAAGGCCAGTTCGATGAAGCCCAGCACAATCTTCAGCGTGGTCATCCAAGAGCCGGACTTCGGTGCCGACTTCAGCCACGAAGGGAACATGGCAAAGTGTGTGAACGGCAGAGCCAGGGCTAAGGCGAAACCAAACATGCCGACAGCAGGTGCCAGCCAGTTGCCTGTGGTCGTGGTCTGTACCAGAAGCATGCCAATGATGGGACCAGTACAAGAGAAGGAGACAAGTACCAGTGTGAACGCCATCAGGAAGATGCTGATGAGTCCGCTGGTCTCTGAGGCCTTCGAGTCGACGGCTGTAGCCCATCCCTCAGGCAGAGTGATTTCAAACCATCCGAAGAAACTGAGGGCAAACACCACGAGCAACAGGAACAGGAACACATTGAACACGGCATTTGTCGACATGGCATTCAAGGTGTCGCTACCAAACAAGGCCGTCACGAGCAGACCCAAACCGAGATAGATCACGATGATTGAGAGTCCATAGGTGAAGGCATCACGCATACCTTTCTTCTTGTCATCCTTTGAACGTTTCAGGAAGAACGAGACGGTCATCGGGATAATGGGCCAGATACAGGGCATACAAACAGCCAACAAGCCAGCCACAAACCCCATGAGCAACAACCAGAGCAAAGACTGTTTAGCCAGATCCTCGCCAGATCCAAGCTCGCGCAATTCTTCGACAACAGGTTCCCAGAGGTCTCCAGTTGCCTCAGTAGGCGCAACGTTTGCTGCTACGGTTGTTGTATCTGTCTTGGCTGTTACCTCCTCTGTCACGGGTGTTGTTTCCTCTGTTTGGGGTATAATAGTCTCTGTCTTGGGTGTCGCTTCCTTTGTCTTGGCAGGAGCACTTATCGAAGGACTCTTACCCTTCTGCTTGAGTTCCACCTCGGAAGGGGGCAGACAGCTGGCATCACTGCAGGCACCATACTCCAGGTAGCAGTCGATGTCATATTCTGGTTTGGTGAATCGCAGCTTCTGAACAAAGGTCACCTCGTTCTCGAAGTACTTCAGTTCCATGTCGAACAATTTGTCCATCTTCTTGATGACTTTGCCTTTCGGTATCAGTTTACCTATGAGTTCGGCACCCTCCATCTTCACCACGTTGAACGTTGCCTCAGTGGGGCCGTTTTCGCCAATCTCCGTGGAATAGACATGCCACCCGTTGTCAATGGTCGCGTGGAACACAATCTCAGCCTCCATGCCGTTGCCTGTCTTAAGCTCGGAGGTAAAATGCACTGGGTCCACCATTTGGGCGTTTACTCCCAGTACGACCAACAAAGAAAGTAATGATACGATGATCTTCTTGTGAGTCATGTGCTGATATCTTTTGACTGCAAAGATACGCAAAAGGATTCATCCAACCGAATAATAAGCGATTTTTAACAAATGAATGTCCTTTTCAGCCTTTTGCAGCTGCTCAGTTATATTTTTTTCTTTGAAATTGTTGTACTTTTCAGCAGAAAACACTATCTTTGCAGCATTAAATCTGATTGATATGAAAAGCAAAGTATTGGAAAGAACACCGTTGGTGAGAGCGGTCATTTGTCTGATGGCAGGAATCGTGATTGGAGATTCTCTACAGATCACCATTCCATTGTTGCCAGTATTCGCAGGGGGTGTCTTGGTCGCGTTACTGTTGTGGAAATACGAACATCTGCAGACCATCGCCATAGGAATCTGTTTCGTGGTATTGGGCTCGCTGCTCATCCAACGACAACAGCCGGAAAGGGTTATGACGGCAGAGATCTCTCAGCAGCAGATGTCAAGGATTGACCGCTCAAAGACTTTTTTCCTGAGGCAGCGGGTGAAACTTCTTGAGAGGCTTCAAAGAGAAGGTCTGGAGGGTGATGTCTATGCGGTGGTTGCGGCGATGGCATTAGGCGATAAGTCGGCACTGACGAAGGATTTGAAGAACGTGTATTCTCTCACGGGAGCCTCTCATGTGCTGGCTCTCAGCGGACTTCATCTGGGTATCATATACACTCTGATATCATTTCTGATTGTAGGCAGACGCTGGCAGATGGTCTCACAACTGATTTGTATCCTGAGCATCTGGACTTTTGTCTTTCTGGTAGGGATGTCAGTCAGTGTGGTGCGTTCAGCCATTATGCTTACCATCTATGCCTTGTTGTCTCTGGGACATAGGGATAAGATGTCTGTCAACACCCTTGCCTTTGCTGCTTTGGTCATGCTGGTGGTGAGTCCTCGTTCACTGTTCGATATTGGCTTCCAGATGTCGTTCATGGCCGTCCTTTCCATCTTGTTGTGGATGCCTGTCTTCATGGGCGTCTTCTCTGAGAGGTTCTTGATGGAACACCGTTGGGTCAAATGGGGTTGGGGAATGATGGCTGTCTCCGTAGCGGCACAGACAGGTGTTGCCCCATTGATCGCCTATTATTTCGGACGCTTTTCTTCTTATTTTCTCTTGACGAACTTTATCGTGATTCCTGCCGCCACGTTGATACTATATCTGTCATTGGCAGTGCTGCTCATTCCTTCCCTCGCGTACCTATTAATATATATAGTCACGAAACTGAATGCGGTCTTGTCATATATAGCAACGATACCTGGAGCAAGTATTGATGGGCTGCATCCTACGTTGCTCCAAGTATCGATGGTCTATGTGATTATTCTGGCTGTTTATCTGTTGCTTACATATATCCCAGCCAACGGAGGATATCGTTGAGGTTCGCGACAACCATCAGTAAGATCAGGATGCCGAAGCCGACATACTCGGCACGGATCATGAAGGTCTCAGAAGGTTTGCGGCGCGTAATCATCTCATAGAGCAAGAACAACACGTGTCCACCGTCGAGGGCGGGGATAGGCAGGATGTTCATGAAAGCGAGGATGATACTGAGGAAGGCTGTCATCTTCCAGAACAGATACCAGTCCCACATCGGGGGGAAGAGACTGCCGATGGCTCCAAAGCCACCCAGTGACTTCGCACCGTCTGCGGTAAACACATACTTCATGTCACCCACATAGCCTGCGAGCACGTTCCAACCGTACTTAATGCCTGCAGGGAAACTCTCGAAGAAACCATATTCCTTGGTGATGGGTTCATAGAGCCCTGCGATGGACTTCACGAAGAATCCAAGTTTCAGCTCAGGCGTCAGTACGACATTAGCCGTATCCTGTTGCTCACCACGTGCGTAGACGATGGTGGCAGTGCGAATCTTCAGACTGTCGCCCTGGGTCTTGGCTGCTGTCATCATATCTTCCAGGATGCCCAGTTGGTCAGTGAACTCATTGTAGGAGTCGACGACTTTGTTGTTGATGGCTACGATGCGGTCACCTTTCTGGAGTCCGATGCTGGCAGCAGGCGTATCAGCCATCACACTGTCGATCTCTGCAGGAATGAGTGGACGGACAAAAGACGGCTCGGCCTTCAGCATGCCCAGCAGATTGATGTCGCCAGGAAGTTGCAGACTCATGGGTTTGCCATCACGGATAATATCGGCCCGTCTGGCCTCACTCAAGTCGCGATAGAGGTCAGCGGAGAACTCCTTGAACTCGCCCTTCTCTGTTCCTACGAGAATATCGCCATCCTGGAATCCGAGTGCCTTGGCCTCGGCATTGAACTTCATACCCAGCGTCATGTCCTTCACGGGGATATATGTGTCGCCCCAGTGGAAGAGTATCATCGAGTAGATGAACAGAGCCAGGAGGAAGTTGACTAGTACGCCACCAATCATGATCAACAGGCGCTGCCAGGCAGGTTTCGCACGAAACTCCCATGGTTGTTCGGGCTGTTTCATCTGTTCGGTGTCGAAACTCTCGTCGATCATACCAGCGATCTTGCAGTAGCCGCCTAGTGGCAGCCAGCCAATACCATATTGCGTATCACTGTTTTTGGGTTTCCATTTGAAGAGACTACCGTCCCATTTCCAGATGGAGGGGTCGAAGAAGAGGTAGAACTTATCGACCTTGACGCCAAAGAGTTTGGCGAAGAAGAAGTGGCCGCCCTCATGGAGCAGCACCAGCAGGCCAATGGCCAGCATGAATTGTAACAGTCTAATTAAGAAAATATCCATAATCTTTTTACCTTATTCTAATCTATTTGTTCATGAGCTCACTGGCGATGCGGCGCGCTTCCGCATCAGTGGCGATATATGTTTCGTAGGTGGGGTTCTTGTCGAAGGTGGCACGCTGCATGGTCTCAGCGATGATGTCACCCATCTGGAGGAAACCGCACTTGTCCTCCAGGAAGCCACGGTTCACGATCTCATTAGCTGCATTCACGATACAAGGCATATTGCCCCCCTTGTTGATGGCCTCGAAGGCGAGAGCCAGGCAGCGGAACTTCTTCAGATCAGGCTCGAAGAACTCCAGATGCTGGGCCTTGAACAGATCGAGTCGCTCGCCACTGAGATGCAGGCGCTGAGGGAATGAGAAAGCATACTGAATCGGCAGTCGCATATCAGGTACGCCTAACTGAGCCTTCACCGAGCCATCCTGGAACTGAACGGCACTGTGCACAATCGACTGTGGGTGAACCAATACCTGAATCTGATCAGCTTCGACACCGAAGAGCCACTTGGCCTCGATTACCTCGAAACCCTTATTCATCATCGAGGCCGAGTCGATGGTGATCTTGGCACCCATGTCCCATGTCGGGTGGCGCAGGGCATCAGCCTTGGTCACGTGTGCAATCTCTTCCATGGACTTCAGGCGGAAGGGTCCGCCGCTGGCTGTGAGCAGAATCTTCTCGATGGGGTTCTGGTCTTCGCCCACGAGGCTCTGGAAGATAGCAGAATGCTCGCTATCGACAGGGAGGATGGGAGTATGGTACTGCTGAGCCAGTGCCAGGATCAGTTCGCCAGCTACTACCAGTGTCTCTTTATTGGCCAGACAGATGGTCTTACCAGCCTTGATGGCGTGGATGGTGGGGTTCAGTCCTGAGAACCCAACCATGGCTGTCAGGACCATATCGATGGGGCCTGCCTCTACGATCTCGTCGAGAGCCTTGGCACCAGCATAAACCTTCACGTCGGGCATGTCGCTCATCAGCGATTTGAGCTCATCGTAACGCGCCTCGTTGGCAATAACGATGGCAGCGGGTTTGAACTTATGGGCCTGTTCTGCCAGCAGTTCCACTTTATTATTAGCTGTCAGGCAATAGACCTCATACAGGTCAGCATGTTCCTCGATGACCTCGAGTGCCTGAGTTCCTATCGACCCCGTAGAGCCGAGAATTGCGATTTGTCTTTTCATAATTCTAAAATGCCTTCTGGCAAGTTGATTTCTATTTGATGTTTTTGGGTGTCTATGTTCGTGATCAGTTCCTCTGAGGCAGGAATCAACCGTCCGTCTTCCAGTTCGAAGAGAATATTGATGGTGGAATCGTCGACAGCAGCGATAGTCCCTATATTCTGACCGCTCTGGGCATCCATGAGGCTGTAGCCAATCATCTCTGCCCACGAAATGCTGTCCTCGTCGCTTTCAGCCAGGGCTCTGGGGAAATAGACGTCACAACCTGTCAGCTCACGGGCTCTTTCCTGTGTGTCTATACCATCGAACTTCATCAGGACATTACTATCGGTCTTGAATCGGTACTCATCAATGAAGAAGGGCACCAGGATGCCATCGACATCGAGAACGAGATAGTCGGCGTCTACGCGGTCGAATACGTCGTCGTCGAGTAGGAAGGAAATCTCTCCTTTGATGCCGTGCACCTTGCCAAGACGGCCAATCTTGTATACCTCTTCTTTTCTGATCATACTCTCTTAATGCTGGCGCCCAATGCATTCAGTCGCGCCTCGATATGCTCGTAACCACGGTCTATCTGTTCGATGTTGTCAATGCGACTCGTTCCCTTCGCTCCCATGGCAGCAATCAGCAGGGCGATACCTGCTCGGATATCAGGACTCGACATGCGTCCGCCACGGAGTGTGATCTTGCGGTCATGACCAACAACGACAGCACGATGAGGATCGCAGAGAATAATCTGAGCTCCCATGTCGATCAGCTTGTCGACGAAGAACAGACGGCTCTCGAACATTTTCTGATGGAACAGTACGCTGCCTCGTGCCTGGGTGGCTACGACGATCAGCACAGACAGGAGGTCAGGAGTCAGTCCAGGCCAAGGGGCATCAGCCAGTGTCATGATGGTACCGTCGATGAACGATTGTATCTCGTAGTGTTTCTGACGGGGGATAAAGAGATCATCGCCCTCAATCTTGA
>JAEEGK010023759.1_pt1 | contig 12757 bp, 14 predicted proteins | sample 8958771 | NCBI WGS metagenome assembly JAEEGK01 (sample SAMN16246547, study PRJNA631951) | gut metagenome | biome: gut microbiome; feature: rumen; material: SC-attached | host: Bos | place: Iran: Karaj | collected 2018-10 | reverse complement strand
AAAACGGAACAATTATAATTGATACCGATGAAGAAGATGAAGTTACTTTATTAGATAGCATAGAGAATACGGTTAATGCATATTCTTTGTTAAAAGAAGCAACGGCTTCTGGAAATTGGGAAGAGTTTGGCAAGCAAATGAGTAGTTTAGAAGAAGCTATTAATTTGCTTAACGAAAAGAAAAGTGAAATTCATTTGGAAGAATCAATAGAAGAGTAAAAATTAAAACCCCGTACTGTTTTTATTTTTAGTGAATAAGAATAGTACGGGGTGATTTATATGGAAACATTAAAATTAGGCTCAAGAGGCGTTTATGTAGAATTATTGCAAAGTGTATTAAAGTCAATAGGTTTTTATAATGGAATTATTGATGGAACTTTTGGAATTACAACTCAAAACGCAGTAAGGTGGTTTCAAAGACGTTTTTTGCTTACAGTAGATGGAGTAGTAGAAAAGAATACTTGGCAGAGATTAATGCCATATATAAATGGCTATACGAATTATACCGTAAAAAATGGAGATACAATATATTCTATTGCTCAAAGATTTTCTACGACTGCGAGAAGAATTGTTTTTGCTAATCCTAGGATATCTCCGAATAATATTTCAATAGGACAAAAATTAATAGTACCATTTGGCAGAATAGTTAGAACAGATATGAGTTATTATTTTGAATTATTACAATTAAATATTAATTCATTAAAGACAGTATATCCATTTTTACAGGTAGGTAGTATTGGTAAAAGTGTAATGGGTAAAGACCTTACATATATTAAAATTGGAACTGGCGAGAAGGAAGTTTTTTATAGCGGTGCAATTCATTCTAACGAATGGATAACAGCTCCGCTTTTGATGAAATTTATAGAGAATTTTTGTCGTTCGTACGTTAATAATTCAAGAATTTTTGGTTATAGTTCTCGACAAATTTTTGATGATGTATCAATATATATTGTGCCTATGGTAAATCCTGATGCAGTTGATTTAGTTGTTGGAGCATTAAACCCAAATACAGAAGAATATTTAAATGCAAGAAATTTGGCAAATAATTATCCAGATATTCCATTTCCGGCTGGATGGAAAAGTAATATCGTTGGAGTTAATTTAAATCTTCAATTTCCAGCAGGGTGGGAGATTGCAAGAGATATAAAGTATGCACAAGGCTATACTAGTCCAGGGCCACGTGATTTTGTAGGATATAGTCCTCTTACCGAGCCAGAAGCTTTGGCAATGTATAATTTTACTTTAATTCATAATTTTAGTTTGATTTTAGCATATCATACTCAAGGAAGAGTTATATATTGGAAGTATTTAAATTATAATCCGCCACAAGCTAGAATAATTGGTGAAAGATTTGCAGAAATTAGTGGTTACTTATTAGAAATAACACCTACAGAGTCTGGATATGCGGGTTATAAAGATTGGTTTATAAAGGAATATAATAGGCCTGGCTATACAATAGAAGTAGGACGAGGAAATAATCCTATATCTATTTTACAATTTCCGACAATTTATGGTGAAAACGAAGGAATATTAGTTACAGCAGCTACTATTATTTGATGTAGAAAAAATAACATCTTTTTTTATAAAATGCTTTAATATTTGTTTTTTATATGATAGAATGTAGAAGAAGTTTTGAAAGAAGAAATATTTTGAAATTAGTAATAGATGAGGCGAGGTGAAGTAATGACTAAAAGAGTTATTAATCGTTTTGATCCTTTTATGCCAGTAAAAGTTAATAATACGACTTCAGAAGTAAACTCAGTTGATGTTTCTAGTAATAGTAATAATTTTGAAGAATTTAGTAGTATGACTTTAAACGAATCCTTAAAGTTCAAAATGCCTGAAATTATTAAAGGGTTTACAATATTAATTACTAAAAAGACTATTGGAGCTGATAATAAAATAGGAGAAGATTTATTAGAGAATTTCTTGTATACAGTTTCTGAGTCTTTTGAGTTGCCTCAATATTTAATATTAGTAAACGAAGCTGTACTTTTGTTAAATAAAAAAAGTATTAATAACATAATTTCAAAATTAAAGAAATATGGAGTAAAAACTTTGGTTTCAATGGAGTCTCTTAATTATTTTGAATATAAAGTTGATAGTAATTTATTTTCAAATGCTACATCAAAAGAGATTTCTGACAAAATAATCTTTTCAAAAAAGCTTATAACGCTTTGATAAGTGGACCGGACTTATTAGTAAAAGATTTTGATTTTCAAAAGAGAAGAAGATTTGGTTTGAAAATAATTTTTCAAACTGCTTTATAATCTAGAAAGGAAAGTGAAAAAAATGAGTGAAGAAAAAGAGGAGAAAAAGACAATTTTGGGTGAAATATTAGATTGGATTTATTGTATAGCTTTAGCAGTTATTATAACACTTCTTGTTAAGAATTTATTCTTTAGTACTACTATAGTAAGGCAAGAATCAATGATACCAACTTTGCAAGATGGAAATATTTTATTTGTAAATCGTTTATCTCAAGTAGTAGGGAATCCTTTAGAAAGGGGAGATATAGTAGTATTAGAAGCACCTATAGATTTAGCTGAAGATAGTGACTATGCTACTTATCCTGAAGATACTTGGAAGGATAAAGTTATTAAACTAGTTAAGAAAACTTTATACATAAAAAGAGTTATCGGCCTTCCTGGTGATAGGCTAGTAGTTGATGGTAGAGAGGTATCTGTAAATGGCGAAATTTTAGATGAACCTTATATAAACCCTGAAACATACCATAATTTTATAAATAACAATATTGATATTGAAATTCCTGAAGGATATGTATTCTGTATGGGAGATAATAGAGATAGAAGCAAGGATTCAAGGTCATTTGGGCTTATCCCTATAAATAAAATTGAAGGAAAAGCAACTTTTAGATTATTCCCATTTGACAAATTTGGAAAAATTGAGTAGAATATTGCATGAAACGACATAAAATGATGGTATAATAGAAGCAAATTTGGAGGTAGCTATGAAAAAAGCTGAAGTAGAAAAATTAGTTGGTAGATCTATAATTGTTACAGTAATAATTTTATGTGCGATGTTGGGAACTACTATTATAAAAAATGGATATTCTAACGCACTTGCTTTAACGACGACGTCAAAAGCAACCGTTGTTATAAGTGTGTTGTTTGCTATTCTTGCAATTGTGTTAGTATTTTTAGGAATTTTCAAAAAATCTGAATACTATGTTTATGCAACTGGAGCTGCAATAGTAGCAATATTTGTTATGTTGTTAAAAATTAACTATGAAATAAAAGCATTACAATTTACTCTTGGTAGATATACTATTAAATTTTATATCATATCAATAAGAATATTTGCACTATTGATGCTTTTAACATGGATTAGAACTACTATAAAATTAATACGAAATTAAATTTACATAAAGGCAGCTATATTTTTGTAGCCGTCTTTATAATTTTTTTAGAAGGGCCGAGAAAAATGATTAAGAGTATGACTGGGTTTGGGAGAAATGAATATGCTGTAGGGGGTAGAGAATATACTGTTGAGGTAAAAACAATTAATCACAGATATTTGGATTTTAATATTAGACTTCCTAGGCAATTTTCATTTTTTGAAGATTATATCAGAAAGATTGTTCCCAAATATATTTCTAGAGGTAAAGTAGATGTAAATATTCAATTTAGTAGTTTCGGAGATGAGTTAAAAAGTATAAAATTTGATGAAAATCTTATTAGTTTATACTTAAATGAAGCAAAAGTGATAGAAGAGAAATTTGGGATTAAGAATGATTTGTCGTTTTGCAGAGTAATGCAATTACCTGATGTGGTTAAAGTTGACGATGATAAAGATGAAGAGCAACTTATTAATGAGCTTTCTGAAGCTTTAGCTGGTGCTTTAGAAAAGTTAAAGAATATGCGAGAAGTTGAAGGCAATAACTTATATAAAGATTTGACTGCTAAAACAGCTAATTTATTGACAATATTATCAAAGATAGAGGAAAAATCAAAATTAGTTGTTGTAGAATATAAAACAAAACTTAAAGAAAGAGTCGATGAACTCTTAAAGGATGTAAATACTCAACTTGATGACACAAGGTTAGCTACAGAAGTTGCTATTTTTGCAGATAAAGCTAGTATTGATGAAGAAATAGTTAGATTTAAGAGTCATATTAAACAATTTAATCATACTTTGGAGTTGGACGAGCCAGTAGGCAAGAAATTAGATTTTATTGTTCAAGAACTTAATAGAGAAACTAATACTATTGGTTCTAAAGCTAATGATTTGGATATTTCATCTTCAGTTATTGAACTTAAGAATGAAATTGAAAAAATAAGAGAGCAAATTCAAAATATTGAATAATGGGGGTTGTTTAGGTGAAACTTATAAATATCGGTTTTGGAAATATTGTTGTTGCGAGTAGGGTTATTGCTATTGTTAGTCCTGAATCTGCACCTATAAAGAGGGTAATTCAGGAGGCAAGAGATGCAAATATTTTGATTGATGCGACCTATGGCCGTAAGACTAGGGCTGTAGTTATTGCAGATAGTGGTCATATCATTTTATCGGCTGTTCAACCAGAAACTGTTGCTGGAAGGTTGATAGATAAGTCAGAAGATGATATAATGGAAGACGATGATTAATAAGAAAGGATATGATATATATGTTAATTGAACCTGGAATAAACGATTTGTTAGATAAAGCAGATAGCAGATATACTTTAGTTATAGAAACTGCTAAACGTGCTCGTCAAATTGCACAAGGTGAAGAACCATTAGTAGAATGTGATTCTGAGAATCCTGTTACTATAGCTGCACATGAAATTGCAGAGGGTAAGGTTACTTATTCCAAAACCAAAATAGATTAATAAATAGAGGTGTTAGAAATGAGTATAAAAATAGCTATATCTGGAGATTTAGGAAGTGGAAAGAGTACATTAGGTAGGTTATTTGAAAGCAGAATGGGGTTAAAATTCCATTCGGGAGGCTCTATATTTAGAAGTTTGGCTACTAAATATAATATGACACCTGCTGAATTTAGTAAATATTCTGAAATACATCCAGAAGTAGATGAAGAAATTGACGGAGAATTAGTAAAAATATCTAAAAATGATGAAAGTATGGCTATTGATTCTAGAATGGCTTGGCATTTTGTTCCTGAGTCATTTAAGCTTCATCTTCTAGTTGATACTGAAGTCGCTGCTAAGAGAATTATGGATGAAAATAGAGGAACTGAAAAGTATCCGACTATTGAAGTAGCTGTTGAAAAGATAAAAGCTAGAAAAGCTAGTGAAAACAAGAGATATACTGAAAAATATAATGTTGATCCAGATAATCTAGAGAACTATGATTTAGTTGTTGATACTACTTATGCTACACCTGAAGAGATTTGTGATTTGATTGAAAAATATTTAGAAGAATGGAAAAAAGGAAATTCTTTTGAGAAAAAATGGACTAAGAAAACTGGTTCATGGACAAACATGTAATTATAAAGGAGAAATGGCGTTGATTGCAGAAGTTGTTATAAACTCACCGGCAAGAGGGCTAGGGAAGATTTATGATTATAAAGTTAATAAAGACATTATTGGCACTGTTACAGAAGGAGCGATGGTAACAGTGCCTTTTGGTAATGGGAACCGTTTAGAGAATGGTTTTGTTTTGAAACTAAAAGAGAAGAGTAGAATAAAAGGGTTAAAAGAAATTATAGAAGTGATAGACGTAGGATTTACTTTAGGTGAAAAGCAATTAGAACTTGCAAAATGGATTTCTGAAACGTATCTTTGCAATTTGGGAGTAGTATTAAATCTATTCTTTACAGATAAGGTAAATGCTAGAAAAGAGAAAAAGTTTGATTTTAAGCCGACGTATGATTTAACTCCTACTGCTGAGCAACAACTCGCAATAGATAAGATAAATAATACTTGTGGAAAAGATGTATCTAAGAAATTTTTATTACATGGAGTTACTGGTTCTGGTAAAACAGAGGTATATATTCAAGTTATTAAAGAATTTATAAATAAAGGGTATGGGGCTATTGTTTTAGTACCTGAAATTTCACTTACACCTCAAACTGTTAAGCGTTTTGTAGAGAGATTAGGAGATAAGGTTGCGGTTTTTCATAGTAGGCTTAGCAAAGGAGAAAAATACTTAGAATGGCAAAAAGTAAATAATGGAACTGCAAAAGTTGTTGTTGGAGCTAGGTCTGCTTTATTTACTCCAGTAAAAAATCTGGGAATTGTTATTATAGACGAGGAACATGATACTAGCTATAAATCTGGCCAATCTCCTTATTATAACGCAAGAGATGTAGCTGAAAAGCTTTGTGAAATAAACAACGCAACACTTGTATTAGGGAGTGCAACTCCAGATATTTCAACGTACTATAAGGCACAAATAGGGGAGTTAGAATTAATTGAATTAAAGGAGAGAACTAATCATAAGACTTTACCTAAAATAGATATTGTAGATATGCGTAACGAATTAATTGCTGGAAATAAGACCATTTTTAGTCAAAGGCTTTATGATGAAATTAAATATAATTTAGCCAATAAACAACAGACCATTTTGTTTTTAAATAGACGTGGATATTCTACTTTTGTAAGTTGTAGAAAATGCGGGTTTGTAGCTAAATGTAAGAATTGCAATATAGCTTTAACTTACCATATGGATAAAAATACTTTGGAGTGTCATTATTGTGGGGCTAAGTTTAAAAATTTTGATGTTTGTCCAGTTTGTCACGAGAAATATATAAAGTATTTTGGAATAGGGACTCAAAAGATTGAAAATGCTGTAAAAGCTGTTTTTCCAGAGGCATCTACTATTAGAATGGACTTAGATACAACTACTCAAAAAGATTCTCATGAGAAGATTTTAGGGAAATTTAAAGATGAAAATATAGATATTTTAATAGGCACTCAAATGATTGCAAAGGGACATGATTTTCCGAACGTTACTTTGGTTGGTGTTATGGCTGCAGATACCTCGCTTAATTCGAATGATTTTTATTCGGCTGAAAGAACCTTTGATTTGCTTACGCAGGTAGCAGGACGTGCAGGAAGAGCAGAGAAAACAGGTAGAGTTGTTATTCAAACGTATGATGTAGATAATTACAGTATAGTTTCTGCAAAGGAACACGATTATAATACGTTTTATAACCAAGAAATATTATTACGCGAACAACTTTGTTATCCGCCTTTTTGCGATATCCTTTTAATTAATATTTCAGGGGAAAATGAAAGCGAAGTAATTGAAGATAGTAGAACTATTAGAGAGATTTTTGAAGAATATTTTAAAGATGATAAAGATGTTAGGATTTTAAAAGAAGTACCTTCACCAATTTCAAAACTTAAAAACAAGTTTAGATTTAGAATTATTATAAAGAGTGGTTTAAAAAGTAATGAAAAGTTCAATAATGTATTAGAAGATAAGAGATTAAACGATATTAAGTCTGAATTTACAGTTGATTTTAATCCTGTGTCATTTAATTAACATATCATTATTATGGTAAAAAATAAAAGTTGTAAAATTTGAAAATATTTGTTACAATAGAGAGTGTAGTTTGAATATTGATATAATAGAGGTGGAAAGAAAATTGGCTTTAAGAGAAATAAGAATTCTTGGCGATGATATTTTGCGAAAAAAGTCGAGAATTGTTAAAGAGGTTGACGAAAAGGTTTTAGAACTTATTGAAGATATGAAAGAAACAATGATTGAAAATGATGGTGTTGGAATTGCTGCACCGCAGGTTGGAATCTTAAAAAGAATAGTAATTGTTATGAACGGAAAAGAAATAGTTCCTCTTATAAATCCTGTTATTGTTAGTCAAGAAGGGGAAGAGGTTGATGTAGAAGGTTGCCTTAGTGTAAAAAAACAAACAGTTACTATTAAACGTCCTTCTAAGATAGTTGTTGAAGCACTAAATGAAAAAGGAGAAAAGATTTCATTTACTGCTGAACATTATTATGCTAGAGAGATTTGCCATGAAGTTGACCATTTAGATGGGATACTTATTGTAGATAGAGAGGAATGCGAATAGTATGAAGAATATTTTCGATTATACTGTTGATGAGTTAACCGAACTTTATATAAGTGAGTTTAATCAGAAGAAATATAGAGCTGTTCAGACTTTTAAATGGCTTTATCAAGAAAATGAATATGATTTCTTTAAGATGAGTGATTTACCGCTTAATATGCGTGAAGAGTTGTCGAAAAGTTTTAATGTTTTTACAATGAAAGAAGAGAAAGTAAATCTTTCAAACGATGGTACAACAAAGTTTTTGTTTAGATCAGATGATGGGACTGCTGTTGAGACTGTTTTGATGAAATATAACTTTGGAAATAGTGTATGTGTTTCAACTCAAGTTGGTTGTAGAATGAAGTGTGACTTTTGTGCTTCCTCTAAATTATCTTTTGAGAGAAATCTTACACCAGGTGAAATTATTCAACAGATTCTATTAGTAAGTAAGCATATTGGAGAAAAAATTTCTAATATAGTATTTATGGGAATAGGAGAGCCTTTCGATAATTATGATAACGTAATGAAGGCAATAAGAATATTAAACGAGCCTCACGGGCTTGGAATTGGTGCTAGACATATTACAGTTTCTACGTCAGGCCTAGTTCCTCAAATACTTAAGTTTGCTGATGAAGGTATTCAAGCCAATTTGTCTATATCTCTTCATGCTACTACTAATGAGTTAAGAGATAAGTTAATGCCTGTTAATAAAGCATATAATATTAAATTGTTGTTAGAAGCTTGTAAAAAGTACATTGAAAAGACAAATAGAAGAATTACCTTTGAATATATTGTTATATATGGGGTAAACGATACTATACGAGATGCTTGTAGATTAGCTGATTTAGTAGGAGGAATGCTTTGCCATATAAACCTTATTCCATTAAATCCTATTGAAGGCGGATCATATAGTAGGCCATCTCAAAATATTATGATGAGTTTTAGAGATGCGTTAAACAATCGCGGAATTACCGCTACGATTAGAAGAGAGCTTGGCAGTGATGTTAATGCTGCTTGTGGACAACTCCGAAGACAATATTTTGAGTAATGGAGGAATATATGAAAGATAAGGTATTAAAAGTATTATTTATTATTTCATTTTTACCAGTTTTGTTAATATTGTTTTTAGGAATTAGAGATGCAATTTTAGGAATAGATATTTTGGGATATATGATATATGGCTGGGATGCATTTTTACATACCTTTTGGAGTAGGATTGGAGAACTTATTATAAGACCAATAATCTATATCTGCATTATATTCCAAATTTGTTATATACTAAAAAATAAAGTCATTGACTTAAGAAAATATGTTACAATTTGTAGTGTAATTGCTTGTGTGCTATTATTAGTTTGGCGTTTGATTGTAATATTTTGGAGTGCTGCTAGCTGGTAATATGCTAAAAAGAATACTTTTATCACATTGAGAGGAGGTGCGATATATGAAATTAGGTGCTTGCACAGATATTGGAAAGGTTAGAAAAGAAAATGAAGATAGCTTTTATATGCCGAGCTTGGATGACGAAATAAAGTTGTTTTTAGTGGCAGATGGTATTGGTGGTAAAAACCACGGAAAACTTGCTTCTATGATGACAATAGAAGAAATTATAAAATTCTTTATAAAGAACGATAGCGAGTATAAAGATTATGGTTTGCTTATGAAGGATGCAATAAAATATGCAAATAACTGTATTTTAGAGTTGGCTAATAATAAGTCTGAGTTTTCTGGAATGGGAACTACTTTGGTTGCCGGGCTTTTAGATAAGAATAAATTGCTTTTGAGTAATGCAGGAGATAGCAGGTGCTATATTGTTAGAAAAGGAATTATATCGCAACTCACGGTGGATAATAGCTACGTTCAGTATTTACTTGAACAAGGGGCAATAAGTACGAAAGAAGCTAAAACTCATCCTCAACGTAATTTAATTACAAAGGCAATTGGAATTGAGAACAATATAGATGTTGATGTAGATAAGATAGATCTTTCTCCAGGAGATATTTTACTGATGTGTACAGATGGGTTAACGACTATGTTATCAGATGAAGAGATTTTACATATAATACTAAAGAAGAGTAATAATATGGAAGATGCTGCAAAAAGTTTGGTAAAGGCTGCGAAGGAGAACGGCGGAACTGATAACATTACGGCAATTTTGGTGGAGGTGTAAACCTATATGGATAATTTAGTAGGTAAAGTTCTTGGAAATAGATATGAACTGATTGAAAAAATCGGTGGCGGTGGAATGGCTGTAGTTTACAAAGCTAAATGTAGACTATTGAACCGTTATGTCGCTGTTAAAATTTTAAGAACTGATTCAGATATGACAGAAGATTTTATAAAGAGATTTAAGGTTGAAGCTCAAGCTGCTGGAAGCCTTTCTCATCCTAATATAGTTTCAATATATGACGTAGGAAACGAAGGAGATATAAACTATATTGTAATGGAATATGTTGAGGGCTATACGCTAAAAGAAGTTATTGCTCAAAGTGGTAAGCTTACTTGGCGTGCTACTGTAAAGATAGCTTCTCAAATTTGTGCAGGACTTGAACATGCTCATAAGAATCACATAATTCATAGAGATATTAAGTCTCAAAATATATTAGTAAACGAGGAATTAGTTGCAAAGGTTACAGACTTTGGTATTGCTAGGGCTGCTACTAATTCTACAATTACTATGACTGGAAATACTATTGGTTCTGTTCATTATTTTTCACCAGAACAAGCCAAAGGCCAACATACTGATGAAAAGTCAGATATATATTCTCTAGGTATTGTTATGTATGAAATGATTACTGGTCATGTGCCTTTTGATGCAGATACGCCAGTTTCAGTTGCATTAAAACAAATTCAAGAAATTCCTATTGCACCTATTCAATATGATAGAGAAATACCTATTGCGGTTAATGATATTATAATGAAGGCTCTTCAAAAAGAGCCACGTCTCCGTTACCAATCGGCTACTGAGATGTTAAAAGACTTACAAGCGGTTTTAGAGAATCCACAAGGCACACTTATTATGGACAAAAATATTGGCGCAACTACAGTTATGCCTAGTGTTACAGAAAATATGATAAATGAACGGGCTATGCCACCTGTAAGTATGGAGGGAAATAATATGGGTAGAGGCAGAAAGAAGGATTCTAAAGGGACTTCTGTTTTAGCTTTCTTTGTAGCATTTATAATTGTTGCAGTTATTGCGGGATTAGTATTTTCAAATATTTGGAATTCTATTTTTGGTAAAAAACCAGAAGTTAAAATGCCGGATTTGGTAGGTAAGAATTATCAAGAAGCTGTTGCAGAGTTGGCTGAAAAGAATATAATTATTGAAAGTGTTATAGAACAAGCTAATGACGATTATGCGAAAGGTACTATTACCAACCAACAACCTAATGCAGGAATTATGGTTAAAGAAGGCGTAAAGAATGCTAAATTATGGGTTAGTACCGGTAAATCAGATATTGAAATTCCAGATGTTGTATCATTAAAATTGGATTTGGCAAAACAAAAACTTGATGAAAAAGAAATAACATATACTGTAATAGAAGAAGCTAGTGAATCGATTCCTGAAGGTTATGTAATAAGAACAGATCCTTCAGCTGGACGTTCTATTTCAGCAAGTAAAATAGTTGATATATATGTAAGCCGTGGACCAGATGTAAAAACGACGACAATACCTTATTTAGTTGGAAAAACATTAGACTATGCTAAGGCTGAAGCAACTAGATTAAACTTTAAGATAACTTCTAAATTTGAAGAATCTACAAAAACTGAAAATACTATTTTGGAACAAAGTGTTCCTGCTGGAAGTAGTATTGAAGAAGGTGCAGAAGTTATTCTAACTGTCGCTAAGAAATCTACTCAACCTCAACAGCAAACCCAAAATAAACAAACTGTTTATATAAATTTAACTAATAAGGGTTCGGGTGATACTCCATTCTTAGTAGAGGTTTCAACTTCAAGCACATATAATGGAAATCAAAAGATTTATAGTGGTACTCATAAAGCTTCAGACGGAGAAATTAGTGTAGATGTTTATGGTTATGGCGAAACCATGTTAAAAGTTTATATTGATGGAAAACTTGATTCTCAACAAACATTAAAATTGTAATTTAAATGAGTGCTCTAATAAAAATTAGAGCACTTTTTTAAGGAGGAAATATGGTAGGGAAAATAGTAAAGGCTATTAGTGGATTTTATTATATAGAGTATGATAATATCGTTTATGAATGTAGGGCTAAAGGAGTTTTGAAAAAACTTAATATTTCTCCTCTAGTTGGAGATTTTGCCGAGTTTGATATTATCTCTGAAACAGAAGGTAACCTAATAAAAGTAGTTGATAGAAAAAATTCTCTTATTAGACCGCCTATTGCTAATTTAGATGCAATTATTATTGTCTTAGCTTCTACTAATCCAGAGCCATCTTTACTTTTCTTAGATAAACAATTAGCTTTTTTAGAAAATAATAATATTAAGCCAATTATTTGCTTAAATAAAATAGATTTAAGTGATGCAGATAATATAAAAAGTATTTATGAAAATAGAGGGTATAAAGTTATTTTGACTAGTGTTAAAGAGAATGAGGGAATAGATGAATTAAGAGATTATATTAGAGGGAATACGGTCGCATTAATAGGAAATTCTGGTGTAGGTAAGTTTAGTATTACTAATTTGTTGCTAAATAAAAAAGTAATGGAAGAGGGAGATTTGAGTAAGATAGAACGCGGGAAACAAACACCTCGTCATTCTGAAATACTAAAAATAGAAGATGATACATATATTAT
>JAEEGK010023755.1_pt1 | contig 12757 bp, 9 predicted proteins | sample 8958771 | NCBI WGS metagenome assembly JAEEGK01 (sample SAMN16246547, study PRJNA631951) | gut metagenome | biome: gut microbiome; feature: rumen; material: SC-attached | host: Bos | place: Iran: Karaj | collected 2018-10 | reverse complement strand
GAACTGAGCATATTGATTGTAAGAAACAACTAAACAAAACTTTATAAGACATGTTACGTAAAATCAGAACCATCCTTGCAGCGGTGCTCTTTACATTGATCACCCTGCTGTTCCTCGACTTCACGGGAACGCTGCATCATTGGCTCTCGTGGTTGGCCAAGATTCAATTCTTGCCGGCTGTGATGGCTCTTAATGTGGTGGTTGTCGTGGCGCTTATCGCATTGACTCTCGTCTTTGGACGTATCTACTGTTCTGTCATCTGTCCGCTGGGCGTGTTTCAGGATGTCTTAGCCCGATTCCGTCGGAAGAAACATAAGTACAGTTATTCGAAGGAGGTTCGCTGGCTACGCTATCCGGTGCTGGTGGCGTTCGTTATTGCCGCAGTGGCTGGCATCGGCTCGTTGTTCCAACTGTTGGCGCCATACAGTGCCTATGGCCGTATTGCCACGATGATCTTCCAACCTATCTGGAAGGCCGGCAACAACCTCTTGGCGATGGCAGCGGAGCACTATGAGAGCTATGCCTTCTATACGGTTGACACGTGGATGCGGTCATTGCCCGTACTGATCATCGCTGCCGTGACATTGGTGGTGCTCTTCGTATTGGCTTGGCGAGGTGGTCGTACCTATTGTAATACGGTCTGTCCCGTTGGTACGATCCTTTCGTTCTTCGCCCGCTTCTCATGGTTCAAGGTGCAGTTCGATGCCGATAAGTGTAAGAATTGCTCACTCTGTTCCAAGAACTGCAAGAGTTCTTGCATCGACTATAAGACGCACACCGTCGATTACAGTCGTTGCGTGGTCTGTGGCAATTGCATCGACAACTGCAAGTTCGGCGCACTGTCTTATTCTAAGGAATCTGGGAATCAAGGAAAGATCGACACAAGTGTCGATAAAGAAAATCCTAAATTCCAAGATTCCTTAGACAAAAAGAACTCCATAGATACGAGCAAGCGTTCGTTCCTTCTGGCTTCGGCACTGGTGACGACAGCGGCGATGGCGCAGAAGAAGGAGAAGTTGATGGACGGTGGACTGGCGGAGATTGAGGATAAGGTGGCCCCTGAACGTCAGACGCCGTTGACGCCTCCTGGTTCTCTCTCTTTCGACCATTTTGCCCAGCACTGCACGGGGTGTCAGCTTTGTGTGTCAGAGTGTCCCAATCAGGTGCTCCGTCCCAGTAGTGACTTGATGCATCTGATGCTGCCAGTTATGTCTTATGAGCGTGGCCATTGCCGTCCGGAGTGTACACGTTGCTCTGAGGTATGTCCTGCAGGAGCCATTAAACTGATCGACAAGGTTGAGAAATCCTCTATTCAGATCGGTCATGCCGTGTGGATCAAGAAAAACTGTGTGCCCATTACCGATGAGGTGTCTTGTGGCAACTGTGCCCGTCACTGTCCGGCAGGCGCCATCGAGATGGTGCCGCTCGACGAGAATGACGAGAAGTCACCGATGGTGCCGGCTATCAACGAGGCTGCATGTATCGGCTGTGGTGCCTGTGAGTACGTTTGTCCGTCACGGCCCTTCTCGGCCATTTATGTCGAAGGTCACGAAGTGCATAAGAAACTTTAAACTTTGAACTTTAAACTTTGAACTTTATGAATACTTCTAAAGATAAGAATATATCAAGACGGAGCTTCCTGAAGATGTTTGGAGCAGGTTCTGTAGCCACTGCTGCTACTTTGGTAGGCTGCAAGGGAGGCGATAAGGCAGGTAGTCAGGCCGCTGAGGAATATAAGAATCAGGTGGAGCCGCCCGTAGGTAAGATGACCTACCGCGAGAACCCCAAGACGAAGGAGAAAGTGTCGCTCTTAGGCTATGGTATGATGCGTCTGCCGACGAAGGTGGACAACGAGAATGAGTTCGATCAGGAGATGATCAACAAACAGATAGATTATGCCATCGAACATGGCTTGAACTATATCGACACGTCACCTGTCTATTGTCAGGGACAGTCGGAGCGCTGTACGGGTATCGCTCTTAAGCGTCATCCACGTGACAAATATTTCGTGGCCACCAAACTATCCAACTTCAACCGCGACTACTGGCAGCGGGAGAAAGCCATCGAGATGTATCAAAACTCGCTGAAGGAACTGCAGGTGGACTATCTCGACTATTACCTGCTGCACGCTATCGGCGGCGGTATGGACGAGTTTAACGGCCGTTACGTCGATAATGGCATTATGGACTATCTGATGAAAGAGCGCGAGGCTGGCCGTATCCGTAACCTCGGTTTCTCATTCCATGGCAAGAAAACGGTGTTCGACGAGGTAATCGCGCTACATGACAAATACCACTGGGACTTCGTGCAGATAGAGTTGAACTATCTCGACTGGGACTATGCCGATGAGATCAGTAAGAACAATGTCGATGCCAGCTATCTCTATGCCGAGTTGCAGAAGCGAGGCATCCCTGCTGTGATTATGGAACCTCTGCTCGGAGGTCGTCTGGCTAATCTTCCACAGTATCTGATGACGGAATTGAAGAGTCATGCGCCAGAGAAGTCCGTAGCCTCTTGGGCCTTCCGTTATGCAGGAACACCAGAAGGCGTGCTTACCGTACTGAGTGGTATGACCTATATGGAGCATTTGAAGGACAACCTCTTGTCGTATTGTCCGCTGGAACCCCTGTCTGAAGATGAGATGCGGTATCTGGATGATGAGATAGCCCACAAGATCGTGAGACTCGAGAATATCCCATGCAACGACTGTAAGTATTGTATGCCCTGTCCCTATGGCATCGACATTCCGGCCATCTTCGTACATTATAATAAATGTAAGAACGAGGGCTCGCTACCGACGGGAACAGGCGACGAGGAGTATCGCAAGCATCGCCGGCAGTATCTCATCTCGTTAGACCGTGTCGTACCCCGTGAACGTCAGCCGGATCATTGCATCGGCTGTCGCCAGTGTGAGCCCCATTGCCCACAGAATATACACATCACTCGCGAGTTGCAGAAGATCAGTGAGATGATTGAGGATCTGAAGCGTGACCCCGTGGGATTAGGCGATCAGGCTTAATCCCGATGGTTCACTGGGTGAACAGCATCGTCAGCAAGGGGATGGTAATCATGGAGAGGAGCGTGGTGATGAGCGTGACCTCCGTGATGAGTGTGGTGTCGCGGTTGTGCTTCAGACAGAGGATGGTACCGTAGGTGGCTACGGGCATCGCTATGACAACGGTATTGATGTTCACCACATAGGCGTCAAACCCCAAGGCTTTGCAGAGATAGTAGAATCCGAGGGGGATGAGTATGAGGCGGAAGAGTGTCGTGACGTAGACCGTCTGGTTGCCGAGCATTGTTTTTAAGGAGAGTTGCGACATCGAAGAACCGATGATGAGCAGAGCGGCAGGAACGGTGATGTTGCCAATCATCGTGAGCGGCTGGCTGATGATGCCGGGGATGTTGTCAATGCCAAGCGCCACAATGAGCATCGCCAGATAGGCCGAGAGCATCGGGGTGCTGTAGAGAACTTTCTTTTGGAATCGTTTCCCATCGCCCAAGTCGCCTACGATAAGAATAGTGCCGATGGTAAAGACAGCAAAGGTATTGACGACATTCAGCACAGCAGCATAGAACACGGCCTGATGGCCGAAGATGGATGCTACGACGGGGTAGCCCATAAAGCCGACATTGCCAAACATCAGCGCAAAACCTACGACGCCCTCATCTTCTTTCTTCCTTGTGAGATAGCGTGGCAGCAGGATGCCCACGCCAGAGAGAATCACGTAAGTCAGTAGGCTGATGCCTAAGAGGGGTAGGATGAGTCCTCTGTCTGGTAGTTCGCCGGTCATCGCAGAGGAGAGAATCAGGGCCGGACAGGTGATATTGATGACCAGGCTCGACAGCTTCTTGTCGAACTCACCACCCATATAGCCCAGCCTGCCTGCTACGTATCCGACTATCACGATGGCAAAGAGCGTCATCATCACTTCAAACATACCTCTTTGTTCTGTCTTTTGTTATATTATCTTAATTGCTTCCACATGACATCATAATCATATTTCTTATTGGTCTTTAGATCTTCTATGAGACGTTTGCGTGGTTTGAATTGATCGCTAAGAGGGTCTCTTTCTGCAATGTAATAATTTGATTTGACTTCACCCAAATGAAACATTAGATGGCAAAGATTATCTGTCATAAAAGGACGTGCTATTGCTTCCCTGATAGAAAGGATGGTTGCTTCGTGTTTTTTGATGTAATCATTTGAGCACCAAATGAGGAAGGGTATGTCGTGTACGTTTTTAAGCCATCCCTTGGTCATATACCCTTCATATCTTCTATGGATACCATCTTTGTAGTCGTAAATTTCTTCCCCGTGGTCTGTCAGAAACACAATGACAGCATTCTTGTCTTGAAAGATATTGATAATATGTTTGATGACATAATCGTTGTAAATGATGGCATTGTCATAGTCGGCTATGCTTTGCTTTTTCTCTATGTCTTGCAAATAGTCTTCATTCCTTTGTATACTATCTGAAGTGTATCGAAGGAATTCTTTATGATGTGGAAATCGCTCTTTTGCATCAAAATGCTGCCCCATAAGGTGGATGATGAATAAATTATGGTTAGAGAATGGGCGGTCTGAATGGAATAATGAAGAAATAAGTTCGTCATCATATTTGTATGTATTGTCATTGGTTGCTGTATATGAAAATTGTGAGATTTCCTTATTAAATAGATATGAATTCAGTGATATGGTCGTAGGAAATGCGTCAGATTGAAAAGTTTTCTGATTACTCCAGAAATATACATCATATTGTGCAGCCTTAAAAATCGCAGGAAAGAATGGAGCTTGAGACCAAACCTCTCCATCGGATATACTATTACAACTTAAAAGGTTTTTTACAGAGTGGCTAGTTAGACAGAAAGGACAGACCACATTGTTGAATGCAAATAGATTGCCTTTTTGAGCTTCTTTATATAGATAAGGTGTTGTTGAATGCTGATAACCATATAGCTCAGAATGCCATTTGTTAAAGGATTCACCGATAACGAGAATGATATTGAGAGAATCTGACTTGTCTGATACAGGAGTGATGTCTTTTATGTTTTTTGTTATTTCAATGGCATCTTTCATCTCGTGTCCAATAAGGTAGAGAGATCTCAGGCTCATTATGGTGGTGCTAATGGGATCGTCTGGCATAAAGAGTTCCATAGTTTGCTGTTGGAAGAGATTGTCTAAAGTGTTGTGCCTGCAGATCCTGATGAGGGGGCCAAATGTTGAAAAGCCCCACATTAGCAATAATAATATGGGTAACATCAATATGGATTTCAATTTTTGGTGAGAATCTCTTTTATCGAAGAAACGGGAATAGGTTAATTCAAGGACTATAATAAAAATGATTCGTAGGATGACTTTTCCATAAGTAATTATACTGGCTTTGGAAAAAGCAAATAAGTCGATGAACTCAGAAGCCTCCCGGCTATTGGTTTCCAGAATTAGCAATAGAACATTGGGAGTAATCTTGTAGTCAAAATTCGACAGCAGGAAAGAATTAAGGGCATATAGGAAAATGATGAGGAAATAGAGGGTGATTTTTATGGTTTTGCTTTTAGAATAATATACTATACAAGTTAAGACATAGTCGTAGATGAACAAAGAGCCTATTATTTTCGCAAAGCCTAATGCCCATGTGGAATCATAGTTTAGAAGTAAACTGATGGGTACTCCTATTAATGAGCCTCCGAAAAGTAAATAGAAACTTAAGAAAAAGGGAAACTCTTCTAGTATAGGAGAAACAATGAATTTTTGAAAATAGAATAACGTTTTCTGCATATTGATATATATAAAATCGCTGCAAAGTTACAAAGAAATGAGCTAAAAACCAAAGATATTTTTGAAAAAGAAAAAGCGACATAGGAAATTCTCCTTTGTCGCCTTGGGTCGGGATGAGGCGACTCGAACGCCCGACCCCTACGTCCCGAACGTAGTGCGCTACCAACTGCGCTACATCCCGATTGCTTGAAAGCGGGTGCAAAGGTACGGACTTTTTTCGAAATACGTGCAAGAAAAGCGATAAAATTTCAGAAATACTGGAAAATTATCGCTTTTCTTGGTGTTGCTAACTAGTTAAAATGTTTCTTGAACTGCTTGAATTCATCGCAGCGAGACACATAGTCGGCTGCTGTGCGGCTGGCCTCGTACTCAGAGAGCGTCTTGAATGCTGCAAACTGTAAGGTGCCTGTATCAGGCACACGGTCGTACTTGTAAGTCTCGTTGTTCCACTTCTCCTTGTACCAGTATTCCTTATAGAGCTCACCGTAGCAGAGGGCGAAGAGAGCGCGCTCTTTCAGGGCGGCATCTTTGCTGAGGCTGGCCTTCTGCAACAGGCTGACGGCTTTCTGTGCGAGGTCGGCTTCTCCGTCGCGCTGCTCGTCGGCAGAACTCTTGGCGTCGCGCATCAGCCACCAGCAGTCGCCACGGAAATGGGCCTGGGCATAGCGTACGGCGAGAGCATAATAACGCTTGGCGAGGGCATCGCCGCTGAGTACGTTCTGCTCGCCTTCCATCTTCTGCATCTCCTGGGCGAAGGTGAGTTTCGGATTACTACTGAGCGACCATTTCGTGTCGCTGTATTCGACATCCTGCTTCAGGAACTGGCGTTTGAGCCAAGGCTCAACCTGCCAACTGCGGTTGACGACATAGACGGCATAGCCGCGATTCTCGTAGAACGACTTGGGGATGTCTTTCAGCCATTTGATGGCATTGTCCCACTGGCACACTCGCAGATATTGGGTGCCGATCAAGTCCTCAATCTCGTAGGTGTTGGGTTTTGCATGGGCCTTGAGGTAACGGTCGAGGTTGTTCTCGGCAGGCGTGTTGATATAATAGAGGTATTTCTGCAGTTTGTCCGTCCGCATCGTGTCAGTGTAGTTATAGTACACGTAACTGCCGCAGGTCTTATAGAGGGCGAGCAGACGGGATGTCTGGTTGGCATAGTGCTTGCTGAGGGCCTGATGGAGCACACGCTCACGGACGTAGTTGTAATCCTTGTTTTCCTCCAGCCACTGGAGTTCGTCCGCCAGGTAGTTGTCGAAGGCCTCGCTGTCCTTGGCCTGGTCTGCAGTCATATAGAGCATGAGCGAACGGGTACAGTTCTTCATCAGCTCTGTGCCGTTGAGGCTGGCTGCGGCGATGATATCTGACGTTGCCTGGCGCTTGTCGCCAAACATGAATTCAAGCCAGGCCTGGGCAGACTGCCACATAATGGGCACCTCGGTCTTGCCTTCCTTGACCACCTGCTTGCAGAAGTCACGCATGTCGAGGGCTTCCTTCTTGCTGATGTCGCGGATGAAGAGCTTACCGCCAAACGCATCTTTGTTTCGGATGGCGTCGTCAGCCTCCTGGGCGTTGTTCACGAAGTCCTGCAACAGGAAGGGCAACACCTTCGCATTCGGGTTGTTGAGGTACTCCTGACGGATGGCGGCAAAGGAGCGCTTCTTGTAGTACTGCGTCATCAGACTATTGTAGTCGCCCATCTCTGCGAAGAGTTCTCCGGCCTCAGCAGAGCGGCCCGTCTTATAGAGGGCTCCGGCGTAGATGTTCTTCATCATGTCCTTGTAGACGGTCTCGATATACTGGCTGGCGGTCTCCTCCCAGAAGGTGACGTTCTCCTGATGCTTAGCCAAGAGCATGTTGCAGCGCATGTAGAGCAAGGCGTGCTGGGAACGGAGCTTCGACTTGGTCTTGCCAAGGGCGTAGGTGCGCACACTCTGCAGACTCTTGTTGCGGGCGGCGAGCTCTTCCTTCGTGGGATATTCCCACCGTTCGTCGCTGACGCTACGGGCACAGTCGAGATACTTCTGGAGGTTCTGCACATAGCTCACCATCAGGGCGTCGCCCTTCTTCTGGGCAAAGTCGATCACCTCGTCGGCATCGAACCAGTACCAGTCGTCTGGCCCTTTGCCTAAGTAGGCCTTCCAGTTGTTGGTGCAGACTTGCTGAACTCTGGTGCTGAACTCCTGACTGTCGTAGATGCGGAACAGGTAATAGTTCGTAGTCCAGCCTCCAGCGCAGGCCAGCATGGGCAGAACCATTGCTGCCAGCAGATTAGTGATGATAAATCTCTTCATAGGTTTCTGGTTTATATCTGTTAATGTTTTCTTTGTCTAAATGATAGGTGATGACGGATCGGCTCAGGTCTTTCCGTTCCTGCTCCATAATCCGTTTCACTTGCAGGATCTCCGAGGCCTCCACCGTGTGCTCTATCTCTACGCCGCTGATGATGCGCAGCCAGCTGAACACGGGATAGGCAGTTGCCAAGGGTAGGGGATAGTCGTCGAGGTGTCGCAGATAGGGCGCCACATCCCGTTGGTCAAGGATGGGATTACGCTCTGTGAACTTCTGCGGATCGCCCGTGTTGTAGATCATCAGCGCGCCGTAGTCCACAGGCGGTGCCTCCATCGACAGCTGGTGTAGCCTTATCGTTGTCGAGAGTAATCTCCCTCCACACTCCTCCCTCCACACTCCTCGGACTTCCCTCAGGAAGTCATAATACACCTTCATATTTCGGGCCGTATAGTCGTGGTCGATCTGTATCTCCCTGACGCCGCTGATGTCGTTGGTCTCGTTCATTTGGCGGATGCGCTTCACAAGTTTCTCTGCCAGACCCTTATGCGGTTTCTGCAGACAGTCGATGGTGATATAGACCGTTGGGATGATCTCAATGCCGGCAGGCAACGTGTCGCTGAAGGTAATCGTCGCATTGGGCATCGGCTCTCCATTCTCATCCATCACTACATCGAAGTAGCGGCAGTACACCTTATTTATATGATAGGCCTTAAGGAACGCCCTTTCAGTGGAGTCGAGCCTCAGGTCCGTCCGCCAGTAGTACACGGCGTTGCCCTCGTCCAACTCCATCCGCTCCCTGCATCCTGCCATCAGCAGACACAGCAGCAGACATATCCAAATGATAGACGACCTCTTCTCAAACATTGTTCAATTTTAATGATTTCGGCCACAAAGGTACGAAGAAAAATACAGACTACCTAATATCCCGTCGATTTTCTGCCTTAAAGAAGCTCGGGCAGTTGGAAGAGTTTGTTGCTGTTCGAACCTTTGATGAGGATGTAGAAGCCCTCAGGACAGTCGGCAGCGATGGCGGCTTTCACCTCTTCGACATCGTGGAACTTGCGGAAAGGGCAGGGAATGTCGCGGAAGTTGTCGCCCACAAGCCACACGTCGTCGTAGCCGGACGACGCCAAACGATCCACTAACAGGCGGTGCTCCTTGTCGCTTTCTTCGCCCAGTTCGCCCATTTGTCCGATGATGGCCATTTTCTTTAGAGGTGAGTGGTCAGAGGTAAGAGGTAAGTTGATCTGGCTGAAGTTGTCGAGGGCGGCGTGCATCGAGGTGGGGTTGGCGTTATAGGCATCGACGATGAGGTGGTTCTTTGCTGTGACGGTCATCTGTGAGCGGTTGTTCGAGGGGACGTATTCTTCCAGAGCTGCACAGATCTTCTTGCGGTCCACCCCGAAGTTGATGCCTACGGCGATGGCGGCCAGGAGATTGTCGATATTGTAGGAGCCGATGAGCTGTGTCTGTACCTTGTGCCACTTCGTGCTGCGACCTTCCTCCTCGAGCACCATCAGCGGTTCGCGCCAACGGAATTTCAGGAAGGGATTGCATTCGATAACTTCACCGGAGATGCAGCTGTACCAGTTGTCGGGATCAGTAGAGTAGGGCGACATCCAGATCTCTTCGTCATCATCAATCTGACTCATCAGGTGCTCATTGTCGGCATTGATGAAGATGAGACTGTCCTTGCGGCTGCGGAGGAAGTCGTATAGCTCGCATTTGGTCCTGATGACCCCTTCGAAGGAGCCGAAGCCCAGCAGATGGGCACGGCCTACATTGGTAATCAGGCCGCAGGTGGGCTCTGCCGTCTCTGCGAGTGTCTTGATGTCGCCAGGATGACTGGCCCCCATCTCGATGACGGCTATCTCGTGCTCCTTCGTCAAGCGGAAAAGGGTCTTGGGCACGCCTACGTCGTTGTTGAAGTTACCTTGGGTGTAGAGCACATTGTATTTCTGTGAGAGTACAGCAGCGATGAGTTCCTTGGTCGTGGTCTTGCCGTTGGTGCCTGTGATGCCGATGACGGGAATGTCGAACTGGCGGCGATGCTCACGGGCCAGGTCCTTGAAAGTCTGAAGACAATCTTCAACTAAAATTATCTTTGACGACAACTCGGACAACTTGGACAACTCTTTTTCCTCAGGCGACAAACTGTCGCCTAATGTTGTCTTAGTTGTCTTGGTTGTCGTAAATAAATCCTTGTCGTCTACAATGGCGTAGGCACAGCCCTTTTCAAGGGCTTGGAGAGCGAACTTGTTGCCGTCGAACGTCTCGCCTTTCAGGGCGAGGAAGATGCTTCCCACAGGGCAGTCACGGCTGTCAGTCGTGATGCACGGATGCTGCTGATAGAGCTCGTATAGTTTCTTAATGTCAACCATATCATTTACAATTTTGGTGCAAAGATAATGAAAATAATGGATAATGGACAATGGATAATGGATAATTTTAGACGGCGGTAGCAAATTTTTCACTCTTCACTATTCACTTTTCACTTTTTTGTTGTATCTTTGCACGCAAATGGACTATACAATTAACGTCAATGGACGACTGATGGATCTCTCCGAGCCTCAGGTGATGGGAATCCTGAATGTGACGCCCGACTCTTTCTATGCTGCCAGCCGCAAGCAGACGGAGCAGGAGATTGCTGAGCGCGCTAGCCAGATTGTGGCCGAAGGAGGGACGATCATCGATGCCGGTGCCTGTTCCACCCGTCCCGGTTTTGAGGAGATATCCGAGGCGGAGGAGATGGATCGTCTGCGCTTTGGCTTGGGCGTAGTCCGTCGGGAGCAGCCAGACTGCATGATCTCCGTGGATACCTTCCGCCCTGATGTGGCCCGTATGGCTGTGGAAGAGTTCGGGGTGGGCATCGTCAATGATGTCTCAGAGGGAAATGCCAGGATGTTCCGGATGGTGTCACGACTTCGCGTACCTTATATATTAATGTCACAGCAGCCGACGATGAGGAAGATGCTCCTGTCGTTAGCAGAGAAGGTACAGCAGTTGCGTGACCTTGGTGCAAAGGATATCATCCTTGATCCGGGTTTCGGCTTCGGCAAGACGTTGGACGAGAACTACCAGATAATGGGAGAGTTGGAAAAGTTGCAGGTGATGGGCTTGCCAATATTGGTGGGCGTGTCGCGGAAGTCTATGATATACAAGCTGCTCGGCTTTACGCCCAATGAGTCGCTTAACGGTACGACAGTCTTGAATACCATCGCCCTGATGAAAGGTGCCTCCATCCTTCGGGTTCACGATGTGAAGGAGGCCGTGGAGTGCTGCAAGACAATTTGGAAAGTGAAAAGTGAAAAATTTTCTACCGCTCAGAGGTAATCATAAAGTTCAAAGTTTAAAGTTCAAAGTTCAAAGATAGAAATCGTGTTATTCGAATTTGGAATCAAGGATGTCGTCGACATACTGCTTGTCGCACTGATGCTCTACTACATCTATCGGCTGATGCGTGATTCACGTTCGCTGAATGTGTTTAATGGCATCCTGGTGTTTGTCGTCTCGTGGCTTTTCGTGTCGCAGGTGTTGCAGATGCGTTTGCTTGGTTCCATTCTTGACAAGTTGGTCAGCGTCGGTGTGATTGCCCTGATCGTGCTCTTCCAGGATGATATCAGGAAGTTCCTTTATAACCTCGGAGCCCATCGACGCATGAAAGCACTCTCTCGCTTCCTCTCGTCTTCTAAGAAAAAGGAAAAGGTGAAGAAGGATGTGAAAGAGACGATTATGCCGATCGTGATGGCGGCGATGAACATGAGCAAGGGCAAGGTGGGCGCACTCATCGTGATTGAACGCTTAGTGCCTTTGGATGACATAGCCATGACGGGTGACCAGATTGATGCAGTCATCAACCAGCGGCTGATAGAGAATATCTTCTTCAAGAACTCTCCCCTGCATGACGGTGCCGTCGTCGTAGCCAACAAACGGCTCAAGGCTGCTGGCTGTATCTTGCCTGTGAGCCATAACCTTGACATTCCCAAGGAGTTAGGACTGCGACATCGTGCTGCTATGGGCATCTCGCAGGAGAGTGATGCGGTGGCTGTCGTGGTGTCGGAGGAGACAGGAGGCATCTCCGTTGCGGTGAACGGCGCGTTCCGTCTACGCCTCTCGGCAGAGGAACTGGAAAGTATTCTCACGAAGGAATTAGAGTAGTGGCGTAAAGGTTTTCACTTAAATTTCTGAAAAAACGAGCGTCAATCTGATGATATTTGGAATATTTTTATTAACTTTGCAGACTACAAGACAAACTGAAATTAAAAAATAGCGAATTATGGATTTATTAAGTCAAATTGTGGCGCGTGCTAAGTCTAACAAGCAGCGCATCGTGCTCCCCGAGGCAGAGGAGGAGCGTACACTTCGTGCAGCCGACAAGGCTTTGGCTGACGACATCGCAGACATCATCCTGATTGGTAACCCCAGTGAGATCTTCAGACTGGCCAAGGAGTGGGGACTGAACCATGTTGACAAGGCTACCATCATCGATCCGCTGAACAACCCGAAGGCAGAGGAGTATGCCCAGAAACTGGAGGAACTCCGTCGTAAGAAGGGTATGACCATCGAACAGGCTCGTGAACTGATGAAGAACCCGCTTTATCTGGGTTGTATGATCATCAAGACCGAAGGTGCTGACGGACAGATCTCTGGTGCTCTCTCAACAACGGGCGACACCCTGCGTCC
>JAEEGK010023753.1_pt1 | contig 12758 bp, 4 predicted proteins | sample 8958771 | NCBI WGS metagenome assembly JAEEGK01 (sample SAMN16246547, study PRJNA631951) | gut metagenome | biome: gut microbiome; feature: rumen; material: SC-attached | host: Bos | place: Iran: Karaj | collected 2018-10 | reverse complement strand
ACCTCAGAGTTTATTCGTAATATCCGATTGGAGCAGGCTGCCCGTCTGCTACGTGAACAGAAGATCAATGTGACCCAGGTGGCTTATACCGTAGGCTTCTCTAATCTGGCTCATTTCTCCACCATCTTCCGTAAACATTTCGGTATTGCACCGTCGGAATATGCAGAGAAGAATGGTGAGACGGATGCATAGAATAACACCCGTTATAATGTAATAAACGTGAGTTTCTAATTTGGATTCTCACGTTTTTTATTTCTATGTATCGTTGCAAAAGTGTTTGCAATAGGTGTATTTCTGCAATTTTGGACAAAAAACAAAGTCTATGAGACAAAAATCGAATTGTGTTCGCGCGATTCATATTAACTTTGCGGCGTTAAAAAATCGAAACTATCATTTATTATTCACATTTTATTAACTTAATTATTAACTTAAAACTTTATGCACATGAGAAAAACTTACATGATGCTGCTCGCACTGGTGCTCACTATGTTGGGTGTCTCTGATGCGATGGCTCAGAAGATTTATCGCGCAGAGCTCGATAAGTCGATGTTTAAGGCATGGACAAGCAATGAGCCAGGGGCTACTGAAGTAGAGAACCCTGAGGCTATTGATGTCTCGGATGAAAATCCGAATGGTACTCCATTCTCTTGCGACAACAATCTTTATAAGGAGATTGGTTCGTGGAGTGGTATCTTCGGTAGTACTGCAGCTTACTATCTTTGGTATGCTGACATTACTGGTACCAAGAAGATGTACTTCAAGGGTACACCTGGTTTCAAGTTCTATGTTCAGTTCAACCGTCAGGCTCCTGAGGAGGGCGGTGACGCCCATGGTGGTGCTATGGTTCAGCAGGAACTGACCATTGGTGACGATGGAACTGCTACTTATGACATTCCTGAGAGCATGACCTATGTTCACCTGAACTGTATCAAGACTAAGGGCATTACAGGTACTGGTGTTCTCAAAGGTATGGAAATTGAGGGTACTGTTAAGCCTGTTACAGGTATTCTCAGTATGATTAATAACGGTGATGCAGAGGGTGACGATCTCTCTAGCTTCCCTGTTTCTCTGGATGGACCTAATAATGGTGGTACGGCTAACGATAAACCTGAGGTTGTTGATGGTGGCGTTAGCGGTAAGTGCTTTAAGGTGACCTCTGTTGAGAATCCTACTGAATCATGGCACACTCAGTTCTATATTAAGGCTGACGATACAATGGCTAAGGGATCTAAGTGGAAGCTTAAGATGTCTATTAAGGCCAGTGAGAATGCAAGAATCACTACAAGTGCACAGGCAGAGCCTCGTACCTGGAAAGGTGGTATGGGCATTGATGAATTCGGTGTTTCTACTGAATGGCAGTCTTATGAGTGGTCAGGTGAAATCGGTGTAGATGACTTCAAGAGTATCGCTTTTGACCTGAGTAATGGTGATGATGAAGTTTCTAACACTAATGGTGATGGTACTGTTAAAGTAAACCATGGTGTTTCTTTCTACTTCGATAATATTGAGTTCGGTTATGACCTTGGTGGTTCAAACCCCTTAAGTGCCATTAACGTAACTGCCGCTGCCGATGTTGTTCGCATTGACCTCGGTGGTACAACCAATATGAAAGAATTGGTAAAGGCTGCTCCTACCAAGACTTTGATTTTTGACAATAGTGTCGCTTCTGTCACAATTGGTGGCGAACCTGTTGACATCGTTTCTGTTGAGGGCTTTGATGATGGAAATCTTTACATCTTCATTGATGACGACTATTATGGTGATGACGAGATGAAGGTTGCCTTTAAGAATCCAGAGGATGCTTCTCATCATTTGCTTTTTGCTACTGGTAAATGGGAAGGCGAGGCTGTTCCTGAGATTAGTGGTCTTGTTGCTACTTACGTCCAGGCTCTTGGTGATGCTGGTTATGAGTCTTATCTGTATGGTACACCTGCTTTGGTTGAGATTTCTCCAGAGGCTGGTTCATTCAACCTGCCTGCTGACTTCAAAGAGTTTGTTGTGACTTTCAACCAGAAGATTAAGGTTGCTTCTGTAGTTGCCAAGTTGGGTAATGAGCCTCTGACTGCTTCTGGTGATGAGGAACTTACTAAGGTGATTAAGTTGACTCGTACTTCTACTGATGCTTTGGAGGGTCCAAAGAGTCTTGTAATTTCTGCTGCTGAGGGTAATGCCGGTTCAGATTTCGCTCTGAAGGAGAAGGATGCAATCGTCGTTAAGTATAGCTTCGGTCCTGTTTCTGCTGACGCTAAGCCTGAGGTTGTCTATGCTGCAAACTTCACCGAGTCTGGTGATAATGCAACAGCTGCTGGTTGGAAGGTGAATGCAGATGGCGGTAATACATTGCAGGATGCAAATACTGGCGGAGGCTGCCGTCTGATGCATGGTAAGAGCGGTTTCGCTTCTGATGTACTTTATTTGGCACAGCGTAGCACTCCTAATGGTGGCGTAGCTCTGTATGGTATTGTTGAGGGTTATGAGTTGGCTTTGGATGCTAAGGAGTATCACCTGACTTTGGATGTTGCTCAGTGGGATGCTTATGAGAACAAGCGTGCCCTGAAGGTTCAGGTTCTTCCTTTGGCTGCTGTTGACATTGAAAGTGGTGCCGTTATTGACGAGACAGCTATCTTGGCTGAGGATTTCAAGGAGGTTGAGCCTGAGTTCAACAACTCTAAGGATGCTACTAAATTTGATGTTCCCTTCACAGTTGCTGAGGCTGGTAATTACGTAATCCGTATGGTTCCTAGCAAACCTGATGGATCATTCAATGGCTATTCTGATGGTTGTGCTATTGGTAATGTTAAAGTTCAGTTCATCCCCGACGTACTGGGTATTATCGAGTCTCAGCAGTTGGCTGACGCTCTCCAGTCTGCAAAGGATAATCGTGATGCCATCCTTACAGCTAATGCTGAGAACGAGACTGACAAGGAGCGCTACAGTGGTGAAGACCTCACTACTTTGAATAACCTGATTGCTGAGGTTGAGGCTAATATGGGTGGCTATACAGCTCCTTCTGTATATGTTGCAAAGTCTGAGGAGCTTGCCGCTAAGGCTAAGGCTGCTAATGACCATAAGAGTGCTTGTGATACCTATGATGGTAATATCAAGAAGGCAGTTGATATCGTTGTAAAGAACGACACAACGAAGTTTAAGGAGACTCAGATTAACATCGACCTGCAGGGTGTTGTTGCTAAGTATCATGCTTCTAAGGTTGTTAATAATACAGCTGCTGAAGGTGAGGATCCTGTTTATGTGACCACATATACTTTCGATGTACTGAAAGATAACGATGCTCTTGCTGCTGCTAATGATGAGTTGTCTAAGTCTGTAAGCGTAGGTGAACAGTATTTCACAGAGGTCGCACTTGACGCTAATATCCAGCAGGGTAACTGTGGTGTTGCTGTTCTCGTTGAACGCAACCGTTTGGGTGCTCGTACGCTGATGTCACTCGGTGTTGAGGAGTCTGATCCTCTGATTCTGGCTGTTAAGAACTCTGTTATTGATGATGATAATCTGGCTGCAAATATTAAGGCTCGTATCAAGACTGAGCTTTATTCTAAGCTGAAGGAGGAAAATAATGATGTATTCGGTCCTCAGGTTGATGAATTTGGTGATCCTGTTTTGAATGATGCTGGTGAAGTCGTTACCAAGTCATACGATATGACCGCGTTCATTAAGAACCCGAATATCTATGCTGTTGATGGTACTCAAGGCGTATCTGAGGAGAATATTCCTGGATGGACCTATCCTACAGACCAGAAGCCTGGTACGTTCACTGCTTGGAGTGCTCGCAATGTCAAGGGCTTGCCTGAGGACTGCGCATTCACAACATGGTTTGGTACTTGTCGTATGGAGCAGACCATTACAGACCTGCCCGCTGGTATCTATGTAGTATCTCTCTGTGGTTCTGACTGGTCTAACCAGGCTGGACAGAGTGATGAATCAAAGCGTCACGATGTAAACGGTTTTGTATACTGTAAGACTTCTGATACAGCTCCTGTTGCTGAAGGTGAGGAAGAGGATCGTGATCTTAATTTTGCTGCTACCAGAACTATCGTTTACGGTGGTCAGTACAACATGGATCATGCTCTCAACTTGGGTTATGCTGAGGTTGCTGACGGAGAAACTGGCTTTATCTCTACAGAGGACGGTGAATTCTTCGGTATTCCTGTAACTGATGGTCAGTTGACTCTTGGTATCCACTTCGCTGGTGATGCTCAGTACTTCTTCCAGCATGCTCGTTTGACACTGGTGGCTCCTGCAGATAAGTTCGACTATGCTACTGCATATAACACTGTTGTTACAAATATTGACGAGACAGTTGCTCCTAAGGTTCGCGCTCTCCAGGTTTATGACCTGAACGGCCGCCGCATGATCAAGGCTCAGAAGGGACTGCAGATTGTGAAGAAGCAGATGAGCGATGGCTCAGTACGTGTTGAGAAGGTTATCGTGAAGTAATTCTTCGATACAATTCATATCAAGGAGGTGTGCTAGAAATAGCGCACCTCTTTTTCTATTTGTGGCATTTATGCAACAAATAGAAATATATACGAAACATTAGAAGGTGTTATTTTACAATCTTTTTTCTTACCTTTGCACGCAGTAAAGAATAAAAACCCAAAACGAATGAAAAAACTGTTACTTACCTTAGCCGCAGCGCTCCTGTTGGGAGCCGGCGCACAAGCGCAAATTAAGAATCCTATGCTTTGGGCCGACGTGCCCGATCCAGATGTCATCCGTGTCGGCGACACATTCTATCTCGTTTCTACCACTATGCATCTGATGCCTGGCGGTCCTATCATGGCATCAAAAGATTTAAAAAATTGGGAGACCGTGGGCTATATCTTTGATAAGCTTACCGACTCACCTAAGTATGACCTACAGGAAGGAACTGTATATGGTCGCGGACAGTGGGCCACTTCCCTGAAATATCACGATGGAAAATTCTGGGCTTTATTGGCTCCCAATGAGCCAGGCTCTATGGGCGACACGTATATTTTCACGGCAGAGAAGGCGGAGGGTCCTTGGACTATCCATTCCCGGTTGCGCCATTTTCACGATGCCACTCTCTTCTTCGACGAGGATGGCACGCCATATGTTTTCTTTGGAACAGGCGAGATGTGTCAGTTGACACGCGACCTGAAAGGTGTTGTGGAAGGTTCGCTGCGTCATTACTTCCAGCGTGAGGCCGACGAGCGTGGATTGTTGGAGGGTACACGTGTCATCAAGCACAACGGTACTTATTATGCACTGCTTATCTCTCATGTCTATGCCCCAGGTCGTCATCGTCGTGAGGTGTGCTACCGCACTAAGGACCTGAATGGCACATGGGAGAAGAATACCGTGCTGGAGTCTGATTTCGGCGGTTTCTCATATTTGGCACAGGGCACTATCGTTGATACCGAGGAAGGCGACTGGTATGGCATCATGTTCCAAGATCGTGGTGGTGTGGGCCGTGTGCTGACACTTTCACCCGTTCGCTGGATTGACGGTTGGCCACAGTTGGGCGATGAGAATGGAAAAGTGCCAGAGATGATGCGTCCTTATCGTAGTGGAATGCCAGAGACTGGCATCGTCCGTTCTGACGATTTCTCAGGTGAGAAGTTAGGCTTGCATTGGGAATGGAATCATAACCCCATCGATAATGCGTGGAGCTTGAAGGAGCGTCCTGGATTCCTGCGTCTGAAGACCAATCGCGTGGTGGAGAATCTGTACCTGGCACCCAACACGCTGACGCAGCGTATGGAGGGTCCTACCTGCAGTGGTTATATTGCCATGGATATCTCAAAGATGAAGGATGGCGACTGTGCTGGTCTGGCAGCCTTCAATGGTGACAGCGGTGTGCTGACCATCAAGAAGCAGGGTAAGAAATATGTTCTTGAGATGAGTGAACAGAAGGTGAGTCTCACTGATCGTGAGAAGGCTGTGACCAATGTCGAGGTGAAAGTCATCGAGACAGTGGACTTGTCTGCCGCCTTTAAATCTCAAACCTCAAAACGTAAATCTCAAATCATCTACCTCCGCCTTGATGGCGATTTCCAGCCCGGTCATCATGACGTGGCAAATTTCTATTATAGCCTGGATGGCGAGAACTGGACAAAGATTGGAACCGAGAACTATCGTATGATTTTCGATTATCGTCGTTTCTTCATGGGCACGAAGTTCGGTATCTTCAACTATGCCACCAAGAAAGCCGGTGGCTATGTTGATGTTGATGAGTTCTGCTATTCTAAGACAGAGAAATAAAACGGGATTACGTTAAAACCAATAATTAAAAGATAATCACTATGATGAAGCGTTATTTATTATTCGCGATGGCGTTAATGCTGAGCCTTGTAGGTTGGGCACAGAACGCCAAAACGCTGCCTTCACTTCATGTGGAAGGTAAATGGCTGGTTGATACCTATGGTAATCATGTGGTATTGCATGGCGTGATGGACACACCCAGTGCTTACTTCAACGGCGGACGTTGGGGATGGAACTATGATGCCAATGGTGCCCAAAACTGTGTGGCCTATTTTGAGAAACTGTTTACAGGACTGGAGAAGGCCAACTGTGACGTGTTCCGTCTGCATCTTGATCCTGCCTGGACCAATAGTAATAGCGTTACTGCCGCCGGATTCACTAGTAAGGAGGTCGTAGAAAATGGCAAGACTGTTACCAAGTATTATGATCCGATAGGTCAGGAGGTAAGTGGCGAGGCAAATATCATGCATTTTAGCGCGAAGCGCCTGTCTACCTATATGAAGTCAGTATATGTGCCTATCATGAAAAAGGCAATGAATCACGGCATGTATGTCGTGGTACGTCCACCGGGGGTTTGCCCTCATGAGATTCGTGTGGATGGCTACTATCAGAAATACCTAATGGAGGTATGGGACAGTGTTTCGAAAAATGAGACGGTTCGTGCCTTTGCGGGTCAGATTAGTCTTGAGTTGGCCAACGAGCCTGTTAGCGTAAAGAATGCTTTAGGTAATGATGACAAGAAGGCTCTGCATGACTTCTTCCAACCTATCGTAGATAAAATCCGTTCGAACGGATTCACGGGTATTATCTGGATCCCAGGTTCTGGATGGCAGGCTAGCTATGCGGATTATAAGACATATCCTATTACGGGTGACAATATCGGTTATGCTGTGCACGACTATGACGGATGGTATGGCTGTGCCGACAAGAATCTGAGTGCTTCTGACGTACCTGCTGCTACGCAGAGAAAAATTACGCAATTCCACAATCAGGTTCCTGTGGTGGATACCAACCCTGTCATCATTACAGAGATTGACTGGAGTCCTTATAAACCCGGTACGGATCATGTTAATGAGCATGGTGAAACCGTATTGTCAAACTACGGAACATGGGCTACTGGACGTACCTCTGTGTGGGGTACCATCACCAAAGGCGTGCACGACCATTATGGTAATATCTCAATGACCCTTTCTGGTACGGCTTGTCTGATTGATATTGATAAGTTGCTGGCAGACGGCTCTGTAGTTCCTGCATTTGATGGACTGGAAGAGGCCTGCGGTAAGGCATGTATGGACTGGTATGCAGAATATGCAAAAGTAAACAACCCCGTGGCTGATTATCAGTGTGATGTGCCCATTGCCGATAATGGCGATGGCACCTATACAAACCCTGTTGTCAGAGCCGACTTCCCTGATCCCGATGTGATTCGCGTAGGTGATACCTATTATATGGTGACAACGTCTATGTTTAACTTCCCAGGTGCTACAATTCTGAAATCAAAGGATATGGTGAACTGGGAATACTGCGCACATCCGTTGCAACAACTTTCAGATATGGATGGCTATAAATTAGCCAACAATATGACTGCTTATGGCTGTGGTATGTGGGCCTGCTCTATGAAATATCATGATGGTAAGTTCTACATTCTGATTAATGAACGCAGACCTGTGAAGGATTGGAGTCTGCAGGGCTGGTTACTCACAGCAACTGATCCTGAGGGACTTTGGACGGCAAAGAAACTGCCTCGTAGTTATTATGATCCTGGTATGCTCTTCGAAGGCGATAAGGTTTATGTTGCTCAGGGTATAGGAAATATCAGCGTTTGTGAACTTGATCAGAACTTCAACTTCAAGAAAGAGGTTACGGTTATTACTAATAAGGATGGTCTGGAAGGAAGTCATATGTATAAAAAAGATGGCTTCTATTATATCTATGCAACTTACGGTGGTTATCCCAGTGGTCAGGCCGTGTTCCGTTCTGCAGACCCATTTGGTCCTTATGAGGAAAAAATGTTGGTTGAGAAGACGATTAACGGAAAGGTAAATACCATCCATCAGGGTGCCCTTATCGAAGATACTGAAGGAAAGTGGTGGACCATTATGCAGCAAGACCTTGGTGCCCTGGGACGTTTCCCCAACCTGCAGCCTGTAACGTGGGTTGATGGTTGGCCTATCGTAGGCGATAATGGCGTACCATATCAGACCTATACCAAGCCTGCTGGTACTGTTGAGTACCCCCGTCAGATGGCTACAACCGACGTGTTCCGAAAATTCCCCCTTGATGCTCAGTGGGAGTGGAGTCATCAGCCCAATGCTAACGGTTATAGTCTCTTTGAACGTGCAGGATGGTTGCGCTTGAAGGCTACCAGTACTACAGAATATTTGTCTAAGGCACAGAACACTTTGACGCAGCGTATTTTTGCCCATAATGACAAACCAACAATTGGTACGGTTTGTATGGATGTCACCAAACTGGCAGAGGGCGACCGTGCCGGTATCTGTATCTTGCAGGATCCCTATGCACAGATTGGTGTAGAGAAGAAGCATGGAGAGTTTAAGATTTACTGGCGTGAGGATGCGTTGGATGGCGCTTCTGACAAGATGAAGGAGAAATATGCATCGGTTACGCTGAAAGATACCGTTTACCTGCGTGCGTCAATCTCTTTCGGTACAGATAAGACAAAGTTCTATTATTCACTGGATAATAAGAATTGGACTGCTTTTGGTGGTGAAACCTCGATGAACTTTAATACCAGTGTCTTCGTTGGTGCACGTTTTGGTTTGTTCTGCTATGCTACCAATGCAATGGGTGGCGGTTCTGCTGACTTCGACTGGTTCTCTACCGAAGAGAGCTTTGATGAGACTGCCCTCTATCAGCCTTTCACAAGAGTGTTGGACGAGACAATGTTTACTGCAACAAAACTGGCTCCTGCTGTCACATCTATGGACCTGAAGATTGGTGCCCTGTATGCACCTCGTATCACTGCTACCTTCATGGATAAGCACACGGAGAATGTATCACCACAGGTTACTTATGAGTCTGGCACTCCTGAAAATGTTGAGGTGGTTAACGGACAGCTTCGTGCTTTGAAGCAGGGTTCATCTGTCATTACAGCCTCATACACCGATATCCTGGGTAACGCTTTGGAGACCTCGTTTACGGCTAATGGAACATACTTCCCCCTCGGACAGGATGACGTGAAGGTTCTTAAGGGTAGTGGTACTTATACAGAGAAGAATCATATCTTTGTTCCTAATAAGAACGGACGTATTGGATGGTCTTATGATACACCTATTGATATCTCTGAATTCAAGTACTTGGTAATCAAATTGCTGACAGTGACGACGTCAACGCCTAATTATGGTGTTATCATTTGCCCGAAGACAACACTTAGTGTATGGCATGCTTCTGAACTGACAAGGAATAAGATAACCGTTGTTGATCTTCAGTCGGCTCTCTACACTTCTACGCAGAAGAAGGGACAGCCTTTGGATCTCACCAATATCGCTTCTATCAGCCTGACCAGCGATGGTACAGGAACTGGTAAGGTGTATGTGAGCGAGGTGTACCTGACTAATGAGAATCCTGTAGGTATTGACGAGGTGGAGGTAACACCTCAAGCCGGTAAGGTTAATGTCTATACACTGGCCGGTCAGTTGCTGCAGGAAGGTGTCAGCCGCAGCGAGGCAGTGAAGAGTCTGCCTGCCGGTATCTATGTCATCGGAAACAAGAAAGTGATTATCAGATAATAATGAAAAAAGTATTGTTTTTTAGTAGTCTGTTGCTGACATGCTTGTCAGCACAGGCTTTTGAGAAAAAGATAACAAGTCCTGACGGAAACCTCGTGGTGACCGTCAATGATGAGGGTGGAAAACCTGGCTATCAGGTGGATTACAAGGGCACGGCCATGTTGCTGCGCTCGCCACTGGGACTGGTGTTGAACTTCGAGGATTTGACGAAAGACCTCGTCATCAAGGACCGTTCCACACAGACGGTGACTGATGATTATTCGCTGAAGACCATCAAGCAGAGCAACGTGCACTATGAGGCTACCGAGGCTGTTTGTCAGGTTGAGAAGAATGGTCGTCATGCCATGGATATCATCTTTCGTGTGAGCAACCGTGACGTGGCTTTCTCATATAAGTTGTATTCTAGGAAGAGTCGTGGTGGCGAGACGCTGGTGGCTATCGTAGAGAATGAGGCCAGCGGTTTCGTGTTGCCCGACGGTACCACCACTTTCCTTTGTCCGCAGTCAAAGCCCATGGGCGGTTTTGCCCGCACTTCTCCCAGCTACGAGACCTCTTATACGCTAGATGAGCCTATGGGTAAGAACGGCTGGGGCGAGGGCTATTCGTTCCCTTGCCTGTTTAAGGTGCCGGTTGCTGCAACCAAGTCGCAGCCCACGGGACAGGGCTGGGTGCTGATCTCTGAGACTGGCACCGATGGCAACTATGTGGCTTGCCGCTTGCTCAACGAGGGTGGTGCCAACTATAAGATCGGTTTCCCTCAGCAGGGCGAGATGAATGGCTGGGGCACAACGACGGCTTCTGTCAGTCTGCCTGCTCAGACTCCTTGGCGTACCATCACGGTGGGAAATACCTTGCAGAATGTGGTGGAGACCACCGTACCTTTCGACCTGGTGAAACCTAAGTATAAGGCCAGTCGTGACTATACCTATGGCGCTGGTTCTTGGTCATGGATTATTGGTATGGACTCCAGCTGTAACTTTGACGAGCAGAAGCGTTATATCGATTTCTCTGCTGCTATGGGCTGGCGCTCGGTGCTGATTGATGCCCTGTGGGATAAGCAGATTGGTTATGAGAAGATGGCTGAACTGTCTCGTTATGCCAAGTCAAAGGGCGTAGGTCTCTTCCTGTGGTACAACTCTAACGGCTCTTGGAATGATGCTCCTCAGTCGCCCCTGAACAAGATGAACCGTTCGGCTGCGCGTCGTCAGGAGATGAAATGGATGCAGGAGAATGGTATCCTGGGTATCAAGGTTGACTTCTTCGGTGGCGATAAGCAGGCCATGATGCAGCTCTATGAGGATATCCTGACCGATGCCAACGAGTTTGGTATCCAGTGTATCTTCCATGGTTGCACGCTGCCTCGTGGATGGGAGCGTATGTATCCTAACTTCGTAGCTTGTGAGGCAGTTCGTGCAAGTGAGAACCTTTCGTTCGGACAGCACGATAATGATATCGAGGCACTTGCTGCAACCATTCATCCTGTGCTCCGCAACGCAGTAGGTAACATGGACTTTGGTGGTTCGGCTCTCAATAAGTACTATTCGAAGAACAACCAACGAGGCAATCATCGTGTGACTTCAGATGTCTATGCACTTGCGACTGCCATCCTGTTCCAGACACCGGTACAGAACTTCGCTTTGGCACCAAACAACCTCACAGATGCTCCTGCATGGGCAATCGACTTCATGAAAGCTGTTCCAACTACTTGGAAGGACATCAACTACATCGATGGCTATCCAGGTAAGTTCATCGTGATGGCTCGTCAGGCAACCAATGGTAATTGGTATGTAGCTGGCGTGAATGCCAATAAAGAGCCGCTTACGGTCACCATTCCGCTCAAGATGTTCTCTGCTGGTCAGAGCGTAAAACTCTACCTCAACAACGGAGTGACAACCACGACGGTTAGTAAGAAACAAACGATTACGGTTACGATTCCTTCGAATGGAGGCGTAGTTATCTGCTAATAATCAACCCCCTTTAACGATGAAACTGATTCTGACAATACTGGGCATCCTGACCAATTCTGCGGCAAATGGTCAGGTTGTTGCCGACCGTTATCTTCCATTTAATACCACCGATGCAGGCATACGCCACGAAGGCATTAAGTGGGGGTTGGATACTGCATGGGATTCAGAAGCTAATGTGCGGCGAGGAATTGCTTTCATGGGAAAGGAAAATGTCGATGTGATGCGTGTGTCGTTCCAACCTACATATGCCCTCATCGATGATGCCCGACTGACCTCTGATCAAATCAAGGCAGTCAACAGCCGTATCGCTCATGCAAAACTTGCAGGAACACCCGAGTTGGTTATCAACGACGACCATCCGAGTGTCGATGAGTACTTCACGAAGAACGGGCGAGCCAATGCTGCCCGTTGGGCGAACCTCATCATGATTACGAAGCGACTTTATGAGAAAGCAGGTCTCAAGGTGGTCACTATCTCCCCATTCAACGAACCCGATTTCGGTTGGGGACAAGGATCTATGGCCGATTTCAGGGAAATCTGTCGTGTCTTGAAAACTGATTATGCCGACGAGATGGAGGGCATCCGTATTTCGGGAGGTAATACGCTCAATAACGATAAGGCATCCGAGTGGTACAACTACCTCAAGCCCTATGTTGATGAGGGCAATACCCATCAGCTAGCTGGTTCGTTCACCAATTATGCCAACTTCTTCCGCGAAGTTAGTTCCGACGGATTGCATCCCTCTGCCGATGAGATGCACAACGTGGCTGATGCCCTTGTCGCACTCGAATACGGAATG
>JAEEGK010023752.1_pt1 | contig 12759 bp, 16 predicted proteins | sample 8958771 | NCBI WGS metagenome assembly JAEEGK01 (sample SAMN16246547, study PRJNA631951) | gut metagenome | biome: gut microbiome; feature: rumen; material: SC-attached | host: Bos | place: Iran: Karaj | collected 2018-10 | reverse complement strand
ACTTAAGAAGGAATCCCTCGCTGTTACCGTAGGAGATAAGAACATCTATGAGATGACAACTCTTTCGATCCTGGATCTTAAGTCATTCCTCGAAGGTCTTAACCTCACCAAGCAGCAGGCCATCATCGGTGAGAGAATCTTAAAAGAGATCAAGAACCGAGTAGGTTTCCTCGTTGATGTGGGACTTGATTATCTGTCGCTTTCAAGAGCAACCGCAACTCTTTCCGGAGGTGAAGCTCAGCGTATAAGACTTGCAACACAGATAGGTTCTGCCCTTGTTGGTGTAACTTACGTATTAGATGAACCAAGTATCGGTCTTCATCCTAGAGACAACAGGAAACTAATAGCTTCTTTGAAAAACCTAAGAGATATTGGAAACACAGTTATTGTTGTCGAACATGATAAGGAAATCATGACTGAAGCGGATCAGATAATAGACATTGGTCCGGAAGCCGGTACACATGGGGGTCAGCTGGTTTCTCATGGAACACCAGAAGAAGTTATGAAAGACCCAAATTCAATTACAGGCAAATATTTAAGCGGTAAAGAATTTATATCTGTTCCTAAAGAACGAAGGGAAGGCAACGGCAAAGTCATCAGCTTAAAAGGCTGCACCCATAATAATCTTAAAAACATAGATGTAGATTTCCCATTAGGAAAACTTATCGTTGTTACAGGCGTCTCAGGTTCAGGCAAATCAAGTTTAATAACAGATACACTTTACCCGATATTAAGCAATCACATCTATAAGACCAAACATGAAACAGGTGCTTACAAGAAGATTATCGGCATAGATAACATAGATAAGGTTGTAAATATAGACCAGGACCCAATAGGAAGAAGCCCTCGCTCAAATCCTGCAACTTATACAGGTATTTTTACCCCCATAAGAGAACTCTTTGCTCAAACCGTTGAAGCCAAGACAAGGGGTTATACTGCAGGTCGCTTCAGTTTTAATGTTAAAGGCGGTCGTTGCGAAGCCTGTGAAGGCTCCGGTGAACTGGTTGTAGAAATGCACTTTTTGCCAGATGTTTATGTAACCTGTGATCAGTGCAAGGGTACTAGATTTAATGATGAAACTTTAAAATGCAAATTTAAAGGACTTAATATAGCAGAAGTATTAAATATGAGTGTTGATGAGGCTTTGCCTTACTTTGAGCCATTCTATGCAATAAACAGAAAGCTTCAAACCTTAAAAGATGTTGGACTTGGTTACATCAAATTGGGGCAGGCAAGTACTACATTTTCTGGTGGTGAAGCTCAAAGAATCAAATTAGCAACAGAACTTTCCAAGGTTGCTACTGGTTCAACTTTTTATTTGTTAGACGAACCAACTACAGGTTTGCATTTCAGAGATGTTAAGAAACTTATAGAAGTTTTAAACAGACTTGTAGAAAAAGGCAACACCGTTTTGGTAATCGAACATAATCTTGATGTTATCAAAGTTGCTGATTACATAATAGATTTAGGACCTGAAGGTGGAGATGAAGGAGGTACTATAGTTGCAACTGGTACTCCAGAAGAAGTAGCTAAAGTTAAAGAATCTTACACAGGTGAATATCTTAATAGAATATTAAAAGGTTAATAAGTAAAAACTTATTAACTTTTTTTATTGTATACTGTATAATATTTATATAAGGTTGGTGTCATAAATATGGATCCATATTTACATATATTTAATTTCAACATAAGATTTTATTCTATATTTATATTACTAGCAGTAGTAGCTGTAACATTCTTTACAGAAAGAGAAGCTAAAAGATTGGGAATAAAACAAGATTTTATATTTAATATGTTATTTTGGTCTTTTATATTTGGAATATTAGGGGCTCGTTTATATTATGTAGTATTTAATTTCCAAGAATATATTAAAGATCCAATTGAAATAATAAAAATATGGAATGGTGGTTTAGCAATACATGGCGGATTACTTGCAGGAGTATTAACATGTTACTTATATTGTAAACGTTATAATGTAAGACCACTTAGAATGTGTGATTTAATTGTTGTTCCTTTATTATTAGGACAAGCAATTGGAAGATGGGGAAACTTCTTCAATCAAGAAGCTCATGGTGCTGCAACAACAGTTGCTAAACTAAAGAGTTTATTTATTCCAGATTTTATAATAAATGGAATGCAAATTGATGGAGTTTATTATTTTCCTACTTTCTTCTTTGAATCAATAGTATGTTTAGTTTCATTCTTGGTATTATGTATAATAAGAAGAGGTAAATATACTAAAGTAGGAAGTATGACAGCATCTTATTTAATGATATATGGTGTATTAAGATTCTTTATAGAAATAGAAAGAACAGATGCATTAATGATAGCCGGATTTAAGATGGCTCAAATAGTATCAGTAATAATGTTTATTATTGGTCTAGTATTAATGATGTATATAAGCAGAAAACCAAAGTTTGATGATTTATATAATGATAGAACTAATGTAGATGAAATTAGATTTTAGGGAGGTTACAATATGAAAAATGTTAATGAAATGTCATTAGATCAAAAGATTATGGAATTACAACAATGTGTTAGTAAAGCAAGAGTTGGAGCAGAAAATCCAGGAAGTGTAGATTATGAATTTTTACAACAAGCACAACTAGGAGACGCAAGAGAAGAAATGTTAGCATACTATGCTACACTTATTCAAAAAGCAAATGAATATAGAAGTGGAAAATTCAATAATTTAGATTATGAAGTTAGACAACAAGGAATAAGAGATATTAACAATAAATTAGATGCAGCATTACTTGCTTTCCCAGGATATGGACTTGAAGAAGAAATAAAGATGGCAAGTGGATTTGGAAGATAGTTAAAAACTATCTTTTTTTATTAATATGTGTTAAAATCTAAATCGGTGAGGGATATGAATAACCTAGTAATAGCTTATTTAGGTGATGCCGTATATGAGTTATATATAAGAAATTATCTTATTAATAAAGGCATCGCTAAAGTAAAAGACTTGCAACAAGAATCTATTAAATATGTATCAGCAAATGCTCAAAGAAGAATTGTTGAAAAATTAATAGATTTAAACATTCTTACGGAAGAAGAATTAGATGTATTTAATCGAGGAAGAAATACTTCTTCTCATAGAAGTAAATCAACTGATATTATTACATATAAAAAAGCTACAGGTTTTGAATGTATAATAGGTTACTTATATAATAATGATAGAGAAAGATGTAATTATTTATTAGATTACATAGTAGGTAATAATTTATGAGAGTATGTGGAAAGAACGTTTTCAATGAAACAGATTTAAAAACAATTAGAAGAGTAATGATATCTAAGAATTTTCATGATCAAGAAATCATGAAAAAAATCAGAGATAACAAAATTAAATTTGTAGAAACTGATCAAAGAGATTTAGATAGAATGTTACCACATAATCAAGGAATAGTATTTGATATAAATGACTATGAATATTATGAATTATCTTCAATTGAAGATAATGAAAATACTGTAGTTATATTAGATCATTTAGAAGACCCTCACAACTTTGGAGCAATAATTAGAACATGTGAAGCACGTGGTATTAAAACAATTATTATTCCAAAAGATAGAAGTGTAGTAGTAAATGAAACAGTTATTAAAACTTCTACAGGTGCTATATCAAGAGTTAAGATTGTACAAGTTGCTAACTTAGTAAATGCAATTAATAAACTTAAAGATATGGGTTACTTTGTATATGCAGCAGAAGCAGGTGGAGAAGATTATAGAACTGTTGATTATGCAGATAAAGTAGTACTAGTTATAGGTAGTGAAGGATTTGGAGTATCTAGACTAGTAAAAGAAAACTCAGATGTTATTATTAGTATTCCAATGAGAGGAGAAGTAAATAGTTTAAACGCTTCAGTTGCAGCAGCAATACTTATATATGGAATAGGAGAATAATAAATGAAAGAATTTCAAGATAATGAATTAATCAATTTAGTAAATGAGAAGAATGAAGATGCTAGTAATTTACTATATGAAAAATATAATTATATAGTAGATATAATTGTTAACAAATATAAAAAAGGTGCATATTATTTTTCAATCGATTTAAATGAATTAAGACAAGAAGCATTAGTAGGCTTTTCTGATGCACTAGTTTCATTTGATCAAGATAGTGATGCATCACTTAAAACGTTTATTACTTTATGTGTTGAAAGAAGAGTAAGAAACTTCATTAGAAGAAGTGACACTATTAAAGATAAAATGTTAAGAGAAGCATATTCATTAGATACACCTATATCTGAAGAAGGTGGATCATTAGTAGATGCAATACCATCTAGTAATTTATCTAATCCAGAAGATAGAATGGTAGAAGAAGAATCTATTAAAGAATTAAAAACTAAAATAAATGATTTACTAAGCCCACTTGAAAGAGATGTATTTGAACTTATGGTTAATGAATTTACTGAAGAAAATATTTCTGAAATATTAAATATAAGTTTAAAACAAGTATATAATTGTGTATCTAGAATACGTATGAAATTAAAAGATGTAAAAATTTAAAAAAATGTTGAAACCAACGCTTTTGTGTGCTATATTATGTTTGTACACGAAAGTGTTTTTTTTATACAATAATTTTTAGAGGGTGGAAATATGGCTAAAAAAGTTAATGCTACTGAAGAAGTCGTAGCAAAAGACGAGAAAAAAGTTTCTAACAGACAAAGAAAAGAAGCTGTTAAAGCTGCTCGTATTAAAGAAAAAGAAGCAAACAAAAAATTAAGAAAAGAATTAGAAGATCAAATTGATTCTAAATATGATGAATTAAAAGAATTAAAGAAATCAAAGAAAGCTTCTAAGGATGAAGTAAAATCAATTAAAGTTGAAATTAATGCTTTAAAGAAAGAAAGAAGCATGGTTGGTAAAAAGAAAAAAGATACATTCGTTGGAGATTGTATTGAAGAATTAAAACTAGTTAGATGGCCTAGTAAAAAAGAAGTATTAAAGTATACAATATCTACAATTGTATTTGTTGTATTCTTTGCATTATTCTTCACATTAATAGATGTATTATTCGCATTAGTTAAAGGATGGTTGAGTTAGTATGGGAGAAAAATTATGGTATGTTGTTAATACTTATTCTGGACATGAAGCAAAAGTTCAAGAAAAGTTATTAAGTAGAGCTGAATCAATGGGATTCCAAGATTACATTTTTAGAGTAATCATTCCTGAAGAAACAGTATATGAAACTAAAAAAGACGGAACAAAAGTTGAAAAGAAAAAGAAAATGTTCCCAGGTTATGTATTAGTAGAAATGATCATGACTGATGAAGCATGGTATGTTGTACGTAATACTCCAGGAGTTACAGGATTCTTAGGTTCATCTGGTAAAGGTGCTAAACCTATACCATTAACTCCAATGGAAATAGACAAGATCTTAATTGGTATGGGTATGTCTAGAGTTGATGTTGATGCTGAACTTAAAGTTGGTACTAAAGTTGATATCGTTGATGGACCATTCAAAGGTATGTCTGGTACAATCGATACAATTGATGCTGAAAATTCAAGACTTACTGTATTAATTGACTTATTCGGTCAAGAAACTCCAGTTGAAGTTGAATTATTCCAAGTTTCAATCATTGGCTAATAATTATTGTATTTATATATATAAAGAAGGATTTACATCCTTCTTTTTTTATGTATAATAACTATTCAAAGAAGAAGGGATAATATGAGCTATACAAAATCTAAGCAACAAATATTAAAAGAAATGAAAGATATATATTATAAAGGTGTATCTGAAAGATTAGATTGGATGGGTTATTTAATTACAGAAGATAATAAACCTACATATCATCATATATATAAAAAAGAATATTTGAAGAAAGAAGATAAAGATTATAATGCTACTGTAGAAAATGGAGCATATTTAGGTAAAAGAAGTCATGAAATGCTACATAAATTAGAATTAATAGATCATGATTTATATGAATGTTGGAATGATATTTTTTATGTGATAGCTAATATGAGAGTTAAACCAGTTCAAGATATATGGGATACTATATTTAAGCTTAGAGATATAAGCGAAAATACGCTTATAGAACATAAAAAAAGTAAAAGTAAAATAAATAAGTAAAAAAAACTTGATATTTGACTTGTTTAATGTTATTATCTTAATTGCTAAATTGTTTATTTAGTTAAGTGGGAGGGAAATGCGGATTAGCCCAAAACCACTAGCGAAAAATACGAAAGGATGTGTTTTACGTGGCAAAGAACGAAAATGTAAAGATTATTAAGTTACAAATTCCTGCTGGACAAGCTACACCTGCACCACCAGTTGGTACAGTTTTAGGACCTGCTGGTATTAACTTACAAGATTTCTGCTCTAAGTACAATGACGCTACTAGAGATAAAATGGGAAATATTATTCCAGTTGAAATCACAGTTAATGAAGACAGATCATTTAGTTTTGTATTAAAAACTCCACCTGCTGGAGACTTAATCAAAAAAGCAGCTAAAATCCAAAAGGGATCAAAGAAGGGTGCTAACGAAATCGTTGCTACAATTACAAAAGATGACGTTAGACAAATTGCTGAAACTAAACTTCCAGACTTAAACGCTTATGATATCGAAGCTGCAATGAAAATCATTGAAGGAACAGCTAGAAACATGGGTGTTGCTGTTAAAGGTGTTAATGACGCTGAATTAGCTGAACAATCTAAGGAAGCTGCAATCGAAGAAGCTAAAGAAGCTAAGAGAGAAGCAGAATTAGAAGCTATGGAAGAAGAAGTAGCTAATAACACTCAAACAGAAGCAGAAGTAATCACTGAAAAGAAAGATACAGACGCTGAATAATTATTAAACAATAAATTATTTATAATAAACAATAAAATATCCGCTAATAAACCACGATTGGAGGAAAAATAATGAGAAGATCAGGTAAGAAATATGTGGAAGCTTCTAAATTAGTTGAAAAGAATAAAAATTATTCTTTAGATGAAGCAATAGAATTAGCAAAGAAAACTACTATTACTAAATTTGATAGTTCAGTTGAAGTTGCAATCAAATTAAATATTGATACTAAAAAAGCTGATCAACAAATGAGAGGATCTTTAGTATTACCTAATGGTAATGGTAAAACTAAAAGAATCTTAGTTTTAGCAAAAGGTGAAGCTGCTACTGCAGCTAAGAATGCCGGAGCTGACTTCGTTGGAGAATTAGATTTAATTGAAAAAATCGAAAAAGAAAACTGGTTCGATTTTGATGTTATCATCGCTACTCCAGAAATGATGCCTGCATTAGGAAAAATTGGTAAAGTTTTAGGACCTAAAGGTTTAATGCCAAACCCTAAGACTGGAACAGTTACACCTACACCAGCTGCTGCTGTTGAAGATGTTAAAAAAGGTATGATCGAATATAGAGCTGATCAATATGGAAATATCCATGTTATGGTTGGTAAAGTATCTTTTGACTCAAAGGCTTTAAAAGAAAATATCGAATATGTAGTTTCTACAATGGTTAAGGCTAAACCTCAAACTGTTAAAGGAAAATACATTACAAATATTTCATTATCTACAACTATGGGTCCTGGTATCCATGTAGATCAAAATTCATTTGACATGTAATCTATTACGTGTTAATATTAATTACGTTAAAAAAACTTTTTACCGAAGACAGCAAGGGACTTAGGTCTTAATAATCTTGCCGAGGGAACGTTTCAAATTCTTTTATATGAATGAGAACTTTCCCTTTGTGGAAAGTTTTTTTATAAAAATATAAGGAGGACATATATGGCAAGCTCAAAGATTTTAGCAGGTAAACAACAAATTATTGATGAAATCTCTGAAAAAGTAAAAGGTTCTGAATCTGTTATTTTATTCAGATATGCTCAATCAACAGTTGCTGATTTACAAGAACTAAGAAGAGAACTTAAAAAAGTTGATAGTGATGTAAAAATCTATAAGAATACTCTTGTTAGAAGAGCATTAAGCGATAATGGTATAACTATGGATGAATACCTTGAAGGTCCAAACGCTATCGTTTTTGGTAAAGACTTACTAGAACCAATCAAAGTTTTAGATACATTTGCTAAGAAACATGATAACGTTGAAATCGTTGGTGGTATCATTGATAATAACGTTGCTGACTTATCAGTTATCAAAGATTATGCTGCTATCCCATCTATGGAAGGATTACTTACTATGTTTGCTGGTGGATTGATAGAACACGTTAAAAACCTATCTATTGCACTTAATTTATATGCCGAACAATTAGGTGACGAAAACTAATTAATTTGAAAGGATGATTTAGAATGGCAAAATTAACTACAAGCGAAATTATTGACGCAATAAAAGAAATGAAAATTTTAGAAGTTAAAGAATTAGTAGACGCTATGAAAGAAGAATTTGGTGTTGATCCAAGTGCTGTAGCTGTTGCTGCTGCTCCAGCTGCTGCTGCTGAAGATACAGGATCTTCTACTAAGACTGTTGTATTAAAAGACTGTGGAGCTGCTAAGATTGCAGTTATCAAAGTTATCAGAGATATAACTGGTTTAGGATTAGTTGAAGCTAAAGGTTTAGCTGACAATGGTGGTAACGTTAAAGAAAACGTTTCTGCTGCTGAAGCTGAAGAAATTAAAGCTAAATTAGAAGAAGCTGGCGCTACTGTTGAATTAGCTTAATTGCATTCTTTTAAAAGACTTCTACAAAGAAGTCTTTTTTTGTTATATAATTATTTTGGTGATATTATGAGTAAGAAATTTATATTTGTTTGGTTATTCTTTATTATTACTTTAGTCGGATGCATTTTATATATCGCACTTAATTTAGATAATAAGAATAAAGAATATTACAAATTAGAAAAGAATCTTGAAGAAGCAGCATCTGTTTATATGGCTACAAATGACTTTAATTTAGTTAATGGTGATTCTATGAAATTAGATATTGTAGATCTTGTTCCTGCTTTTGCAGATACTCATGATACTAAAAATGATAAGTGCGAAGGGTATGTTTTAATTAGTAAAGATAACAATAAAGTCACTTATAAAACATATTTAACTTGCGGAAGTTATAAAACATATAAAGAATAGTAAAAATCGTACGTAAAACCGCAAAAAAATGTTGAAATTGCTATTTTTATGTGTTATATTAATCGTGCATTTGGAATTAATCTGAATTTTTTCAGATTTAATTTTATAAATGAATTGACACACCAGGATGTGTGCTCATAGAAAGGAATTTACATTTATGACTACAGTTAATCAATTAGTTAAAAAAGGTAGAGGTAAAAAAACTAGAAAGAGTAAATCTCCAGTGTTAACATTTGGTTTTAACTCAATGGAAAAGAAAACAACTAATACTAACCATCCACAAATGCGTGGTGTTTGTACTAAAGTTGGTACTAAAACTCCAAAGAAACCAAACTCAGCATTAAGAAAATTTGCTCGTGTTAAACTTTCAAACGGAAGAGAAGTAGATACTTATATTCCAGGTGAAGGACACAATCTACAAGAACATAGCGTTGTATTAATTAGAGGTGGACGTGTTAAAGACTTAATCGGTGTACGTTACCATGTAATTAGAGGTGCACTTGATACTCAAGGTGTTAACGATCGTAAACAAGCTAGATCTAAATACGGTGCTAAAAGACCAAAAAGTAAATAATAACAATAAAAAATATTAAGGAGGAAAAAAGATGCGTAAAAATCGTGCTGTAAAACGTGACGTATTACCAGATCCTATATATAATTCAAAAGTTGTTACTAGACTTATCAACGGTTTAATGATCGGTGGTAAAAAAGGTACTGCTGAAAAGATTTTATATGGTGCATTTGATATTATAAAAGAAAAGACTGGTTCTGAACCAATCGAAGTTTATGAAAAAGCTTTAGAAAACATCAGACCTGTTCTTGAACTTAAGTCTAGACGTGTTGGTGGTGCTAACCTTTCAGTTCCAGTTGAAGTTAATGACGATAGAGCTCAAACTTTAGCTTTAAGATGGTTAGTTAACTATTCTAGATTAAGAAGTGGTAAAACTATGGCTGAAAAATTAGCCTATGAAATTATCGATGCTTCTAACGGAATCGGTGGAAGTGTTAAAAAACGTGAGGACACTCACAAGATGGCTGAAGCTAATAAAGCTTTCGCTCATTATAGATGGTAGGAGAAAATTATGGCAAGAGATATTCCAATTGATCATTTAAGAAACTTCGGTATCATGGCTCACATCGATGCTGGAAAAACTACTACAACTGAAAGAATCTTATTCTTAACTGGTAAGACTCATAAAATTGGTGAAACACATGATGGTGAATCACAAATGGACTGGATGGAACAAGAAAAAGAAAGAGGTATTACTATTACTTCAGCAGCTACTACTTGCTACTGGAATGGTTATAGATATAATATCATCGATACTCCAGGACACGTAGACTTCACAATTGAAGTTCAAAGATCTTTAAGAGTTTTAGACGGAGCTATTCTATTACTAGATGCTAACGCTGGTGTTGAACCACAATCTGAAACTGTATGGAGACAAGCAAATGAATTCGATGTTCCAAGAATTATTTGTGCAAATAAAATGGGTAAAATTGGTGCTGATTTCTATATGTCAGTTCAATCTGTTAAAGATAGATTAGGTGCTAATGTTGCTCCAATCGAAATTCCTATTGGTGCTGAAGCTGACTTCTCTGGTGTTATTAACCTAGTAGACATGAAAGCTTACATGTTCAATGGAGATGAATTAGAAACATTAACTGAAGCTGAAATTCCTGCAGATATGAAGGATAAAGCTGAAGAATGGAGAATGAATTTAATTGATGCAGTATCAACTTTTGATGATGAATTAATGATGGACTTCCTAGATGGAAAAGAAATCGGTGTTGATCAATTAAAAGCTGCTATCAGAAAAGCTACTTTAAGTGCTAAATTCTTCCCAATGTTATGTTCTGATGCATTAGCTAATAAAGGTGTTAGACCTTTACTAGATGCAGTTATTGATTATTTACCAGCTCCAACTGATGTTGCAGCTATCGAATGTACTGATAAAGATGGTAATACAGTTGAAAGACATCCTAGTGATTCTGAACCATTTACTGCATTAGCATTCAAAATCATGACTGACCCATTCGTTGGTAGATTATCATTCTTCAGAGTTTACTCTGGAGTATTAACAAGCGGTTCTTATGTTTTAAACTCAACTAAAGGTGAAAAAGAAAGAATCGGACGTATTCTTCAAATGCATGCTAACACTAGAACTGAAATTACTGAAGTTCATGCTGGTGAAATTGCTGCTGCAGTAGGTTTAAAGAATACTACAACAGCTGATACATTATGTGATGAAAAGAAACCATGTATCATGAAGGGTATGGAATTCCCTGAACCTGTTATCGATATCGCAATTGAACCAAAATCAAAAGGTGATCAAGATAAGATGGCTATCGCAATTCAAAAATTAGTAGAAGAAGACCCAACATTAAGAGTTAAGACTGATTCTGAAACTGGTCAAACAATTCTTTCAGGTATGGGAGAACTTCACTTAGACGTTATTGTTGATAGAATGAGAAGAGAATTCAACGTTGAAGTTAACCAAGGTAGACCACAAGTAGCATACAGAGAAACATTAACTGTTGCTGGTGATTGTGATGCTAAATATGTTAAACAATCAGGTGGACGTGGACAATACGGACATGTTGTTATCAAATTTGAACCAAATCCTGGTAAAGGATATGAATTCGTTGATGAAGTTGTTGGTGGTGTAGTTCCTAGAGAATATATCCCAGTAACTGACAAAGGATTACAAGAAGCTATGGCTGGTGGTATCCTTGCTGGATATCCAGTTGTAGATATTAAAGCTACATTACATGATGGTTCTTACCATGAAGTAGACTCATCAGAAATGGCATTCAAAGTTGCTGCTTCTATGGCTCTTAAGATGGCTAAAGATAAATGTAAAGCTGTATTACTTGAACCAATAATGAAGGTTGTAGTTGACGTACCAGATGAATATGTTGGTAACGTTATGGGAGACTTAACTTCAAGAAGAGGAAGACCAATGGGTCAAGAATCTTTAGGAACTGCAACTAGAATTACTGCTATGGTTCCACTATCAGAAATGTTTGGATACATGACTGACTTACGTAGTAATACTCAAGGTAGAGGAGCTTACCAAATGTTCAAAGATCATTATGAAGAAGTTCCTAAATCAATCGCTGAAGAAATTATTAAGAAAAACAGCGCTAACTAAGAATAATGCTTGATTTTAAATTAAGTATTAGATAAAATATATTTGTTAATTTAACAAAAAAAATTAAGGAAAGAGGAAATTTTTATGGCAAGAGAAAAATTTGACCGTAGTAAACCACACGTTAATATTGGTACTATCGGACACGTTGACCATGGTAAAACTACTTTAACTGCTGCTATCTCTAAATTATTCTCAAAGGGAACTGAAGTTAAAGATTATTCACAAATCGACAGTGCTCCAGAAGAACAAGCACGTGGTATTACAATTAACACTGCTCATATCGAGTATGAAACAGACAAGAGACATTATGCTCACGTAGACTGCCCAGGACATGCTGACTATGTTAAAAACATGATTACTGGTGCTGCTCAAATGGATGGAGCTATCCTAGTTGTATCTGCAGCTGATGGATGTATGCCTCAAACTAGAGAACATATCTTACTTGCTAGACAAGTTGGTGTTCCAAAAATCGTAGTTTTCATGAACAAAACTGACCAAGTTGATGATCCAGAAATCTTAGACTTAGTTGAAATGGAAATCAGAGAATTATTAGAAGAATATGGATTCGATGAT
>JAEEGK010023749.1_pt1 | contig 12760 bp, 12 predicted proteins | sample 8958771 | NCBI WGS metagenome assembly JAEEGK01 (sample SAMN16246547, study PRJNA631951) | gut metagenome | biome: gut microbiome; feature: rumen; material: SC-attached | host: Bos | place: Iran: Karaj | collected 2018-10 | reverse complement strand
TTTTGACATCTCATGAAGTAGATAGAAAATCAAACTGACTGAATATAAAGTAAATACAAACCACAGAGGCCCTGCGCCGACAGAGGACTTCCCGGCGATAAATATCTTGGCTATGTTCCAATAGATGTATTGCCATGTGTTGTTGATGTCGGGAATGGTATTCACGACTGTCATTGTGGGGGTTCTTGGGAATAATGCGAAATTGTAAATAACGGGATCCAGCGCGAAAAAGAGGAATGAAAGGTAGAGATAGGGTGCTAACAAAACTTTTGTCTTGTGGGTAAAGTAACTCTTGAAATTGCTGAAGCGCTTGGTGCTGAAAAGCACGCCTGAAATAAAGAAGAAAGATGACATGCGCAGAGCGCTCAAGTGCCACGCTCCCAAAAGGGCGTTCGGGAATGTCTGCTCGATGTGAAAAAGGCAGACGAGCAAAAGAACGAATCCCTTGAACTCGTCAATCCAGCCTATTCTTGTCTTGTTCGTTGCCATTGTAAGATATTTCTTTGATTTCTGTATAGATAGTAAATTACGACGGATGCATAAACAGTGCTGCACGTAAATCGTTTGAATATAGGCGTTTTAAGCTCGATTTTGATGAAATCTTCATTTTAATTGTTTATAAACTAATTCTATAAAGTTCTTTGATGATAACAAAAATCAATAACTCAGCATAAAAATTTAGTATTGGACAACACGAAAAATGCGTTCTATATTTTGCCGCGTCAAAAAACAACAGTAAAAACAATAATCCAATAACCAAGGAGTTGACGAATGAACCAGAACATATATAAAATATTGATTGCCACTGCACTGGTGTCGTCCATTTGCTCTGCTGAGGAAGCCACTAAAGAAAGTGTTATTAAACCCACCGGAAACGTTCAAGCTCAAACTATCAAGTCTCTTTATGATAATAAAGCCGACAATACGCTCGATAATTCGTTTTTGCGTGCGAATGTAGGCGTGAAGTACGATTCCGATAATTTCAACGCTGTCATCAACCTGCGAATTTTTAGCCCGGCGTTTGGCAATACCATAGATGGCAAGAGCTATGATAAGATTTCTGCCGATACCTACTTTGCTAATTACAAGTGGGATACCGAATACGGCAAATTTAATTTGCAATTCGGTCGTTTCCGTACGGACTGGAGCGTAGGCGGTAACTTCGGTACTTATGTAGATGTCTTGCTTGACAAGCGTGGGTTTCTCTCTCGCGATTATCAACATGATGCCGTTTCCTTCGGCTACGAAAAGGGTGTTTCCTCGTTCAGTGCTTTGCTCGGTACTTATGATGCCAAGTTCAATACGGGTTATATCCGCTTTGAAGAAACACTCAAGTTTGAAGATGCTAAAGTCAGTTTGGCTTATCGCGTGAATGCTCTTGATCCTATCCAGCATACGGCTCAGGTCACTCATCGCGTTGCAGGCCGTGCAAGCTATTACTTCCAAAAGAATTTTGGGCTCTATGGTGAAGTTGCGCTGATTGCGACCGGTGATGGGGAAAACCTCAAGGCCGCAAACGCTATCAAGCCCGAATACGCTCAAGATTCGAAATATGTTCCGTTCTTTGTCGGTCTAGAAATTCCTACAGGCGGTTTCCTGAACAACCTCTACGCTGAACTGGAATACATTTCAAACCGCGACGAATTGCAGGCTGATGCTGATGCCCTCGCATGGACGGTCACTTTCATCAAGAAGATTGGCTCCCGTTCCAAGGTCCAGTTTAACCTCTACAGCGAGAAAAAAGCTTCTGACGTCGCTCTTGCTGCACGTTTCACATCGACCATCAAATAACCTAAGCACACCCGAGTGCCCTCAGCACAGCTCACGCTTCTTTGATCCATTTAGCTGAGGGCGTTTCTTTTAAAACCTAAAAAAACAAAAAGTGAGGTATATAACATGAATTTCAAAAAAATTATACTTGCGTCTATCGCTATCCTCTCCATCGCTTTTTCTGCATGCTCTTCTTCCGAAGAAAAGACTGCAAACGAAAAGCAAACTCTCACCAACGTATCTTACGACCCGACTCGTGAGCTTTACGCCAACTACAACCAGGTCTTTGCCAAGCACTGGAAAGAAAAGACCGGCAAGGAAGTGGAAATCACCCAGTCCCATGGCGGTTCCGGCAAGCAGGCCCTCGAAGTGGCCAACGGCCTTGAAGCCGACGTGGTGACGCTCGCCCTCGAATTTGACGTGAACGCCGTGCGCGACGCCGGTCTCATTGAACCGGGTTGGGTCAAGGAATTCCCGCTGAATAGCGCCCCTTACACATCGACTATCGTGTTCTTGGTGCGCAAGGGTAACCCGAAGAACCTTAAGGACTGGGGCAATCTCGTGAAAGATGGCATCGGAGTCATCACGCCGAACCCGAAAACCTCTGGCGGCGCTCGCTGGAATTATCTCGCCGCTTGGGCATGGGCCGAAAAACAGTACAATGGCGACGAAGCCAAGGTCAAGGAATTCGTGAAGAAACTCTACAAGAATGTTCTAGTGCTCGCCTCCGGTGCTCGCGGCTCTACGACAACCTTCATCGAAAATGGCCAAGGTGACGTTTTGCTCGCCTGGGAAAACGAAGCCTTCCTTTCGCTCAAGGATTATCCTAACGACTACGAAATCGTAATTCCTAGCGTGAGCATCTTGGCAGAACCCTCTGTCGCAATTGTAGATAAGGTGGTTGACAAGCGCGGCACCCGCGAACTTGCCACAGAATACCTGAACTATCTCTACTCCGACGAAGGCCAGCACATTGCCGCCAAGAACCACTACCGTCCTTCAAACAAGGCCATTCTTGACCAGTACAAGGAATTCAACCAGAACGTGAACCTGATTGACATCAGCTACTTCGGCGGTTGGGATAAGGCACAAAAGACGCATTTCTCTAACGGCGGAATCTTCGACCAGATTTACGAAAAGAAGTAATCCTGTCAAACTATTCTTCTTGTAAAAACCGAGCGCTCTCAACCCTTGTTAACGCAATCGTTGGGAGCGTTTTTGAGTTATACCCATGATACTCTCCGAGTTTATTCCATCATTTTTATTTTACACATTCGTTTCCGGAATCACTCACTTTTGACAATTTGACACAATCATACTATCTTTGCGTTTTAAAAATCCTACCATTTATATAGGTATATCATGTTTTTCCCTATGGCAGAAAATACTTCTATATCAAAAAATGACGCTCTTGAAATACTTGATCTACAAGGCGACGCCCTCAACAAACTTATAGAAGAAGCATACCGGTTAAGAACGAAATACAAAGGCAACCGCGTCAACATCCAGTTGCTTACGAATGTCCGTAGTGGAAATTGCACACAGAACTGTGCTTATTGTGCACAATCACGAGATTCCGAAGCCCCGATTGAAAAGTATCGTTATGTGGAAGACAAAAAGCTATATGGCGATAACGATATGGTCGATGAATTCCATCTTTCTAGACATTGCATTGGGCTTAGCGGCATTCGTTTTGCGGATAGCGATATAGAAAGCCTCGCAGAACGTATTCGCAAAATGAAAAAGAACGGGACGCAGATATGCTGTTCCATCGGATTCTTGACCGAGCATCAAGCGCAAATTCTGAAAGATGCGGGGCTTAACAGAATCAATCACAACTTGAATAGCAGCCGCCGTTTTTACCCAAGCATTTGCACGACGCACACGTATCAAGAAAGAATCGACAATTTGCGTATGCTGAAACGCATCGGTTTTGAAATTTGTTCTGGTGGAATTATCGGCATGGGCGAATCGAAGGAAGATGTCGTGGATATGATGTTTGAGTTGAAAGAACTCAATCCTGAATCCGTCCCTATAAACTTTCTGCTTCCTGTAAATGGAACGCGACTTGCCGAACGTGACATTTCGGCACTGACTTCGGAATATTGCATCAAGGTTCTTTGCCTTGCTCGTTTGATGTTGCCGAAATCGGATATCCGTTGTGCCGCAGGACGCGAAGTGTATTTCAAAGGTTACGAAAAGACTTTGTTTAAAATTGCCGATTCCATTTTCGCCTCCGGCTATTTAACCGAAGGCGGGCAAAGCCTTGAAGCCACGTTCCGCACGATTGAAGAAGCGGGATTTACGTGGCAAGTGGAAAGCGCTTAAATAAAATATGTCAAATCGGATTTTTCGGTGGAACCGAGCATTGTTGCGACTCCGCCGAGTTCAACGCCGTCGATTAATTCTTCGGCCTTGATGCCCATGAGTTCCATGGACATTTGGCAAGCGACAAACTTTACGCCTTTTTGCAGCGCGCTCTGGATCAGTTCTTCGAGCGATGAAACCCCGTTTTGCTTCATGACGGCTCGAATCATCTTGGCTCCAATGCCACCGAAATTCATGCGTGAAAGCCCTAGCTTTTTGGAACCTCGCGGCAACATCAAGCTAAACATTTTTCCGATGAGCGATTTTTTGATGCGGACTTTTTCGGGCTTGCGTAAAATGCTGACTCCCCAGAACGTGAAGAACATTGTAACAGGGCGTCCCATCGCGGCAGCGCCATTGGCCATGATGAACGACGCAATAGCCTTGTCCAAATTACCGCTGAATACGACAAATGTTTTGCCGTGTTCGAATTCTCTTTTTTCGGGAGCGGGGACATCTTTTTTCACGATGGACGCATGAATGATTCCGTCTTTTTCGACGAGTGATTTCAATTCGTTTCCTGTGCGTTGGCACCAAACTTCGACATCCGAGAGGAACGCTTTTTCATCAGCTTCGACTTGAATTTCGTCACCAATCAGAACTTTTTTAACGGTTTCGTCAACTTTTACAATTGGACCTGGGCATTTCAAGCCCTTGGCATCTACAAAATGCGCCTTAGGAACATCACCAAGGCCTCCTTCAATGTTGTGCACTTCAAATTCCCTATCCGCAAGAATTTCTGCGACTTGTTCCGAGCGATCTCCTGTTGTGCAAAAAACATAAACAGGTTTGTCTTTGGGAATAGAATCTATCTTTTTTGAAAGTTCAAAAAATGGAATCTGGATCGCACCGTTCACAGGATGAACGATTGCTTCGCCAGGTTCGCGTACATCAAGAAGTGTTGAATTATTTTTGTCAATCTTGTGAAAATCTTTTGCAGAAAAATTCTTGACATCAGACATTGAATCACCCATCTTTTTAAGTTCTAAAAATAATTTGTTACAAATATAAAATAGCTTTTCAATAGCGTCCAATACATTTTTCTAATCGTATGCTATCAAAATTTTCAATAACTGTTTTGCAGAATCGTTTTTGTAGATTCATTATCAAAAAGAAGAGTCCGTCAAACACAACAATAAAAGGATACTGTATGTACTCTACCCATTACATGGATTTGCTAATGCAAAACTCTCCTTGGAACCTCATTATCTTTATGGCAATTCCTGTCATTCTTGCCGAAACGATTGCCATTACGGATTTATTCCTGTTGCGAGCACCAAATGCACATCCGACACTTTCAAAAATCAACCGCATCGCCGGAATCCTTGCAGGGCTTTCATTCGTCGGGATTATAGCCTACTTCATTCCGAATGTCGTTATTCCGCTTGCTTCTACAGGAGAATTCAGAACATGGATTGATGTTGTGGCGATTGGCTCTTACATCCTTGCAGGTATTCCGATGATTTTGCTTGCTTTGTTGAACTTGAAACTTTTACTCCGTAAAGCAGGCGAAGATAAACGTTCGAATTGCGCCATTCTTTTGCTTGCCGCATTCCTCGTACTCTCACACATTGCGATGATTTTTGGAATGATTGATCCGGGCATTGCCGGGTACTCTCCGAAGGCGGCAACAACAATAGAAATGCACCATCACCACCATCATCATTGATAATTACTTTATTCTAATATAAAAATTTTATAAAACGCGATACTTATTTAGTATTGGACATAACGAATGACGCGTTCTATATTTGACATCAATTATGAAGAGAACAAATAGAAGTGTCATTCCTGGCTTCGGCCTTACAACCGGCATCACGCTCGCTATCTTAAGCGTCGTGGTGCTGATTCCGCTTGCGTCGCTGGTGGTGTTTTCGGCGCAAATGAGTTTTAGCGAAATCATAGAAACTATTACGCGTGATAGAGTGCTTTCCAGTTTTAAGGTGAGTTTCGTGACAGCGTTTGTGGCGTCGCTTATCAACGCCGTGATGGGCGTTGTGCTTGCATGGGTGCTGGTAAAATACACGTTCCCGCTCAAGCGTTTGATTGATGGAATGATCGAACTTCCATTTGCCTTGCCGACAGCCGTAGCGGGCATCGCATTGACGGCACTTACCGCAGATACGGGACTTATTGGAGGATTTTTCGCCAAGTTTGGCATCAAGATTGCATTTACGCAAATCGGCATTACGGTCGCGCTCGTGTTTATCGGCATCCCGTTTGTCGTTCGCGCAGTTCAACCCGTGCTTGAAAAACTAGACCCCGCTTACGAAGAAGCCGCAGGCGTCCTGGGAGCTTCACGAAACCGCATTTTTTGGAAAGTGATTTTCCCAGAAATCGTGCCTGCCGCATTGACGGGCTTTGGGCTTGCATTCGGGCGTTGCCTCGGCGAATACGGAAGCGTCGTGTTTATCGCAGGCAACAAGCCATTCGAAACAGAAATCGTTCCGCTCATTATCATGTCGGAATTGCAGGAATACGATTACTCCAGCGCTACAACGATTGCGCTCGTGATGCTTGTTGCCTCGTTCGTGACATTGTTCCTTGTCAACTTGATTCAGACAAGAAATACGAGGATTTTAAAAGGAGGCGCTTAATGTATAAAGAGACGACTTCTTCAAAAGTGGTTAAATGGTTCTTGATTGGGATAAGCATTGCGTTTGTAATACTGATGCTTTTACTGCCATTGATTACGGTCATTACTGAAGCGTTCAAGCAGGGAACTGCAGTGTATGCGAAGGCGGTTGCTGATGATTATACGGTTAAGGCGATTTGGCTCACGCTAGAAGCGACGCTGCTCGCTGTGCTCATCAATACGGTTTTTGGTCTTTGTGCGGCATGGTCGATTACCAAGTTCCAATTCAAAGGAAAGAAAATTTTGACTACGCTTATTGACTTGCCTGTGACCGTTTCGCCGATTATAGCGGGCCTTATTTTCTTGCTCACGTTCGGACGCCAGAGCCCGCTATTCCCGCTGCTGCAAGATTGGAATTTGAAAATTGTTTTCGCCGTTCCGGGCATTGTCCTTGCGACAATTTTTGTGACGTTCCCGTTCATTTCTCGCGAATTGATTCCCGTTTTGGAAGCCCGCGGAAACGACGAAGAAGAGGCTGCAGCGCTGATGGGAGCAAAAGGCTGGACTATTTTCCGCAAAATCACATTCCCGCATATCAAATGGGCTTTTTTGTACGGTGTAGTGCTTTGTGCAGCCCGTGCGATGGGTGAATTCGGCGCTGTTTCCGTGATTTCGGGACATTTGCGCGGTAAAACGAATACGCTCCCGTTGCATGTGGAAATTCTATTTAACGAATTCCAGTACGTGCCTGCATTTGCTGTGGCGTCGATACTAGTTATGCTCGCCATTGTCATCTTGATTGCAAGAAGTCTTATAGAATACCGAGGACGAAAGAAAGGCAATGCATAGCCTTAAGAATTGCTCTAGAATGACAGCATTCTAATACAACAGAAAGCAGAAAGTTTAGAATAGGAGTTTATATGTACGTAGAACTGAAAAACATCAATAAGCACTTCGGAAATTTCAAAGCCTCGGACGATGTAACCTTCGGTATCGAAAAAGGAAAGCTTATCGGCCTTTTGGGCCCAAGTGGTAGCGGTAAGACGACGATTCTTCGCATGATTGCAGGACTTGAAACCCCTGATAGTGGTGATATCGTTATCGACGGGAAAGTCATCAACAACGTTCCGGCAAGCAAGCGCGGTATTGGCTTTGTGTTCCAGAGCTATGCGTTGTTCCGCTACATGACCGTTTTTGAAAATATCGCGTTTGGACTTCGCGTGCTGAAAAAATCTGAAAATGAAATTCAGGATCGTGTCGCAGAACTTGTCAAGTTGATTGGCCTCGAAGGGCTTGAAAAAAGATATCCGAGCCAGCTTTCGGGTGGCCAGCGCCAGCGTGTCGCTTTTGCAAGAGCGCTCGCCCCAAATCCGCAATTGCTCTTGCTTGACGAACCTTTTGCGGCAATTGATGCAAAAGTGCGTCAGGAACTCCGCCATTGGCTCAAGGAAATGATTGCAAAGCTTGGCGTGACTAGTATTTTTGTGACTCACGATCAAGATGAAGCTATCGAAGTTGCCGATGAAATTATCATCATGAACAAGGGTCGCATTGATCAAATCGGGAAACCCCTTGATGTGTATAGTTCTCCGAAAACATCTTTTGTGGCATCGTTTTTTGGTCAGCCTTCTATTTTCAGGGATTACAGCATGTTCAAAAGCTTTGATGAAATCGAAGGCGCTGAGCAAGCGATTGTACGTCCCGAATTTGTCAAAGTTACCAAGAAAAACGAATCGCAAAAATACGGGAAATCCGCTCAGGAAGGCGTCGTAACCGACGTCGCCTTCCGCGGAAGCGGCATCGAATTGATAATTTCGGTGAATGGAGAAACACTCACAGCAAGGCGAAGTTTTGACGAGCCGAGCATTTCTGTCGGCGAAAAAGTCGATGTATTCGTCTATCGCATTTTTGTGACGGTGGGGGACAAAGCCTATTTGCTCGAGAACAAGTCGCTCCGAGATCCTGTTGTCGTAATTTAATCATTCCAGATAAAGTTTTGCTATCAATCGTGATAAAAATTTAGTATTGGACGAGTATAAAAGCGCGTTCTATATTTGTTCCTACAATTATGGAGAGTCTAACATGGCAACAGATTATTCTACACTTAAAAAGGGCGGCTGGATGCGCCAAAAACAGAAGAACAACTTCTCGCTGCGCGTACGCGTCGTTGGCGGAAACTTGACCGCTACGCAACTTGCAAAAATTGCTGAAGTTGCTGAAAAGTATGGCGAAGGCTATGCTCACTTGACTTCGAGACAGAGTGTCGAAATTCCATTCATCAAGCTTGAAAATGTTGACGATGTAAAGGATGCATTGGCTGAAGGCGGCGTGGAACCGGGCGTTTGCGGACCGCGTGTGCGTACCATTACGGCGTGTCAGGGCGAAGCCGTTTGTCCGAGTGGCTGTATTGATACTTACGCAATTGCCAAGGAACTTGATGACCGTTATTTTGCCCGTGAACTTCCGCACAAGTTTAAATTCGGTGTGACCGGTTGCCAAAACAACTGCCTCAAGGCCGAAGAGAACGACGTGGGCATCAAGGGCGCAATCAAGGTCAAATGGATTGAAGACAAGTGTGTCGGTTGTGGCGTTTGTGCTAAGGCTTGCCGAAGAGAGGCAATTCGCATTGAAAATAAGAAGGTCATTTTTGATGATTCTAAATGCAACTATTGCGGACGCTGCTTCAAGTCTTGCCCTACGGATGCTTGGGAAGACACGCACGGCTTCATAGTCTCTTTTGGTGGACTTTTCGGCAACAACATCAACAAGGGCGAAACCATTATCCCGTTTATCGAGGATAAGCAAAAGTTGCTCGATGTTTGCGATGCTGCAATTTCGTTCTTTGCTGAAAATGCAAAACCTGGTGAACGTTTTAAATACACTATTGATCGTATCGGTCATGATGTCTTTGCTCAGAAAATCAAGGATGTGTATAACGGTTAATGGAATGAAATAGGGGGGGGGCTTATGCCCTCCTATTTTGTAATCGCATAAAGCGGAGGTTCTGTGAAAATAGAACGGCTCAAGACAGACTTACTGATTATTGGTGGTGGAACAGCGGGCTGTTACGCGGCAATCACGGCAGCGAAAGCAAATGCCGCGAATAATGTCGCAAATAATGCCGCGTACCTCAAAATTCTCATTGTCGAAAAGGCGAATATCAAGCGCAGCGGATGCCTTGCCGCTGGTGTGAACGCCTTGAATGCCTACATTACCGAAGGCCGCATGCCCAAGGACTACGTGGATTACGCCAAGAAGGATGCCGACGGAATCGTTCGCGAGGACCTGCTGTATTCCATTTCCGAAAAATTCAACGAAGTTACCGCCCACCTCGAAAAACTTGGCCTCGTGATTTTGAAAGACAAGGACGGCAAGTATGTGACCCGCGGGAACCGTAACATCAAAATCAACGGTGAAAATATCAAGCCGATTCTAGCCGATGCCGTCAAGAAACTCGATAATGTGACGGTTCTGAACCATGTCAATATTTTTGATTTCTCGGTACGCAACAACAAAATCGACGGTGCGTTCGGTTTCGGGATAGAGAACGATACATTCTACGCCATCGAGGCGCGTGCCGTGATTGTCGCGACGGGCGGTGCCGCCGGGCTTTACCGCCCGAACAATCCGGGATTTTCGCGGCACAAGATGTGGTACCCGCCGTTCAATACGGGTGCGGGCTATGCGATGGGCATCCGTCACGGTGCCGAGATGACGACTTTCGAGATGCGTTTTATTGCGCTCCGTTGCAAGGACACGATTGCTCCGACGGGAACGCTTGCGCAGGGCGTGGGTGCGAAGCAGGTGAATGCGCTCGGAGAAGTTTACGAGACGAAGTACGGGATTTCTACCTCCGAACGCGTGTACGGCACGGTGGCGGAAAATCTGGAAGGCCGCGGGCCGTGCTACCTGCGCACCGTCGGGATTACGCCCGAGCAGGAAGAATCGCTCTTGAAGGCTTACCTGAACATGGCGCCGTCGCAGACGATTCGCTGGATTGAAAACGACACGCCGTCGAAGGCGAATGTGGAAATCGAAGGTACGGAACCCTACATCGTGGGCGGCCACACCGCAAGCGGTTACTGGGTGGATACCAAGCGCGCGACGACCATCGAAGGGCTCTATGCCGCTGGTGACGTTGCCGGTGGTGCCCCGCAAAAGTACGTGACGGGAGCACTTGCCGAAGGTGAGATTGCAGCAAAGAGCGCGGCGGAATATATAGAGAGTTTGTCGGCCCTTCGGCAAGCTCAGGGACCTGACATATCGAGCGTGAATCTGTTGAAAAAAATTTCGGAAGGGGAGATTGCAGAACATGTCGCAGAAATCGAGAAGTTCCTCAATAACAAGAACGGCGCGGACACCGCTGAAAGTCTTGAAGAAGCAATGCAAGCGGCTATGGACACTTATGCAGGCGGTATCAAGACGGGCTATCGTTATAGCGAAAATCAACTAGCGATTGCTCTCCAGGAAATTGAGAAAATCGAGGCCCGCGTGGGCGACTTGCATGCCGCCGACTTGCAAGAGGTCATGTACATCTACGAACTCAAGGAGCGCTTGACGGTCTGCAAGAGCGTGATTGCGCACCTGGCCGCACGTCACGAAACCCGTTGGCACAGCTTCGCCGAAAACACCGACTATCCCGAAAAAGACAACGAACGTTTCCGCAAGTATGTGAATTCCCGTCTCGAAAACGGACAAATTAAAATCATCTTGCGCGAACTCACCGCAGAAGGGCAAAGGAACTATGAGCATCATCATTGATCAAGGCAAGTGCATCGGTTGCGGGCGCTGCCACGACGTTTGCCCCGGCACGTTAATCAAGATAAACGAAAACAAGAAAGCGTTTATCAAGTACCCCAAGGACTGCTGGGGTTGCACCTCGTGCATCAAGGAATGCCCTGTTCACGCCATCAGTTTCTTCCTCGGTGAAGACATCGGTGGCAAGGGCTGCAAGGTGCATACCGAAAAAGTCAAGGGCGAAAAGAACGATATCGTGCGGTGGTTTTTTGAACTGAATGACGGAAGCGTCAAGACTATCGATATCGACCCCAAGGAATCAAATAAGTATTAAAAGAATTCACAACAATCGTCATTCCAGGCTTGGCCCGGAATCTTAATGGAGATTTAATTTGAGCGAATTATCACATCTCGACGAGCTGGAAGCCGAAGCCATCTACATCATCCGCGAAGTCGCTGCCGAATGCGAAAAGCCGGTGATGCTCTATTCTATCGGCAAGGACAGTTCCGTCATGTTGCATTTGGCCATGAAGGCCTTCTATCCCGAAAAGCCGCCTTTTCCGTTCTTGCACGTGAACACCACGTGGAAATTCCGCGAGATGATTGAGTTTCGCGACCGCACGGCGCAAAAGCTTGGCATTGAGATGATTGAATACATCAACCAAGATGGCGTCAAGCGCGGAATCAACCCGTTTGACCACGGGGCGGCATACACCGACATCATGAAGACGCAGGCCTTGAAGCAGGCTTTGAACAAGTATGGTTTTACCGCGGCATTTGGTGGTGGCCGCCGCGACGAAGAAAAGTCCCGCGCGAAGGAACGCATCTTTTCGTTCCGCAATTCTGCGCACGCCTGGGACCCGAAAAACCAGCGCCCTGAAATGTGGAAACTTTACAACACTAAGATTAATAAGGGCGAAAGCATCCGCGTTTTCCCGATTTCGAACTGGACCGAAAAGGACATTTGGCAATACATCAAGCGCGAAAAGATTGATATCGTTCCGCTGTATTTTGCGGCCCCGCGCCCAGTCGTGGTGCGTGACGGCAATATCATCATGGTGGACGACGACCGCTTCCCGCTGCGGGAAGGCGAAACGCCCGAAATCAAGTCGGTACGTTTCCGCACGCTCGGTTGCTACCCGCTTACGGGCGGCATCGAATCGACTGCCACCACACTTGACGAAATCATTGATGAAACCTTGAGCGCGGTATCTTCGGAACGCACTTCCCGCGTGATTGATAACGAAGCCGCGGGCAGCATGGAACGCCGCAAGAGGGAGGGATATTTCTAATGAAAGGCTTGTTGAAGTT
>JAEEGK010023748.1_pt1 | contig 12760 bp, 7 predicted proteins | sample 8958771 | NCBI WGS metagenome assembly JAEEGK01 (sample SAMN16246547, study PRJNA631951) | gut metagenome | biome: gut microbiome; feature: rumen; material: SC-attached | host: Bos | place: Iran: Karaj | collected 2018-10 | reverse complement strand
GATAAATTACAAGATAAAGTTCCTGAAACTATAAGAGATTTAAGATTAGGTGGTATTAAAATATGGATGTTAACTGGAGATAAAATGAATACTGCTTATAATATTGGATTAAGTTGTAATTTAATTAGTAAAAAAATGAAAATATTTACAATATCTGGAATTGAACCAAAAAAAAATGAAAAACTGCAAGTTATTAATAATACAGAAAGATATGAAGTAATATATAAATTTGCAAAAGAATTTGAATATTTTAAAGGAGAATTTCAATCAATGTCAAAAAGGTCTGATTTTGGTGTTTTGATAGATGAAAAAGCATTATTAACTGTATGTGAATCCGAAGAAATGGAAAAAATATTTTTAAATATTGCTAAAGATGCTGTTGCTGTAATATGTTGTAGAGTTTCTCCATTACAAAAATCCCAAGTAGTTAAAATGATGAAAAATTATGACCCCAAAGCTATAACATTAGCAATAGGAGATGGAGGAAATGATGTATCAATGATAATGGAAGCACATATAGGTGTTGGAATATATGGAGAAGAAGGTTTAAGAGCAGTTCAATCAAGTGATTATGCAATTGGTGAATTTAAAATATTATATAGATTATTATTTTTTCATGGAAGAACATTTTATATAAGAAACAGTGAATGTGTTAGATATTTTTTTTATAAAAATTTTGTATTTACAATAATTCAATTTTTTTATGGATTTTTAAATAATTTTTCTGGTCAAACTATAATAGATGATTGGTATATAACATTATTCAATTTATTATTTACTAGTTTACCTTTAGGAGCAAGAGCATGTTTAGAATTTGATGTAAAACCTGAAGATGGAATTATGGTAACTAAATTAATGCCATGGTTATATAGTGAAAATAGAGATTATCCAATTTTTACTTTATTAAACTTTTTTTTTAAATTAATAAAAGGTTTAATTCATTGTGTTATAAATTATTTATGGGTCATTTACTCTATTAATAATAATATAATAGATGGAGATGGAAACATTGAATCTTTATGGTTAATAAGTGTTAATTTATTTTCAAATATTATTTTAATAGTAAGTTTTGATTTATTGGTATATACTAATTATCATACATGGATTAATATAGTAATAATGTTGGTTAGTAGTTTTATATTCTACATAATATTTTTAATAATGGTTCACTTTATGAAAATGTTTAATAGTGTAGGAAGTATGAAAGTTAGTTTTTTATCAAGTAGAGTATGGATGAATATTATATTTATATGTGGAATTTGTTTTTTAATAGATAAAGGTATTCAAGCATATAAATTTTTATTATATCCTAATTATGCTTCAACTTTACAAAGAATAATAAGTGAAAATGGAAAATGTGATAATGAAAAATATTTACCAAAAACTTTAATTGAAAAAGTTAAAATTTATGATGAAGTTGATGAGAATATTGAAGAAAAAGTTGAAAAAAATGAAGGATTTATTTATCAAGCAAATACTACTGGAAGAGCTATTCCATTCACAGTTATTAAAACTTAATAAAAATCAAATAATTTTTTTAATAAAATAATAATAATAAAAATTAAACATATTATTTTTATTATTATTAGATATAAATATAGATTTAATATATATATTTAATTTATAAATAATTATATAAATTAAATTTATTTTTTATAATTTAAAATGAATAATAAATTAAATTTTAAATATTAATTATAATTTAAATAATTTTGCTTTAGATTATAGTAAAATGTTAATGATATTATTCAAATATTATATTCAACAATAAAAATAGGTGAAGTAATTTTAAATGTTACTTTATATTTATTAAATCTCAGGCAATGAAATATTCAAAAATAAAGAAAATACATTAAGGACTAAATAAAAAATTTTATGATTTAACAAAGAGAGCTGAAATATATGCAAAAGTAATAAAAATATAAATAATGAATTAGATAAATTAAATTTTGACTAATTTATAAAAATTTAATATAAAAAAATAAAAAATATTATAATAAAAAACCCAATTAAAATTTTTATATATTAACGAAAATTTTAAATAATATTTAAAATATGTTAATAATTCACACCTTTATTTCTAATATCTTCAAAAATATCAAATAATTCTCTTGGTTCAGGAATATAAAAATTTGCACAAGAAGGTTTTTTTCCAACAGTAGTTGAATAAGTTTTAATAGTTGTATTAAAATTTTTAATTATTTGAGTTTTATCAACAAAATTTAAAAATTTAAACATTTCTTCATCACTTGTATCATCTCCAATGGCTAAAATTAAATCTGGAACATTTCCTTTTTTAATTTCTTCATTTAAAATATAATGAATAAAATAACCTTTATTATCATTTATTGGTTTAATTTCAATATAATCTCTTCCACTAACAATTTCAATTTCATTATTTAAAAAAATATTACTTAAATATCTTTCTAAAATATTAGATGTTACTCTTCCAAAATAAGGATCACAATCTTTAAAATTCCAAACAATACTATTTTCTTTATTTTCAAGTCTACTTCCCTCTGTTTTTTTTGTAAAATCAGAAACTATTTTTAAAGCTGCATCTTTCCATGTCATATTTTTAATTTCTTTTATTTTTTTATATGTATTTTCTTCATTTCTACATTCTTTATATATTAAACCATATTCAGGTGCCAAACCTAATTTTGGAATACTTTTAAACCATGTTTCTAAATTTATTTTTGCTTTACCAGAAACAATATAAACAATATTTTTTGGATCATCTAATAAGAAATTCAATAAATTTATAACATTTTCATTAGGCATGTTTGATAATAAAGTATTATCAGTTTCTTTGAAATTTTGTAAAGTACCTTCATAATCTAAAAAAAATAATCTATGATGTGTTTTAAAGTATCTTTCTTTAAAATCAGTGTGAGATAATCTATGAAAATTTCTAGATAATTTCATTATTCTAAAATCAAATCCAATTCCTAAATCAATTCGTTCATAATCTCTTATATTTAATGTATTTTTTTTTAGATTAGAAAAAAATTTATTTATCCATTTAAATGTTGTACAACTTTTTAAATATTTCATATCTCTTGATACTAAATCTTTATTAAAATTCTGAGAAAAAAATACTTTTTCAATTTTATCTTCTACATCATCAACATTATATGCATTAACTCTAAAAATACTTTTTATACAAGGACTTACACTAATACTTTCATTAATAATTATTCCGAAATTTTTAGAATTTTCTTTCATAATTAAAAATTCATTAACACTTGTACAAATTCCTCTCCATTTTTGATTAATTATTAATAAATTACCATTTTTAAATAAAGCTAATTGCTTTTTATAATTAAAAAAATTATCAGTATCATTTGTTTCTTCAACATGAATAACATTTTCTCCAAATTTTTCTTTTATATTTTTAATAGTTTGATATATGATATTTTTTCCAATAATTTTATAATTTTCAGATTCAGTTCTATTTTGAATAACTTGAAATAAAACAATTTTATCTTTTAAATCAGGATTTTTTTCTAAAAATTTATTATATGCCTCTAATTTTATTTTAAACTTTGTTACTTCAATAACATTATCTATACTAACAATACAATATCGATTATTTATTATTTTTGAATATTCTTCATAATGTTTTGTAAATTCATCATTATCACATAATTCCCTTATTGTATCTTTTTCAACTCCAACTGCAGAAATATGAATTATAATTGTTCTTCCTAAATAATTTAATGTTATAAATCCATTTTTTTTAATTTCATAAAGTAACCCTAAATTTTTTTCAACTACAGCTAAAAAATTTCTTGCATAAGGAAATATATGAAATCCAATTACATCACATAATAAAATACTATTAATTAATTCATCTGATTTTGGAATTACTTTAAAAACATCACTTGACGGAAAACTCATATGAAAATAAATACCTATTCTTGCATATAAATTTTTTTTCATAAAATAATAAGGAACAAAAGATAATCCAATATCATTAATCATTATTAAATCATTTTTCTCATTAAATTCTAACAATTGTTCACAAAATAATTTATTAATATTTTGAAATGCAAAATAATATTGTTCATAATTTTTAAGAAATTCATTATTTTCATAATCAATTGTATTTTCAATAAAAATTGGATAAAGAATTTTATGTTTATAAATAGTATAATCATTAAAATCTTTCTCAGTACATTGAACAACAAAAATATTTTTTTCTGCTAAATATTCACTAATATCCATTAATTCCATTTCGTTAAATTCCATAAAATTTCTTAAAATTCCTACCCAAAAAACATTTGGATTTTTTTCTTTAATATTATATAAAATTTGATAAACTAAATTATCTTCGGTCATTATTATTTGATATTTTTTTGAAAAATCTTCTTCAGTTTCACTTACTTTTTTTATTTTAAAAGGTAATAATGCACTTAATATTGTTATTCTATCTCTATTATTTAAATCATTTGAATTTGAAGCCATTATATTATCAAAAACTTGTTCAGTTAAACCATTTAATAATTGATTATCATAAATAAATAAATTATTATTATCTACACCAGGTTGACTACTTCGTCTATCAAATTTTTGATAAATATTTGGATTACCTTTTATAATCTGTCCTTTATTTGTTTTTTCTTTATCTAAAATTAAATAACTTTCATTTGAAGTTATATTTATTTCTCTATCAGATTCTAATTCTTCCCATATAATATTATTTGAATTATCTTTTATTAAATATTTATATTTTATTTCTGCACCAACTGGAACTTTTATAATATTATTTGTAGTCCAATTTGGAAATGAATCTGAATTAGTTAATAATTCTATAGCAGCTTCAGGTTTCCAATTTCCTAATTCTTCAATATTTCCTGATATGTATAATTTTTGATTAAAAGATGTTGAAAATGAACATTTAAATTTTAATTCTGCAGTATTTTTATTTATTGACATATTTAATTTTAAAAGTTATTATTTATTTTATATTTAAAAAATTTTATAAATACATCTATAAAAAAATATATATTAATTAACTTCATATAGATATATAAATAAAATAAAATAAATTAATTATTTTTAATTTATTAATTCAATAATGAAATTTTTTACATTTTATTTTTTTTGCAACATATCAAAATATATATTTTTTTCATTTGAATTTTCAAAATTAACTTTTTGCTTTCCTTTATTTATTATATAATCTTTTAATAAAGGGTCCATTTCCAATGGTTTTAATTCTATTATTAATTTTTGAATTCCATAACAATTTTCACATAAACTTTTTATCATCAAAACTGTCCATTCTTTTTTAAATAAATTACATTTATCCATTTTTAAATGATTCAATAAATAATAAAATTCTAAGGGATTTTCAATATAATAATTTTTAATATATTCATTTTTATAACAAAAATTTGATAAAAATTTTAATAAATTTGTTTGAAAACCAGAAAAAATATTATTAATATTTAATTTAGGAATTTTATTTAAATCTTCTTGTTTTATACCTTTGTCTCTTATAAATATTTTATCATATAATTCATCTGTTATTTTTAAAATTTTTAAAATTTTCTTAAAAAAATTTATATCATTTAAATTATTAAATATTAATTTTCTATAATCTTCATTATTTAAATCATCTGTCGTTAAAATAACACTAAATATATCAATCAAACAAATTAAAATTTTATTATTTATTTGAACTTCTTTTAAATTTGAAAATTGTTCCCAATTTTCAAGTAAATTATATTTATTTAATAAAATTTCAAAAGAATTTATAGAATTTAAAAATATATCACATAATATTTTTAAATTTTTTAATGATATTAAAAGAATTTTTGTTGTTTTTGCAAAATCAATTATATCTCTTATTATTTCTAAAATTATAATGTTATTATTATCATTATTTATATTTATTAAAATATATTCTAAAAAAGTTTTATTATTTAAATTAATTATTTGCTCTTCATTTTTTATAATATATTCAAAAATAATATTGAGCCAATCATTAATTTCATTTTTATCATTATCATTTTTTAAATCAGGATTATATTCTATATTTTCAATTATATTAATAAAAAATTTATAATGATTTTGATTTAATAAGTTTATTAATATAAATGTATTTAAAAAAAATAATTTATATATTATTCCTAAACAAAATTTTTGAATTTTTAAATCTTTTATATATATATCTAAAATATATGTTAATTTATTATAATCATTAATAAAAATATCAGTAAATATTTTTTGTTGAATTTTTGTATCATTTCCTAAAGCATTATGAAAAAACATGAAAAATAATCTTGTATATGTTAAGTGATTATTTATGTTTTCTATATCTTTATTATTTAATAAATTATATATATTATCTAATATTATATTTAATAATTTATTATTATTTATTTTTATTTGATAATCATCATTATATGTCACATCTCTACTTAATTTTCTGATTAAATTTAATTTTTCCTCATAATTTTTATTTACATAATTTTCAATTTCTTTTTCTATAGGAATAAATTTATTATTCATAATATTTTAAATTAAATAATAAATAAATAAATAAATAATATTATTATTTATGTATTTTTTATCAATGAACCATTTATATATGAAAAATCTTTATAATCACTATCATCGTTTGACTTTTTAGTATCAGAGTCTTCTAAACTTTCACTTAATTTTTCATTTGTAAATAATGTATCAAAATTTTTTAAATCCATTTTATCTTTAACTTTTGGAATATATTTTTCATCTACTACAATATTTTTATTATATATATCATCCCAATTTATATTTTTAAAAAATTGATGATTTTTAATATCATTTATTCCATTTGTTCCATATCCTAATCTGTTTTTTGGATTATATTCTAAAAACTTTGTTATAATATCAACAGCCTCTTTTGATAAATAATCAGGAAAATCAATTTTTTTTTTATATAATTCAGGTGTTAAAGCATTATTTTTTGGTATCATAAAAACTTTTCTACCAGCTAACATTTCAAATATTAAACATCCTAAAGACCACCAATCAACCATTTTTGAATATCCTTCATCTTCTAATATTTCAGGAGCTAAATATTGTGGGGTTCCACAAATTGTATAAGTTCTTTTATTTCTACTTTTTAAGATTTTACTTAAACCAAAATCTGTTAATTTAATATATCCATCAACACCTAAAAGAATATTTTCAGGTTTTAAATCTCTATATATTATATTTTCTTTATGCAAACCTTCTAATGCTAAAATAATTTGTGATGCATAAAAAATTGTTCTTTCTTCATTAAATTTTTTCTCTTTATGTAAATGAAAAAATAATTCTCCTCCTTGCATAAATTCTGTCACAATATATAAATTTTCATTATCTTGAAAAGAAAAATATAATTTAACTATAAATGGATTATCATTAATTTTTAAAATTTTTTGTTCAGTTTTTGTATGTTCTTCTTGTTCTCTTTCTTTAATTATACTTTTCTTTAAGATTTTCATTGCATATATTTCATTATTATTTTTGTTTCTAACTAATAATACTTTACCAAAACTTCCTCTTCCTATAACTTTTAATGCTTCAAAATCATTAAACGTTATTTTATTATCTGGAGTTAATGGATTAAAAGTTTCTTGAATAGAAATTGAAGTAGTTCTTTTTTTTAAACAGCAAAAACACCCCATAAATTAAATTTATATAATTTAATTTCTATTATTTTTATATTAATTATAAAAAAAATATTATTTAAATAAATTATATAAAATTTACTTAAATTTATATGGAAATAATTTAGAAGATATTCAAATAATAAAAAAATTAATTAATATTGAAATTTTATCTTTATCTATTTAAAATACATTTTCTTAAATTATAAAAAATTGTGTAACACTTAAAATAATAAATTTAAGAAAAAATTAAAATATAATTTAAATGAAATAAATAATTAAATTCACAAATTTAAAAATTTTAAAAAAATGATTTGAAATTTTCATTATTAATTTACCTAATTATAAAATATTAATTTTAAATAAATTAACTAAATTAGTAAAAATATAATAATTTCAAAATAAATAATATTAAAATTAATAAATATATAAAAAGAAATAATACAGAGATTTATAAAATTAACCATACTAATGAAGAAAATATAAAATATAATTATAATAATAAATCAAAAGAAAAAAAAATTATATTAAAAAGAGTTTCTTCTAATTCTATAGAATCAAATAGTTATTTAGAAAATAAAAATTTTAATAAATATTTAAAAAATAATTTGTCTTCATTTTTAAAAAATAATAGTAAAAATATATCAAAAGAAGGAAAAAATTTATTATTAGAAAAAAAAATAATTTCACAAAATAGAAATATTCTAAACTTTAAAAAATTGAAATTAAAAATAAAATTATCTAATAATATAAATAATGATTTTAGTAATTTAAATACAAATAATAATATAAATAATAATACTTTAACTAAAAGAGAAAAAATAAATATAAGAAATATTATACCAATTTCAAAGTCAGGAATTAATTTAATAAAAAATGAATTGAAAAAAAATGAAAATGAAATGACAATTGTTAGTAGTAAAGATGTTCCAAATTTTAATAAAGAATTATTAATAAATTCAAATAAAAATAAATATAAAGAAACAAAAAAAAGTTTAATAGAAAAAGCAATGAAATATATAAATAAGATGACTTTAAATGATTTAATAGAATTAAAAAATAAAATAGATTGTAAAATAAAATTAATAAATAATATTGAAAAAATTGAAATTAATAATTTTATTTCTAATTAAATATTATCATTTATAAAATTTATATTTATTATGATTTTAATAAATATAAAAATTATATTTATAAATAAAAATTTGAAATATTAAATTTTACATTTTTTTATTTATAATTTGTAAAATTAATTTATATTAAAATTAAAATAATAATAATTATTATTTTTCAAATAATATTTTTAATTTAAAATATAAAATTAATTTTAATGGGAAAGCCAAATTCAAAAAAAAATTCCAATTCTAATAATTATGATAATAATCCTTTTCAAGGAAATAAAAAAATAAAAGATGAATTTAATTGCCCATTATGTAATTATCATTTTTATAAGAATGTTACTTATAATCAATTAAATAAACATTTATCAATTTGTGGTAGACGACACATTTATGCATTATCAGAAAATTTTGCAACAGAAAATGAATTCGAAACTAAAAAAAATGATTTTCAATTAGTAATTGATTATAATGAAGATAGTAATGCTGAAACAAAAACAGTTAGACCAAATATTTTAATAAGTCATATTAATCAATCAACAGAAAGTTTAAATGATAGGCAAAAAAAATTTTTTAGTTATTTAATTCAATTAAAAACGAAATTTAATGAAACAAAAACAATAAAAGTTAATAATTTTGATGATGCATTAAAAGAAATAAAAATAATAAATATATTTAATGATATTTTTATAGAAATTAATTCGAATAAAATTGGACTTATTAATTTTATAAATAAATATATTGATATTATGATTGAAAAAAAAAATTTTAAATTAATTAACGGAATAAGTATTTTTTTAAATTTCAATGGAAATTTGGATTTTGAAATTTTTGGAATTATAATTTCCTTTATAATTGTTTATCAAAACATTAAAATAAACTATAAATTCCCTTTAGTTTTATTCAAAATAATATTAAATGAACAAATACAATTAAATGATGTTCAATATTTTGATGATAATTTATATGATTATTTATTTAAATTATATAATGATGAAAATATTGAAAAACAAAATATATTTTACGTTGTTGATGATAATGAATTAATTATAGAAGGAGGAAAAGTCAAAGTTACAAATGAAAATATAGAAGATTATATTATTAAAAGAGCAAATTATGAATTAAAAAAATATAAAGGAAAAATAAAATTATTAAGAGATTCTATTTTTAAACATATTGATGAAGTTCAATTATTTAATTTTACATCGGAAGAAATATATGGTTTTGTAAATAGAATGGCTTAATTATTTATATTTTTTATAAATAATATTAATTAAATATAAAAATATAAAAATAATATAATTATTTAATTTTATTTCTATTAATTATAAAACTATATATTTATAATTTTAATAAATTTTAAATCAAATATATTAAATTATTAAAATATAATGCAACATGGACAACTTTTACCTGTTGGTTTTGTATTTTGATTTTCAACAATTTTTGATGCTAATTTTTCAAAAGCTTCTTTGCATCTAAAATTTGTCTTTGCACTAGTTTCTATATATTCACATCCCCAAGAATCTGCTAAATTTTTTGCATCAGAAAATTCCACTTTTCTCTCCTCACTTAAATCTTGTTTATTTCCTACAAGTATTATTGGAATATTATTATTATTTTTATTTTTAATAATTCTTGCTCTTTTTTGTTCTAATAATTTGAAACTTTCTTCATCATTAATAGCAAAAACTAATAAAAACCCATCTCCAAAATTTATCCATGAATCTAACATATTTTGATAATCATCTTCTCCAGCTGTATCTAAAACTTCAATTTCATATTGCTCGTTATTAATCATTGTTGTTTGTTTATATTTATCCTCAATTGTTGGGTCATGTTCTTGAGGAGCATTATAATTAATAAATCGATATGTTAAAGAACTTTTTCCAACAACACCTTTACCTAATATTGTAATTTTAATATTTTTTATCTAAATAATAATAAATAAATTTTTTACATTATCGTTTGACATATTTAATTATAATATAATATTTTTATTCAAATATTTAATAATATTTAATTTAAAAATTATTATAATAAAAATACAATTTTTTTTATTCCCAATATCCTCCTAATTTATTTAAAATATTAAATAATTGTGATTGATCTAAATCAAAAGAAGGATGAGAACATTTCATCCAATTTTCATAACTAAATTCTTTAATAGTACATTGAGCTTCTTTAACTATCTTTTCTTTTTTAGATAATTCATATCCTTTAGGAGCATCAGCATATCTTTTAATCATATAATCATTTCCAACAACATATTCATAAAGTTTATTAACTTCAGTCATATCATTAACATTAAAAAAATTATTTGCATTATGACTTATATACCAATTAGCTTGATTATCAATATTTGCTTGAGTTACATTTAATCTATATTGTTCATAATTAAAAATTTGCATTGTTTGTTTATCAATAATATAATTTCTATAACTTGGATAGATACTAGGAAAAGTTGTTAAGGCTGGAGCAATATAATTAATAATATTTGGAATTTTATCTTTGTAAGTTGTGACAATTGCAATATCATCAAAATGTGTATGTCCTGAAAAATATCCTCTTATTATATATTCAAATCTATCTAATAATACTTGCATTCTTTTTGCACATTCTGATAGATAAAAATTTGCATTTATAGGAATGTGATCCAAAATATAAACAAATTCATTATTTTTTTCTGCAGAAATTAATATATTTTCTAACCAATCAAATTGTTGTTTTGGTAATGTTTTATCATTTAATAAATTAAAATTAAAAGTATCACAAATCAAACAATTAAGACCGATTATTCGTAAATTTGTATTTAAATATTTTTGAGAATAATAACCATATTTGGAAAAAGATTGATATGCTTCTTCATCTAAATATGGTTTATATATATCAGCAAATGTTTGCAATAAAGTAGAATCTTCGACAAGAGTAAATTCATCATTTGGAAATTTTTCGTGATTTCCTAAAATTGGAAATAAAGGAATTTTTCCTAATTTTTTATCATATAAATTTAATAAATATTTTGTAATATTATAAATATTTTCTTGACTACTGTCCCATAAATCATGAGGACCCATATCTCCAGTCCATATAATAAAATCAGGATTTAATTGAGATATCGAATCAAATGCACTATTTATTAAATTATCATTTATATCACAATTTCCACAAAATCCATATTTTCCTGATTTTATTGTTTCTTTATTATTTTTTTCTCTACAACATAAAGGTTGTTTACATTTTGTGTCAGCACCTTCCAAATATTTTGGATCATAATGAATATCAGTTATTTGAATCATATTATAAATATTATTTTTGTTAAAATTTATATTTTCTCGTTTTTTCGAAGGTTTATTTTTCAATAAATTTTCAGCCCAATTTTCAAAATTATTATCATTTTGTTGATTTTTACATAAATTCAATATTGAACAAAAGCGATTAGTATTATTTAAAAGTTCTACAAAATTTTTCATCACAATAGGTCCATATTCATTAATAATACTAATACAGGAATCAGAATCATAAATATAAGAACATACCATTTTTCCAAAATTATATATATACTGATAATCATTATTTTTTGATAAAAAATATTTATTAACATTTTCAAAAATATTTGTACAATATGAACATTTTTGTTCATCAGATAAATCTTTATCTTTTTTTGATTTTAATAATAAATTCATTTTATTATCATTATTTATTAAATAATTATCAAAAATTTTTTCTAATTCTTTAAATAGAGGTTCTTTTAAAGATTCATTATAAAAAGAACATATAAACGGAAAAATTATAAAGATCAAAATTACATATGAACCCAAATTCATTTATATATTAATATTTTAAATAACATATAATTTAAAATAATTATTAATTTTTTAAATTATAATAATTAAATTTATTATATCAAAAAAATAAATTTAATTTTTATTATTTAATTGAATATAAGATTAATATTGGGGATTGGGGATTGGGGATTGGGGATTGGGGATTGGG
>JAEEGK010023744.1_pt1 | contig 12763 bp, 6 predicted proteins | sample 8958771 | NCBI WGS metagenome assembly JAEEGK01 (sample SAMN16246547, study PRJNA631951) | gut metagenome | biome: gut microbiome; feature: rumen; material: SC-attached | host: Bos | place: Iran: Karaj | collected 2018-10 | reverse complement strand
CAATCCCCAATCCCCAATCCCCAATCCCCAATCCCCAGGAAAACATCAATTATTAACCTAAATTATATTACCCACAAACATTTAAGTAAATTAAAATTTAATATTTCTATTTTAAAAAGAAATTAAATAATTTTTAATTCAATTGTTTTTTAATTAAAAAAATGGAAAAAAAATTTCCTCAAAAATTTAACTTAATAACATATTATGAAGAAGAATGGGAAACATCAAAAAAAATTTTATTACAATTAAAAAAATTTAGTTTACAAAAGAATTTATCACTTGAAGAAAAATTTAATAAACTATCATCAGTGATTCAAATATTTGAAAGTAAAAACAGATTTAACCAATTTAATGCAGAAGACATAATAAATTTGCATACAAAAAAATGTATTGGTTTAGAAAAAGCGATTAAATTATATTTTTCAGATGAAGATATTTTTTATTCCAAATTATTACCATTTATAATAGAACAAAGTCTTTTACTTTCAGAAAGAGCAAAAAAAGAATATAAAGAACAAACTCTTCCATTAATGATTTCAGGTAAAAATATGAAAGAAGAAATTCCAAAAAAATTAATATTATCAATGTTATCAAATACTTTTTTTTGTAATCATAAAGATTTTGTAAGTCAATTAAATTTAAAACAAAAAGAATTAACTCATTTAGAAGAATGGTGTAATGTAGATTTTTATTGGTTATATTCTTTTGAAAGTTCAGTTTCAATACAAAGAATAATATGTTTCATAGCATATTTTGATTTTGCAGAAAAAAATCTTGAATCAAAAGATAATTATTTTGAAAGTAATATTATAATAGAAAGAATAATATTTAATGAAAATAAAATAATTAAACATTTATCAGAATGTAATGATACATTTAATGAAAATGATATTAATGTTCATAATGAAACAATGGATAATCCAGAAATAATAACTCAAAGTATAATTGATTTTGCAAATATGGATTTTCAAACAGGACAAATTATTCCTTCAGCAACTCAAGAAGAAATATTATTTTCAACAAGACCAGAAATGTTTATAGCAATGTTTATATGTCAAAGAATTTACAGTAATGAAATAATAATAATTTCCGGAGCAAAACAATTATTTGATTATGAAGGATATTCTAATTCATTTAAATTTCAAAAAATAAAAGAAAAAATAGATGATAAAAATGAAAATGTATTAGCGTTGGATGCAACAATGTTTGATCATTATAAATATAATAATGTAATTCAAGATATATCTAAATTTTATACAGCATGTAATTTTTGTAAGCAAAAATATGGTAATCCTAGTATTAGTACTGGAAGTTGGGGTTGTGGTGTTTTTGGTTGTGATAGAGCCCATAAATTTTTACAACAATTAATTTGTGCTAAAAGTAATCATGTTAAATTATCTTTTTCTACTTTTGGAAAGGTTGATTATCAAAATAATCTAAATTTATTATTTAGAAGTGTAATTCAATTTAAACCTAAAGTCTCTGATTTATGGAATTTAATCATTCAATTCAAAGGAAATAAAGATGATGATTTTCATTTATATTTAAAAGAAAAATTAGGAAATGAATTTTATATGTAATTTGAATTTGAAATACATTAAATACATTATTAAATTTTTTTATATTTTTATTTTCATTTCTCATATTTAATATTTAAACACATTAACAAATTAAATTAATTTAATAAATATTCAAGCTGTTATTTTCTTTTAAAAAAATAGTAAATAATTTTTACTATTTTTCAATTTATTTCTTAACTAAATATAAAACTTTTAAAATTAATAAAAATATGAATATATTTTTCAATTATAAAATTATTTATTAAATTGAATAATTGTAAAAAAAAAATCACTTAAATAATTATATCTTTTTTCAAATTGTTTCAAAGAATCAATAAAACTTTGTTTTAAAAATATTTTATCAAATATTAATTTATGAACTCCTAAATATCCAAATAATTCTAATTTAAAGATTTTATTTTTCAATGAAGAAAGATGAAATTCTAAAATTTTCTCATTTTCATTATAAGAAATAATGTTAAACCCTTCAATTTCTTTATTCAAATGTTCTTTAATAAAATTTTTATTTCAATAATTCTTTTTATTCTATATCTTACTTACTATTTATTTATTGTTAATATATTTTACAATCTAACCGTTATTATTAACTATATTACATTCTAATTATTGATTAATTATATCTTACAATCTATTTATTTATTATTTATAAATATTAAATTCTATTTATTTGTATTAATATATTTACTCTCTATTGATTATTAATATCTAATACTCTCTATTTATTTATTAAAAATATATTTTAATCTCTTGTATTTAAAATTAAATATACCTTCTATTTGTTGATGATAATTATATCTTACTTTCTTTTTTTATTATATAATTTTTTACAAACTATTTATTTATTATTAATATATTTTATAATTCAATTTCAATAATTTCATTTTCTAATATCCAATCTTGTTTACATAAATCAATATTTAAATTTCCTTCTATTTTTGATTTATCTTTCATTATTTCTAAATATTTCATATAATATCTTTTAAAATTATTTTTATCATCATTTTCATAAATATTAGTATTTTCTTTAGTATCCTTGAATTTATTAATAAATAAAGTAAGATCTTCTTTCATTTTATTAATTTTATTAACATTTATTTCAATTTCTTTAATTAAATTTTCTGATATTTTTTTTTCTTCTTCATTCATTCCTATTTTATTAAAAGAAATCATATTATGATTTAAATGATTATTAAAACATTCCTCACAAATATTATTTTTACAATTTAAACAATATCCTCCAATTATTTTTGAATGAATTTTACAATTAAATTCAAATTGAGGATATTTTTTAAAAAAAGAATGATTAAAATAGTCATCCCATGAAATTCTATTATTTAAATCAATACATATCATTTTATTTATTAAATCATTTAAATCATTATCTTCACTTAATTTTAATTTTTTTCCTGATTTAATATCTTTCAATAATTTAATTTCATTACTTCCTTTATAAGGATATTCTTTAAATAAAAGATAATATATTATTATTCCTAAATTCCATAAATCACTTTTGATATGAATATTATAATTTTCAATAATTTCAGGAGATCTTGTATAAGATATTTTTGTTGAAGTCATTGTTAATTCCTCATTTATTTTTTTATTTAATCCTAAATCACTTATTTTAATTGATATTTTATTTATTTCGTTTAATGATATTAATATATTTGATAAATTTAAATCTCTATAAATCATTTCTTTAGTTCTTAATATTTTATTTAATTCTATTAAAAAATCTCTTAACTCTTCTATAGATAATCCTTTATCTCTTATTTTCATATATTCTTCTAAATTTGTTAAACATAATTCCATTACTATATAATAATAATCTTTTGAATTAATTATTTCTATTATTGAAATTAACTTTTCTTTATTTATTAAATCCAAAAATTCTTTTTCTGATATTTTATAATCTTTATTAAATTGTATTTTATCAATTTCTTTTATTACAACATAATTTCCTTTTTCTTTATTTTTTCCTTTATATAATGATGAACTCATTTTTTTAATATTTTCATATTTATCCCATATTTTTACACTATTCATTTTTATATATATTTTATTTTCCAAATATTAATAACAAATAATAGAATTTATTTAAATTAACATTAACAATTATTATTTAAAATAAACAGCCATACCAAAATAATATATTTATAAAATATTAATAAAAGTTTATAAATAATTAATAACTCTACTTAATATAAATAAAAATTTCCATTTTTTTTTAATAGAAATTTTTCTAGCTGCAGTAGTTAAAAGACAAAAGAAAAAAGGATAAGTCATACTTATAACAAAACTTAAAAATGAAGATTTAAATAAAGCTAACTGGCTATTTTGAAAAACAGAGCAAAAAACACTTAAATAATACCAAAAGAATATCATAAAAAAATATAAGAGAAAAAAAAAAATGATAAATTTATTTTTTATCAAAGTTTGCAATTCATAAACCGAAATTTTATTGTTTTTTGATTTAATTGTATTAATTAAATTATGAGATAAAGATAATTTACCTAAGAAATTATTAATTAAACCACAAATTAAACTAGAAAAAATAGCTTTTGGTAAATTATAAAAATAATTAAATTTCCCTTTATGACGATATAAATAAGTAAATTGCTCATCAGTAAAAAAAAGAGCATTAAAAAACAAAAATAAATCTAATTCAAAAATAAACAATGAAATTTTGACTGATCTTAAATTATAATCCATATTATTAAGAAAAGTAAAAATGAATAATTGATGATAATTTAATAAAAACCAATAACACCCAAAAAAAGACATTTTATCATATTTAAGAGCCATTTTAAATTTCATTGACATTATTTCTTCTTTATTATAATTTATTTCCTGAATTATTGAATTTGATGAAATATTTTTTTCTTTTAGTGTTTGTTCAGATGAAAATTTACTTATTTTTTCATTAAAATTATTATTATTTTTTTTCTCATCTTTTGAAATAAAAAAATCTAATTGAGGTTGAAAAAAAACAAGTTTTTTATTATTATTATTATGTTTATTTTTTAATATTTTTTTCTTTTTGAAATATTTTTCTATTTTTTCATTTGATTCTTCTAAATTTTTCATCGTACTATGACTACTTGATAAACTACCATTATAATTTTTTTTTAAAGGAGAATTCTTTTTATATAAAGGAGGAGATTTAGAAATAGGTGTTTGAGATTTTTTTTTAAAATAAGATTTTTTAATATTTAAATTAAGACTTTTCGTTGTATTTTTTTTATATGGTTTTGTTTTAAAGAATTTATTTATACTATTTGGACTATCTAAATAATTGGTAAATTTAACTTGAACATTTTTAATTTGTGTTTTTTTTGGAGGATTATTCTTTGGAATAATTGAATCATCATTTCCTTCAATTTTATTTAGAATTATTATCTGATCATTATTATTTCTTTTTAAATTTTTTTCTTCTGACATTTCATAAATTTTTGTAAATAAATATTTTAACCCTCTAAATTTTATTAATATACTTAAAATTATTTGTATAATAAAACAAAAAGTTTGGAAAATTTGCCCATAATTATTGAAAAAACAATTAAAAATAAAAGCATTTTTAAAACATAAGAAAACTTTTAAATTTGAAGGAGATAAAGCATATCTAAAAGAACTATACCATTTATTATATCCCATTTTTCTATCAGACAAATCCATTTCATTTTTAAAAGAACATTCACATTTAAAACTATAATCATTTAAATTTAAACCTTTATATTCACAATTATTTTCACAAATAGTTAAATTTGGATAATAATCTTTTCTTCTATTAATATTAATAACATCAGTTTCATATTCATTTTTGTAAGTACTACAAATTGAAGTATAAAATGAATCATCTGGATTAAATATATCATAACCTTGTTCTGCAAGTGATTCCATATTATCAAAATTTATTTTAGAATTATTAAAATAATTATATATTATTATTTTTTCTTTTGAACATACACTAAGATCTATTTTTTCCCCGTGTAATGTATATATTGAATATTCTACTTGACTTGAAATTAAATTTAATTTAAATATATCTATTTTAAAAACGATCAATTCTTCATTCATTGAATATTTTTCTTGAATTTTATTTTTACATAAACCTAAATCAATTTTGGAAATGTTTTTAAAAGAATTTGCAAAATTTAATCCTTCATTTGAAGTATTATATACTTCAATAATATAATTTTCTTTTTCTAAATAATAAGAATTTTGTTCTGTGTATAATAATAAAACATAATTATCAATATTTTCAAATAAAGAATTAACTTCAATACATAATTTATTTATTAGAATATAATTATTCATATTACAAGAATTTAAACATTTAGTTTCACTATGAAAATAATCACATTCATTAACACAATTATTATTATTATTATAAGTTCCTTGAGGGCATTTTTTTTCATTTGTACATCCTAAATAAATTAAATCATTAAATTTAATTTCATAAGAATTATATAAACATTCACAAGTTAATAAATTTCCTTTTTTAATTTGTTTAGTTAAAATAGGACATTCATCTAAACAAGTATAATTAAAAATTATTTGAGTTTGAGAAGGACAAATAGAAACACATTCATTAATATTAGGAATAAGAAAAGGATAATCAATAAAACAATTTTCAACACATAAAATTGTATTATTTGTTCTATTTAAATAAAATTTATAGTCATCCTCACATTTACAATTAACTCCTTTTGAAATCATTTTATCATTATTACAATTATTAATACAATAATTACCTATATAATATTTATAATTTGATGGACATTTATCAAAACATTCAAAAGTATCATATATCATATAAGGTTTATCTAAGGAAATAATTTCATTACAATAATTATAATCATATAAACATTCACTTTTTTCTAAATAAGAATTATAATTCCAAATAGAATAAAAATTATCTGAACAAATTGAACAATAACCTTTTTTAACATTTGATAAATAATAATTTTGTTCACATGACACACATTTTGTATCTTTATTATTTGAAGAAAATTCTAAACAGGATTCACATGCTTCATTACAAATTTGAATATTTATTTCACAATATAATCCACTATATTTAATTTCAAAATCTGAATTTGAAAATTTATAATAAATCGTTGAATTAAAATTACCATTTTTACCTACTGAATAATTAATTTTAGAATTTTCAGAATTTAATGATAATTCATTTGTATTTTCTAAATTTAAAAAAGAATTATCAAATTGAGAAAAAGTAAATATATCATTAATTGAAAATTCACCTTTTTCATTTGATATTAAATTTAATTGTTTAAAGGAACATTTTAATTGTTGAGTTGGAAATATAAAATTATTTTCATAAAGTTCATAATTATTATTATTTAAAATAGAAAAAAAAGTAATAACTTTAGAATCAAAATAAAGCATAATAGCATTTTGAGTTTGTGAAAAAATATTTCCATGAATCACAATATTATTGTAATAAATTTCATTTGATGTAAATTCAAACCAATAATAAGTAAAATAAGTATTTCCAATAAAAAGAATAAAAGAATTATCTGATATATAACTTATTGAAATCAAATCTAAATAATTTAATGTTTTTTCTTTAAGAGAATATAATTCTCTAATTGTTATTTCTTTTTTTGAACTTGTTATTAAATTAATTTTTAAATTTATTAAATTTGAATCTAATGTAAGAATAATAATTGAATTATCATTAAAAGGAAACAGTTTAAAAAATAAATTTTTTTCTGATTCAGGAAATAATTCTTTTAAATTTTCTTTTTCATTAAAATTAGAATTAAAAAAAAAACCAAAAATAGTATTTTCAACATATGCACAAAAAATTTCTGTATTCAATTCAATAGAAATACATTGAAAAATTCTATCATATGTTACTTCATTATTTTTTCTAATAAAAAAATTAAATTGAAAAATACAATTTAAATTTTCATCTACTCGAGTAATAATATTATTATAAATATTATTTCCTTCAGAATCAATTTCTAAATTAGTTTGAGTCATTATAATATATTTTATATTAGAAATATATTGCATTATAATTGAACATTTATATTTATTATATTTATAATTTGAATTTACATTTTTAAAATATATTTCTGATTTTTTTGAATTATATTTTCCTATTTGAAAATCAGATAAACATGTAATATATAAAATACCATTTTCATCATCAAAAATAAATTCTGAATTTAAATTATTACCTTCATATGTTTCATTTTTATTATCTATATAGCATCCTTCATCATAAATATATGCCATTGAGGGTTGTTCTTTTCCATAAAATTTTATGTTTACTATTTTTGTATTAATATCTTCCTTTGTTATTGAATAAGTCGAATAGTCTGGAATTGAAAATAGATAATTTTCAAATAAAATTATAAATATAATATATTTGAAAGTGAAAAATACATTTATATATGAATTATATTCCATTTATTTTCTAATTTATCATTAAAGATAATAATAATTTAAAGAAATTTATTTAATTTTACAATTTTAAATAGATTAAAAATTAATTTATAAAATAAAAAAAAGAATTACTTTTTCATTTATTTTTACTTTGCTATAGACATTAATTCATTTCAAAAGAAAAAATACTAATAATTTAATATAATTAAAAAAAAGAATATAGTATCTTTTCCATTATCATAAAATATTATCATTAAATTTATTTCTAAATCTGAACATTACTTTAAATAATCCTTTTTCAACCTGAAAAAAATGAAAAACAACACAAAAACTTTTTCTATCTTCACTTAATATTAAATTCTGATATTATTTACATTGAAATAAAAAAGAATAAGATAAAACTTAATCAAAAATAAAATGTTTTATAATTTTAAAAAATTTTAAATATATATTAACTACAAAAAAAACCAATAAAAAAACAAAAACTTATTTTAAAGGATAATAAATATCATAAAACAAATATGAAATAATTAAAAAACTTCCAAAAATATCACTAAAATAAATCTTTTCTCCAAGACAAATAAAACTTAATAAATAAACAAAAATAATCTTAGAAAAAGAAATAATAGCACTTTTAGATAAATCTAAATATTTAATTCCAAAATTAAAGCAATAATTAGCAAGATAAAAGAGAACTCCATGAAAAGAACACCAAAAAAAATAATATAAAGAAATATGAATATTAAAAGTAAAAATTATATATATTAAAGAATAAAATAATGTACTATAAGAAACATAAATCATTTGAGTTGAAAAAGGAATTTTATTTTTAACTAAAACTTTATTTGATATTTCTAACAACGTTGTTAATAAAGTACTTACTAATCCTCCAAAAAAACCAATTAAAATTCTACTTTTTGTAGAAATATTTTTTACAGGAGAATGATTTTCTTTATTTTCATTTAATATAATAATTAAAGAACCTAAAAAACAAAAAAAACATCCATAAAAATATCTAAAGTAAAATTTTTCTTTTAATAAAATTGAAGAAAAAATAACATCTAAAATAGGATTTAAAGATCTTATGATATTTGCAGTTGAAACTCTAAGATATCTAATTGAAATAGTAAAAGTTATCATTTGAAAAAAATTTATATTTGTTCTTAAAAAAAAATGTAATTTATTTTTTATTTCATTTAATCTTAAAATTCTTTCATTATTATAGTAACAAGAAAATAAAGCAAAAAAATAAATTGTAAATGCTCTTAAAAAAAGAAATGAAACATAATGAAATTCTTTTGGAAATTTTATTTGAATATATTTATTTTGAAGACTATTTAAAGCTCGAAATAAATTACAAAATAATAATAATATTATTCCTAATTTTACATAGTTTTTTTCTTTTTCACTTTTTATACTTTTTATTTCTTCTTCTTTTTCTAAAATAATCTTAGTTAAATTATTATTTTTTTCTTCCATATTAAAAAAATAATTATCTTAAATAAAATTTTTTAATTTAAAAATTATTTAATAACTCTTTTAATATTTGTTTTTATTTTAATTATATTTATTAATCAGAAATACTTTCCATATCAGTTAAAATACTATTATCATTAACATTATTTAATTTATCTTCTTTTTCTTTTTTTTCGATTTCTTTTTCTGATTCTTCGAAAGATTTGAAATTAGGATTTTTTTTATTAATTTTTTCAAATTCTTCTGTTTTACTTTTAATTAAACTATAATTATTTTTTTTAATATCTTCAATAGTTAAAGTTTTAGCACCAAAAGAATTATTTATATTTATTAAATTACAAATATCTAATATTTGTTCTTTAGATAATAATTTAATTCTTTTAAATAATTCTTCTCTTTTTTGAAAAAAAGATTTATAAATTCTAATTTTATCATCACTAAAAGTATCAAGTAATTTTTTTTTGCATTCAATTGCATTTAAGAATTCACCTACACTACAGTCTAATTCACAAATTCCATATTCATTACATTTAAAATTTTTCATTATTTCATTCCATAATTTTTCTTCTTTTTCTTTTTTCTTTTTTTTTATAAATTCTTTTGATATTTTCTCAAAATTTATATCTTTTATTTGACTTTTTTCATCTTTAAATTCTCTTTTTTTACTTAATAATTGTTTTTCTTCTTTTTCTTCTTCAAATAAATTATTTTTTTTTTTTTCTATTATTTTTTCTTCATCGATAACAATTATTTTCCCATTTTTTTCTGATAAATATTCTTTTATTATATTAAATTCTTTTTTTGAAAGTAAAACTATATTTTCATTTTCAAATAATTGAATTTGTAAACATTCTTTTTTAACAGGAAGACTTTGCTTAATTTTTTTGAATAGCATAAAGAAATTTTTATTATGTAAATTAAATAAATAAAAAAATAAATTTTAAGGATGAATAATATATATGTATATAAAATTTTATTTTTTTTAACTAAAATAAGGATAATCACAAATTTTTTCATTAACATTTTCAATTTGATTTTTATAAATAAAATTAAAACAAACTTGTGCATATTTAATAGGAGTAGGAACATTAATTCCTCTATTTTTAAACCAATATAAAAAGCATAATTTAAAAGTTAAATGTTGAATTTTTCTAGGAGTTAAATTTATCTTATTAATTAAACATCTATATTCAGTAATTTTTAATTTTTTTTCTTTTGTATATTTTGACTGTAAAAAAAATTTAAATATATATAAATCACTTGGAATAAAACCTTGAATTAAAGTTCCAATTTTAGGATTTTTTATTTTTAGTCTTGTTGTTCTAAAAAATTGAAAATCTGTATTTTTATGAACTGTAATAAAACAAAGATTAATGTTATCTTTATTTAAATTATTATTTAGTTCATTTAAATTATAATTTCTTATTTTCATAAAATCTTCTTCACTTTGACATTTAAAATATAAAATAATATTATTTGGATTCCTATTATTTTTATTTTTATAATTTTTAATTGATTTATCAATTAAATAAAATAAAAAATAAGGAATTTCTTCTTCTTTTTCAATGTTTTTAAATTCAGTATAATAATGACAGAAATTATTATCATATGAAGAAGAACAAATAATAGTTTTTCTATATAAATTATCAGGAATAAATATTCCAATTATCATATAATAATTATCATTATCACAATTTAAAAATATTTTTCCCATTTTAATATTAAAAATTTCTCCTCCATTTTTTGCTATAATTTTACTTATATGATTTTCAAAAAAAATATTTGGTTGTTCTTTATAATTTGAAATTTCAAATAATTGAAACATAATTCCTTTATAAGTATAATATTTAGATAAATATTTTTCTAATTTTTTATATTTTATAAAATTAAAGCAAATAAATATTATTTTTATTTCTGATTTTATTTCTATTAATTTTATTTCTTCTAAAATAGATTCTTCATTTTCTTTATAAACAATAATAACACTTGGTTCTAATAAATTTATTCCAAAAGTTTTAGAAGCATTTTCTAATTTAAGAAAAATATTATTGAATTCTAAATAATTTCTTTTATGAATAATAAAAATCCATTCATTTTCTTTAAAATTAATAGGAAGAATAGCTTTTCTATTTTTTATTCTTTCTTTTACAACAAATCTTTCTTCATCATAAAATTTTATTTTAACAGGAGAATAAATTTTTCCTTTTATTTTTTCTTCTTTTCCAATTCCTAAACCCCATTCTTTAATTAATTGATAAGGAGAATTTTTTAATTCTTTTTTTTTTCCTTCTTCATAAATGAAATTGGTAAATTTTTTTAAAATATTTTTTTCTTCATCAATATTTAAATTATTAAAATTCTTATTTTCTTCTTCTTCAATAAATAATAATTCTGAAGGAATATAAAATGTATTTTCTTCATTATGTATTTCATTCACACATATTATTGGTTGAGTTTGAAATTTAAAATTATAACCAAAATTAAAAGAAAATTCATTTAATTTTAAAAAAATAAAATTTCCATTTATTTTTTTTATTGGAATATTAAAATTTGAAATGTCTTTTTCTTTGTTTATTGTCTTTATTTTAAATTCTGTTAAACTTCCTATTTTAAATAAAACTATTTTATTTGAATAAAAATCATTTACATAACTTAAATAATCAAATTTATTATCTTTTGAATTTTGAATTTTAATATTTTTTAACTCATAATATAAATTTCTTGAAGAAATATATTTTTTCAAAGTATTAATTAAAAAATAAAATTTATTATTCATTTTTAATATTTTTAAATTATATCCAATAAACAAAAAATAAGATTCATAATTATTTCTTTCATCAATGAAAGTATTAGGTTCATTAATAAAAAAATTTTTTCCTCCAAAATTAAAAACATTTAAAGTAATATTAGGATTAGTAATAAAAACATTATAAAAAATTTTTTCAAGAATATTAATAACAATATTTTTTTCAATATTATCTAAATTATTAAATTCCCTTTTTATTTTAATATTAATTTTTTCACTTTTAAAAAAACCTTCATAATTCCATTCATTTAATACTTTAGGAATTGGACAAAAAATTTTTCCTGATAAAAATATATGAGGATCATAATAATTTTTTATTTCATGTTGATGAATTTGATATATTTCATTTATATTATTCTTATATTTTGAAGGTATTATTTCTACTGAAAATACATTTATTGTATTTGAATTATTTCCTGTTAAATATATTTCATATAAATTTGTTATTAATTCTATTTTCTCTTTTTTTATTTCTTTCATTTTT
>JAEEGK010023742.1_pt1 | contig 12764 bp, 7 predicted proteins | sample 8958771 | NCBI WGS metagenome assembly JAEEGK01 (sample SAMN16246547, study PRJNA631951) | gut metagenome | biome: gut microbiome; feature: rumen; material: SC-attached | host: Bos | place: Iran: Karaj | collected 2018-10 | reverse complement strand
TCCTGAAGAAGTAGGAATTAACCTGATCTCTCCCCTCTCTGGCGTTGTCCAGCTGAAGGTCGAACCTCTCCTTAACCCTGTCGTAAACTTCTGAAGGCACTGCGGATTTAAGGCTGTCCCAGTCCGCAGCAAGGCCTCTCGCCCCTTCTTCGCCCTCAAAGTGGCTGTCATAAATATGCTGGATAAGGGTCTTGCCTGTTTTCAGCATCCTTGTATAGGGTATGTGATGGAAGAACAGTAAAAGCTCCTCCGGACATGTATCCGGGCCATTGTACATCTTCGCATTCTCTTCATAGTACTGCTGCGCGTAGCCTGTGCCCTTGTCTGTTCTGTCAACGCCGATTCCCAGATGATCTGCCCTGTGGTAGGTTCCCCATCTTGAATATTCATAGCCGTCAACGCTAGGTCCGTAGTGAGTTGCCGGAGTCACCATCCATCCGATTCCCAGAGGACTTGTGTATTTCTCGTAGATTTCCCTTGATCTTAACAGCATATTGCAGAGAATCTCTGTTTCCTTGCCGGGAAGGTTGTAGGTCTGAGCAATCCACTCTTTGGCAATCTGCTCAGCTGTCAGCTCTGTGTCAAAAGAGAGCCTTCCAAAGCCATACAGATTGGCTGCTGCCAGGTCATTTCCGGTCCAGTTTGCGTCGTTTCCGGTGTTGATGACTGCTGCCATTCCCGCATTTCTGTTGCCCATGGTCCTGCCGCTTACAACATCTGCCACAGTATCCTTGTCTGAGCCGCAGTGGGTGTGGAAGTCCAGAACCTCCTTAAAGAGCGGAATAAGATAGCACAGGTCGATCTGATGTCCCGTATATTCCTGAGCTATCTGAACCTCCAGCATCTGGTTGGTGTGCTGCAGTCCTCCCAAAAGAGGAGAAACGGGTTCGCGGATCTGGAAATCCATGGGGCCGTTCTTGATCTGGAGGATGACGTTGTCATGATACTCTCCGTCAAAGCCTTTAAAGTAATCATAGCCGGCCCTTGCCCTGTCAGTCTTGGTGTCGCGCCAATCCTGGGTGCAGTTGTAAACAAAGCATCTCCATATGATAAGGCCGCCGTAAGGTTTGATCACATCTGCCAGCATATTGGCGCCGTCGGCCTGAGTACGCCCGTAGGTAAAGGGTCCGGGACGCCCCTCGGAATCTGCCTTTACCAGGAATCCTCCCAGGAGAGGAACGTTGTCGTAGACCTCTTTAATCTTGTCCTGCCACCAGGAAATCACCTGTGCATCCAGAGGATCGCAGGTCTTCAGGTCTCCGATCTCTATGGGAGATGCAAAGTTAAGTGACAGGTACAGGCGGATGCCGTAGCCGTCAAATATTTCGGATAGCTCCCTGACCTTGTCAAAGTATCTGTCTGTAATGAGGTAGGAGGCTGCGCCCTTGACGTTTACGTTGTTGATCACAACGCCGTTTATTCCTATGCTGGCCATGAAACGGGCGTAGTCCCTTGTTCTGTCGTTTATAACGATCTGTTCGTTTTCAAAAAAGAAAGAATTTCCCGAATAGCCTCTCTCGATACTGCCGTCCATGTTATCCCAGTGATCCATCATCCTCAAAGGGTTGGAGGGTGCCGAGTCCTCTGCTACTTCGGCAGTTCTTTTGCCGCAGGATACCTGCCTGAGGATTGCAAAGACGCCGTATAAAATGCCTCTGTCATCTGAGGCTTCAAGTGTGATGCCATCAGCGTCACCCGCAATGTGATAGCCCTCTGAGCTTATTGCAGGGCACAGTGATATCTTAAGGGTTTTAAGGCCCTGTGTGACTGCATCCTCTGCCTCTCCGGCGACCTTGGCGCCCGTGAGGGCTGCGATGCCTCTTTTGAATTCCAGGAGAGCGTTGTCCACTACTTTAGAAGCGCTGTCAACACCATCAGTCTCTATTTTCCAGGCTTCGCCGGATTCGTATACTCTATGATGATCAAGCCATAATCCTGTCCATTTTCCGGTTTCCATGTTTTCCATCCTTCCAGTATCTGTAGCATTGCACACGCCGGCCCGGCGGTGCTAGAATAACAGGGTACAATCCCTGAATTATTTAAGGAGTTTATCGATGATTGCTGATATCAATGCCCAGTCAAGAGAAGATATTTATTACGATACCTTGCAGGGCGTCCTTTTGTATCACAATACGTTAAATGAATATCCGCTTCACTGGCACAACGAGGTGGAGCTGATCCTGCCGCTGTCCGGATCGTTTCAGGTAAAGTTCCACAACGATTCATCGGCGGTTGTTAACTGTGTGCCCGGAGATATCATGCTCATCGCGCCGGGAACTCTTCATGAGTATCTGGCCGTGGCTCCCGGCGGGGAAAAACTTATTCTTTTGTTTGATATTACAAGTTATTCTCAGGTGTCTCTCCTGGTTCCGCTTCTTAAGACTCTGCCGCCATATGTCCATGTAAAGCAGAGCGAATTCCCCGTGGAGGCAGCGCGCCTTCAGGATTATTTCTGGGATATTGAGCGTCTCTACGGAGAGAGCGATGAGTTTCTGCAGATCTCTGTATATTCTCTGGTGACCCTGATCCTGGCTCAGATCGGCAGCATGCATCTTGTGGATGCTGTGGTCCCTGCAGGCGGCTCGGATTCTCAGTCCAAGAATATCGAGAAGCTGGTAGCTGTCACCAATTACATTGATTCTCACAGAAGTGAGGATCTGTCTGTGGAGCAGCTGGCTGAACTGGCCGGGTTCTCCAAATATCACTTCGAGAGACTCTTTAAGTCCAGCATGGGTATTTCCTGTTATCAGTACATCACCAAGCGCCGCGTCATGTTGGCCCAGGAGCTCCTGGGTGACACTGATCTGTCCGTCATGGATATCGCGCTTCAGTCAGGGTTCTTTAGCCTGTCTACCTTCAATCGTGTGTTCAAGGATATTAACGGCTGCTCTCCCACTGAGTTCCGCAAGATGTATCTGCAGGGCGCCGATGTTGCAGGCCGTACCTACAACAAGTAACAGCGCCGGGTTTAATCGGTAACCTCTATCTCAAAGGGCCCCATGGGCAGATTGGCCTTGTTGTAGAGCATTGCACCGGAGTAGGTGTATTTAACAAGGTATCTTACTTTTCTTATCTTTTCCGGTTTTACGCCGGTCTTAAGCAGTATCTTGCCCTCTGCTATCTCGGCAGATGCTTCGGTTATCTTTCCCTTATCATCTACAATTTCAAAGTCGCGGATCTCGTTGCCTTTCCCGATATCCCGTGCCACAAGGGCATCAGCGTGGGCCAGGGTGATCTCGATACGTGTTCCCTTGATGGGTCCTGAGCTCTGTACTTTGGCTTCAACAGGCATAGGTCCGGTGTATTCTCCCGGATAGCCGTACTTGATATGGGCTGCCCACAGAGCCAGGCGCTTTCCTACGCGGCGTTTGCCCGTGGGATGAAGGTCGTTGTCCTCTCCAAGGTCCATATTCACAGTCATGCCAACGCCGGGATCCTCCAACAGTTTGGACTGATCCAGTCTAAAGGTAGGCCATGGATCGTCTACGGGAGCGACGTCTATTACAAAGTTAGGGAGCTGCACAAGGATGTAGGGAAGGTTCTCCTCGCCCCACATGTCTCTGTAGCCCTTTATCATGCGCTTTGAAAGGTCTGTGTAATCCCAGGGCTCGAACGTATTGGACTCGCCCTGATACCAGATGACGCCATCTACCGGATAGTTGTGGCAGGGGGCCGTCATTGCATTGTACAGGCCTGTGGGATGCCAGTTGATAAAATCCGTGGGCGGAATCTCACTGCATCTTGCAGCAACCTTGTAATACCAGGTTCCGTCCAGTGACACCTGAGCATCGTCGTTAAATATCTTGTAATCCTTATCAGGAGTAATCCTTCCAAGTCCATATTCCACGCAGAGCCTTATGGCAATGTGGTTATCCTTCTCTCTGGTGAGGCCTTCCGGAATGTCGTATTTCCTTGGCGGATACTGATACTCGATTCCTCCCACCTTGACTCCGTTTACAAAGACCTCATCGCGGTCAACCATTGTTCCCAAAAAGAGACGCGCCTTCTTGCCAGCCAGTTCCGCGGGCAGATCAAAACTCTTTCTAAACCAGACAGAGCCGCACATTCCCTTAAGATCTGTGTCCTTGAACATCACGGGAATATTCATTTCTTTCCAGCTGCGCTCGTCAAGCTCAGGGTTCATCCATTTCTCAGAGAGGCCTCTGTCCTGCTTGTCCAGCTTCTCTCTCCAGAGAGTAGCATTTATTACGTTCTTGTCAGCCTGGCTCTTTCTGAAATCATCGTCAGCATATTTCTCCGCCTCAGCCAGTAACTCATCATAGCCCTGCAGCATCTCTTTGGACATCCAGGAAGAAATCTTGGAGCCTCCGAGAGAGGCATTGATAAAGCCAATGGTCTGGCCTGTGAGCTTCTGAAGATAGGCCGCAAAGAAGTAACCAGTGGACGAAAAATCCATGATCGTATCCGCAGAAACCCTGCTCCAGCTACCGCTTCTAAGCTCCTCCAGCGGTCCGTGGAAGTCAGTATCCTCCACGATCTTAAAGGTCCTGATGCCGGGATTATCCTGCACCTGCGAAAGAGCCGGATACCTGTCCTTTACTCTTGCGATGGGAAGCTCCATGTTGGACTGCCCGGTACAGAACCAGACGATTCCTATCATGACATCCTTCACAAGGGCAGACTCTCCCCTGTCATCTGAAACCTCAAGCTCGTAAGGTCCGCCGCTTTCTCTGGCAGGAAGGTAGATGTCAAATCTCCCATCGTCCCCTGCAACACCGGTTGAAGAAAGCTTGTCCAGCTGCACCTCAAGTTTGGCGCCGGGCGCATCCCAGCCCCATATATGTATTCTCTTTCTCCTCTGAATGACCATCCCGTCGGAGATGATCTTCGGAAGTATCAAATGTCCCATTAAAGTAACCCCATTTTCAAACATTATATTTATCTATCGTTGATTATAAAAAACATGGCGAAATGCTTCTTCACATTTTCAGCCATGTTTTTTATCATTTTCTGAGTTATTTAAACCACGCCAAATCCGAGAATTGTAAATTTCCTGTCCTCATGTCCGCTCTTCATGGCGATTGTAAGCTCATGCCTGGCCGGCTCTTTATCGTTGAGGACGATGACCGGATTGCAGTGGGTCCAGTTGTTGACGTGAGGATCCGCATCTCTGACAAACTTGCCATCCACCAGGATCTCTGCCGTGCCGTGTATCGCGGAGGCTGAATCCTTGAATATCACCAGGAGTTTGCTGCAGGTCAGAGTCATCCTGAATGGCTCGCTGCCATCCAGATGGCACCAGTTGTAGGGGAACTGCGGCGTCTGCTCAAGGCTCTTGTCAAGCTCAACGCACTGAAGATCTGTGTCTTCCCCGGCAAAAGAACCTTCTTCAACCGATTGGATACTGAAGGGACCTGTCAGTCGCTCCATCTCCTTTTTATCAAGGAGCTGCACATGCTCAAAGTCCGCTCCGATGACGGGTTCTATGGATACGACGTCAAGATCGTCAACTGCAGCAGTCAGATCAGCCTCGCCTGCCACATCTACCAGGTGGCTGAGGCAATCTGCCATTATCTGATGTCCCAGGTTGCTGGGATGGAAAACATCATAGAAATACTGGTTCTTGGAGATAACTCTTCCCTCTGATGGCAGGAGCGGGAACTGAGGGCTCACAGCATCCAGAACGCTTACCATGGGAAGATCGTAGCGCTTTCCTACCGGAGATAAGCGGTCCTGCAGGTTCCAATCATTGGAGAACACTGAAAAGAGCAGTATCACCGCGGGCTTCCATGGCTTTGAAAGAGCCATTCTGACAAGGCTCTCGTAGCAGACTCCCTGAGTCTCATCGCCTTCATCATTTACCGCAAATTCTATTACTATAAGGTCCGGCTCCTCTGTGCCGTCCCTTAATACGTCTCTCTCAAAGCGGAGCATTCCCAGCTCAGACGGAGTTCCGCCGACACCGGCCTTTACAAACCTGCACTCTCCGCCCTTCATATATCTTTTGACAAAGTCCTCGTAAAAGACTCTGGCATAGCACTTCTCGTTGATGGGAATCGCGCCTGCACCCTGTGTAATCGAACCGCCCACAAATCCAAGGGTAACATCCTCTCCCCTGCGGGCTTTCTCGATGACTCTGCCAAGCCTTGCCTTGTTGCCTGTCTGCATAAGGCTGCGGGCGATCATGTTCCTGTAATTGTCAGAGGCAAAATCCACAGCACTCTCCTCAAGCTGCACAGGAGCGGTGAAGCCGTCGTTTAAATAGAACCTCACATCGGTTGTAGCCTGAATTCCCTCTGTGTCAAACACGTATCTGATCTGGCCCAGCTCTCTGTCAGTCTCCTTAAAGTCAACGCCGGTGAGGTCTATGACAACCTCCATGCCATCCATGGGAACGTCAGCCTCAAGAATAGTGGCATCCTCCCCGGGGTGATTGGGGTACATCTCGAACATGAACCTGGCCTTTTGATCTGTCTCTTTGGCAGAAACGCTGATGCCTATGGAGTGGATCATCTTCTTGATGCCTGCGGCGGTTGAAAGGTTTTCTATCATGGCTGCATCGGTGACGTTGCCTGTAAGACGGGCTGCGTCAAGAACCCTTCCCATATCCATGTACAGAAAATGTGCCAGACTTCCATCGGGCTGCGGAGCTGCGATTATGTCCTTGTTTTGAAGTATGTAAAAGAAATCACGTTTCTTCTCAGCATCCTTGGGAGCCGCAGGGCCTCCCGTGATATTGTCATTTATCGGCATTGTTATTCTCCATTTATTTAATAAATTTCCAGGAATACAATTCGTACCCCTCTCCCTCGAAAACGAAGTAAACATCGTGAACTCCGGAGACCTTGGTGTCGAGCCTTGATGAGAAGGTCACAAAGCCTTCATCTTCAATGACTCCCTTTCTCTCACCCATGCTGATCTCAACCTCTTCGAGAGCCTTGGCCTCGGGGGAATCAATGCAGACATAAGCCTTTCCGCGGATCTTATCCCTCTCAAGGCCTGCCATTCTCTGCACCTTCAGCTCCACAACTCTGGCTTCCTCTGATCCGAAATCCACGCCGCTTACGCCGATCCAGCTGCCGGTGGTTATGCCTGTTATGATCATATCTCCGCTGCCGGACTCTATTGCTGTGTCGCCAAACTGCCTTGTTTTAATGCCTGCGGAATTGGACATGGTAACTGCAGGTGTTTCCTTATAAGGGTCAAGATTCTTGAGCTGCTTGACACCTGTTCTGGTGCCCTTACTCGGTGCGGGAGCCTTGTCCTTACCAAGCTTAAGCTCGTCTACGTTGGTGCTCCTGTAGCCCTTGAGGATTCCCATTTTCTCTTCCAGAATCCTGGAATGGTAAGCGATGTAATACTTGCCCTCAAATTCAAACATGCAGTGGTGGTTGTTGCCGCCAACTCCAAAGAAGTGCTCGGGATTCTTGAGCACCGGGCTTGCCGGCTCAAAGGGTCCCATGGGATCGTCGGAAACCATGGTGACAATCTCTCCGTTTTGGAATCCAAGCTTATCTTCGGCATCAGGTGTCATGCTGAAATTGGAGCAATAGGAATAGTAGTATTTGCCGTTGATCTTGTTTATTCCTGAATCTTCGAAAAGATAATCCACGTGCTCAATGGGCTTTGGATCTCCGTCTAAAGAGATCATGTCTTTTCCCAGCCTGGCAACTCTGGCGGTGCCGGGGTCAGAAGCCTTGTCATCGGAAGGCACACCGCCTCCGAAATAGATGTAGCTCTCTCCGTCATCGTCCATAAGTACCGCGGGATCAAATAGCCAGGTCACCTCCGCGCAGGTGGGTGTATCTCTTGAGATCAGCGGTCCGCCAATTGGATCTGTAAAGGGGCCCACAGGGCTGTCTGCAGTCAGAACTGCAATTCCGTTGCCGCTGTTGGCAAAGTATAGGAAGAATCTGTCCTTGCCGTCTATGTTCTTCCAGGCCGCTGCGGGAGCCCAGGAGTTCTTTCCCCATTTGGCCTGTCCCTTGTCGCCTGCGGCGTAAACTGTTCCGTGGTCAGTCCAGTTGACCAGGTCCTCAGATGAGATGACGCTTATCTTGTCGATCTTGCTGTAGGTATTTTCCTGTATCTCGCCGTGGTCATCTCTTTCCGGATCATCCAGGGTCATGTAGATGTAGACCCTTCCGTTGTAAACCATTGCATAAGGATCTGCTCCGAATCTCTGCACCATGACAGGATTGTGGTCAGTCAGGTCCTTGTAACTCTTCTTGATATTTGTGCTCATAATTAACCCTCCATGATGAATATATCAAAATCCCAAAATACTACTCCACCAAGAAATTGCTTTTTTCTCTTCATTAATTGCTAAGGTCATTGTCTACCATCTCCGCAACTTTTGGCAATGGTCTGACAATAATTGATTGGAAGAGGCCCGGCGGATACAGTAAATTACAATTAGTAAGCTATATAATGACAGATTCTAAGGGGAAAAACATGTTAAGAGAAACTACTACTGAGAATGGAAAAGTCCGGGGGCTTCCCGGAAACGATCCTCGTATCACAGTCTTTAAGGGGATTCCTTTCGCTGCGCCTCCGGTTGGGGAAAACAGGTGGAGGGCGCCGCAGCCCTGCGCAAACTGGGAGGATACGCTACTTGCGTACGAGTTTGGTCCAATATCCATGCAGAATACACCGGGCATCGGCGATGGTCTTTATGACCGCGAATGGCACGTGGATCCGGAGATACCCAATGATGAGGACTGCCTCTATCTGAATATATGGACTCCGGCCAAGAAACCGGATGAGAAGCTCCCCGTCCTTGTATGGATATACGGAGGCGGCTTCCAGTGGGGCTACACCGCAGAAATGGAGTTTAACGGCGAAGCTCTTGCTTCCCGCGGAATAGTGGTGGTCAGCATTGCGTACCGCCTGGGATGCTTTGGCTTTATTGCCCATCCCGAGATCACAGGAGAAAGCCCTGACGCGCCATCAAACTTCGGCCTGCTGGATCAGAAGGCAGGATTATCCTGGGTCAAAAGAAATATCGGCTCCTTTGGAGGCGATCCCGACAGGATCACAATCGGCGGCCAGTCTGCCGGCGGTGCCAGCGTACAGCATCAGCTGAGCTGCCCCGATAACAAGGATATCATCAAGGGTGCTGCCATATTCAGCGGCATCATAAGACTTAATAATTCAGAGGCTGACATCTTCCATCCTCTGACTCTTGGCCAGGCCGAAGAGCTTGGAAAAGACTTTTTTGCCTCTCTTGGAGTTAAAAATCTGGAAGAAGCACGCTCCATCAGTCAGGAGAAACTATTGGAAGGATATGACCTGTTTGTGCAGGATCACAGAAGGATGTTCCCTATAGAGGACGGGGTCTTCTGCAAGGCTGACCCTACCGAGGCAATTATAAACGGGGACAGTCTCGATGTTCCGATCCTGGCAGGAAACACTACAGATGAATTCTCCGAGGCCGGAGTGAACATGGTGGAGCTCTCCGTTAAGGAAGTTTTCCGGAAAGCTAATGCAAACCGTAGCGGCAATGAGTTCTTCTACTATAGATTTGATCCGGACATTCCGGGAGACGGCCACCCGGGGGACGCTTATCCCGGCACCTTCCATTCAAGCGATCTTTGGTTCTTCTTTAATACTCTCGGAAAGTGCCACAGACCTTTTGCCGGAAGGCATTATGATCTTGCCGGTCAGATGTGCGATTACTTTGCAAACTTTATCAAGACCGGTGATCCCAATGGAAAGGGACGGGACGGCAATCCTCTTCCGCTGTGGGGTACCTATACCGCAGAGAAGCCCTGTGAAATGGAGTTCCTGGGACGTGGCGCTTCTCCAAAGTTCGAGGGCGGCATAAGACAGAACAGCAAGAAACAGGCGGTTAATCCTTATCTGCCATCCTGGGAATACATTCCCGACGGCGAGCCCTACGTTTTCGGGGACAGGGTTTATGTTTACGGCTCCCATGATATGTGCAAGGGAGAGACCTTCTGTCTCGGAGACTATGTGTGCTGGTCCGCAGCCATAGATGATCTTGGAAACTGGCACTATGAAGGAGTCATCTATCCCAAGACCTCGGACCCGCTTAATCCCGATGGACACATGTGCCTGTACGCTCCTGATGTCACGGTTGGCCCCGACGGCAGGTATTACCTGTACTATGTTCTTGATAAAGTATGCGTAATCTCCGTGGCTGTTGCGGATACTCCCGCAGGTCCCTTTGAGTTCTACGGATACGTCCATTACAAGGACGGTACCAGACTTGGCGAAAGAGAAGGCGATGAGCCCCAGTTTGATCCCGGCGTTATGACAGAAGGCGACGAAACCTATCTGTATACCGGCTTCTGCGGTCAGGGTGATAAGTCAAGACACGGAGCTATGTTCACTGTTTTGGATAAGGACATGCTCACTGTTAAGAAGGCTCCTGAGTTCATTGCTCCGGGAGATCAGTACAGCGAAGGCACGGGATTTGAAGGACATGCTTTCTTTGAGGCTCCATCCATAAGAAAACACGGTGATACTTATTACTTCGTTTACTCCTCAGAGGTTATGCACGAACTGTGCTATGCAACCTCCAGGAGTCCTGCCGGTCCCTTTACGTACGGAGGCGTAATTGTCAGCAACATCGACCTTCACATTGATACTTATAAGCCTGCAGACAAGCCTACTGCTTATGGTGCCAACAACCACGGCAGTATCGTGGAAATCGGGGATGACTGGTATATCTTTTACCACAGACACACTCACGGCACCTGGTTCTCAAGGCAGGGATGCGCAGAGAAGATTGCCTTCCAGGCGGACGGCAGCATCAGGCAGGTTGAGATGACCTCCTGCGGTCTCAACGGCGGTGCGCTGTCAGATGTGGGAGAATATCCCGCTTATATTGCTTGTAATCTGTTTACTGAGGACAACGAGAAATACGTGAAGGAAGCTGTTCCTAGAATTGTCCAGGAGGGCGGAGATGAAGCCCGAAATGATGGATATATCAAGGGAATTGTGGACGGAACCACAGTGGGATTTAAGTACTTTGAACTTAAAGGCGTTAAAGGCCTTAGAATTATGACAAGGGCTTACTTTGATGGGGAGTTTGAGGTGAGGACCGCTCTTGGCGGCGATGCAGTTCTTGGCGGAGATGCTGCTCTTGGCGGCGATGCTGCTCTTGCTCGCGATGCAGTTCTTGGCCGCATCAAGGCTAACGGCTCCAACATCTGGACGGCCCATGAATGCTCTTTTGCCGAGACAAGCGGAGTTTCCGCCCTGTATCTGGTGTACCACGGCGCAGGCTCTTGTTCTCTTAAATCTATAGAGTTTATCCATTGAGTATATGATACTATTCTTACGAAACCCGCAGTTATTGCGGGTTTCTGTGTTTTCTCCGAAAGCGTATGCTAATTGGGGTGCGCACAAAAGGAAGTCCCGGGCACCTTTTTTGTGTGCATCCGGAACTTACGACTTACCGATATAGGTGTTTCCGACGCAATTCCTCTTTTAGGGCAATTGTGGCGGAGAATTTATGGGACTTTTATCGGCATTACGTAAAAACAATAGAATTGATGATCGTTATCCCGCGAACAAGCTCATCCGACTCCATTCTTATCAAGATAACGTTAAGTTTGGGGAATTTTTTCCGCCGCAATTGCCAATTTTCGGGGCTTGTGGCGGACGGGGTAGCGCCGCCAGGAAAAAAAGCCACGGGGTGGCGCCGCCAGAAAAAAAGCCACGGGTGACGCAGCCAGGCAATAAGCCGCGGCTCAGCGGCAATTTCAGGCAAAAAGCCGCGATCGCCTTGCCCGCCCCATTCAAAAGGCCAGACCCTGTCTTTGCAGGTGTCTGGCCTTTTAGTATTGTTATTTTTCGTGTTCCTGATGACCGGAGGAACCAAGTCTTACCAGAGCTCTGTAAAGCTTGGCCTCTGCTCTTACACGGGCCTCTTTATCAAGCATCTGGTCCTTTAGTCTTTCCTCTGCTCTTTCTTTAGCGGCTTTTGCTCGGGCAACGTCGATATCCTCACTCCACTCCCAGGTGGTAGGGAAGACTCTTACTTCACCCTTCATGACTGAAAGCATTCCTCCGATACAGGCTGCTTTTCTTTCTGTGCCATCTTCCATGGTTACTCTGGCTGTGCCCATTCCAATGGCAGTACAGTAGTCGGTGTGACGAGCAAGTATCTCAACATCACCGTCTATAGTACGCAGTAGGAGCTTTTGAACTTCGCCTTCGAAATCTTCGCCATCCATGGAGATGACTTTTAAATGATAACTGGACATGTTAGTTATCCTTTCTTAGCCTTTTCGAATACTTCGTCAATGGTTCCAACAAGAAGGAATGCTGACTCAGGAAGGTCATCACACTCGCCGTCAAGGATCATCTTGAATCCACGGATAGTCTCCTTAAGAGGAACATACTTTCCGGGAAGTCCTGTGAACTGCTCAGCAACTGAGAAGCTCTGTGACAGGAAGTTCTGAACCTTACGAGCTCTGTAAACGGTAAGCTTATCTTCTTCTGACAGCTCATCCATACCCATGATAGCAATGATATCCTGAAGTTCACGATATCTCTGAAGAACCTGCTGTACTCCCTTTGCAACTTCGTAATGCTCTTTTCCTACGATATCAGGTGAAAGGATACGGCTTGTTGAATCAAGAGGATCAACCGCAGGATAAATACCCTTTGAAGCGATATCTCTGGAAAGAACCGTTGTAGCATCCAGGTGGGTGAATGTTGTAGCAGGAGCAGGGTCAGTAAGGTCATCCGCAGGTACGTATACGGCCTGAACTGATGTGATTGAACCCTTCTTGGTTGATGTGATACGCTCCTGAAGAGCACCCATCTCA
>JAEEGK010023736.1_pt1 | contig 12766 bp, 9 predicted proteins | sample 8958771 | NCBI WGS metagenome assembly JAEEGK01 (sample SAMN16246547, study PRJNA631951) | gut metagenome | biome: gut microbiome; feature: rumen; material: SC-attached | host: Bos | place: Iran: Karaj | collected 2018-10 | reverse complement strand
TTGCCGCCCTCGTCGATGATCTTTGTTGTACGGATTCCTATCTCCATGACCGATCCTCTCCATCCATCGATGACGATGAAGTCTCCGACCTTGTACTCACCGTCGAACACGATGAACATACCTGCGATGATATCGGCTATGAGCGACTGCGCACCCAATCCTATGATTAGTCCCAAGATTCCCGCGCTGACCAGCAATGCCTGCGTATCGACTCCCCAGGAGGAGAGGATCAGGATGATCGCGACGATGAACAGTGCGTACCTGGTAAAGCTGATGATAAGCCTCAGAGCGGTCTGGAAGTGGGTGTCCGCCTTGATGAATTTGTTTTTGATCAATTCCAGTCCGACAAACAGCAACAGGGCTACGAACAATATTTCGCATGTCTTGATCAAGGAAGGTATGTGGTGGTAGATCTCGTCTATTACATTGTTCCCGGTCGGATTGTCGTTGAATATCGACTCCGGGCCGAACAGTTCGTTATCGAAGATCACCGCGATGACGGTGATCACTCCGAGCACACCGAGGATTACGAGGATCGCACGATTCTCTCTCTGCTGGTCGGTGAGCTCTTTCTTTTCTTGCTTTATCTCTTCTGTCATTTTATCAACTCATATCATTGTACTCTCTTGGAGTCTTGTAAGTTTTATTGAATTACAAAACTCTCAGAAGTCCAGTAAACATCACTACTATTCTTTTTAGTCACTTTAATGAGGCAAGGTTGTCCTTTATAGCTAGTTGTCTCAAATTCTGTATCAAACTTCCTGGGATTTGATGTATCTTTATCAAAGCTGATTAAGAATCCGCCATTTTCATTATAGAGGCCACACTCACAATCGTCTATGTCCATATTGAGCATCACGTGGGCATATAACATGTAAGTATCGAAGTCAACAGTAAATGACGCAACATCTAGCACAGTAAAGGTTATAGTGGAATCAGTGAAGGGATTGTATTGTTCATTACCATTGGTAGTTACCTTCACATACACTACGTAATCAACTGGTAGACTCCTAAGGTTATCTATGGGGACTGTACGAGCTTCATTTGAGTAATATCTAAACGTAGGAGTGAGCCCAGATTTGAGTGTACCTGTCGTGACCACATCGTGCCCTACTACCATGGATGCGGAACCAGCTACCACCCACTCATCGTCTGATGGAGGACTTCCAGTACTAACATTAGTGGTCCAATACGGGTAAGTGGGTCTATAGCTACTTTCAGACACAATGACTTTGTAGTCATGATTGTACTCAACTTCGGCAGTTTCGAAAGTGATCGAGGAGGAGATCTTTTTGTCACTGTCTGTTAATTTGACGCGATATACCGTGGTTTCTCCATCCGATTCAGTGAGATAGCAGTAATAATCCCGATCGTATGTTTCTGTTTGAGATGCGATATTCACTGTTATTTTGTTTCCAGACACGATACATTCTACACCCGTGAAAGGATTAGGGGGCACCCTTACCAGAAATACAGTAACAGAGATATCTCCGTCAAATAGGGCATAGTAGTAGTCCATATGAGTGACGCTGTCGTTCTCAAGATTTGTAAAGCTTACTGTGGCGCCTGTGGCAGATGCGGGCACATCATACGGACCTTCTACTTTCGTGGTACATGCCTCATCTGAGTACATGGATGCTTTAAGATTAGTTCCATATCCGTATTTCCAATTGGCCTTGATATCCGCTTTTACCTTTTCACCAGGCATAGCTGGCCATATGTATTGTGTTGTTCCCTCGAATTTGTATACGCTTGTTTCTATGCATTCATAAGCATCTTCATACGATTGGCTGTCATTTATGAAGACTCTGTAGTGATAATTGGTATCCGTTACAGTAATGGAACCTTCGTTCGAACCAGGGATGAGGTCGTTGGAGCCGACCAAAGCGCCACTCGAATATTCGATGGCCCATACCTTAAGGTTGGGTGGGGACATTGTGCTTAATTCGATCTCATAGCCGATCTGCTGGTTTCCAGTAGTAGTGAATGAGATCACGGGATTGGGCCTTGCAGTGGTTGTTCCCAGTAGTTCCCCGCCGCCGGTCTTGACACCGATATAACATGTCTGGTAGGTGCTCACAGTATAATTGTAATTAGCACTGCTTCCGGTGATGTCCTTGACCGATTCACCGATGCTAGTGCTACAGTCCTGATCACTGTATAACCCTATGGTGTAGCCATTTGTAGCATCTGAACTGAACGTAGCGCTGTAGTTTATTGTCATTCCCTGCACGCTTGCAGACAGGTCTGTCAATGTCGCGCCTTCGTCAGATATGACGATTTCATCACTCACCGCTTTAACGACTGAGGCTGTTGTTCCTGTCTTAATACCAACATAATACGTGCCCTTGGGCACATTAGTGAATGCATATGTATCGGATCCAGTCGCAGACTGAAGATCGCCAACTTTAATTGAACATCCGACATCGCTGTAGACTCCGACTGTGGTGCCGCTATAATCTCTCAGATCAACGTTGAATGTCACTTTGGCAGATATCGTGTGACCGGATGCCGTAGGTTCGATTTCAGCGAACGATTGTGTTGTGATCACCTCTTCTTTCAAGATAGTTTCGCCGTGCAGTATACAGATATAGTATACATGATTGGATTCGAGGCCCACATATTCTTTGGTCTCAGGCGAACCCGAAACATTTGGACCATTGGTGCTAGGAACTTCGGTTGAGTGGTTTTCGTCGTAATAGAGATGGATAGTGTAGCCTTCAAATTTCGTAATGTATTGGAAAGTTACCTTAGCCTTTATCGAATCTCCATCTACAGTGGGTTCTATCGTAGCATCAAACTGTCCCACTTCTACATCTTCATACTCCAGCGGATCTTCTCCGGGCTTTCCAGCATCTGAGTAGTTCAGAGCAATCCGGTATGTTCCTTCAGAAAGGTTGCTGAAGCTCCCTTCTTTATCCCCAGTCAGAGCTACAGGGGTACAGACCGATGTCCATTCTCCACTCGTATCTTGCTTCAGTGCATACAACGACAATCCCTTGGACGGCACAGACGTCAGACCTACCGAATAAGAGACGCTGTCGAAGTCTGGTGTGACAGTGAATGAGGTTACAGGTTCGGCTTCTATTTCTCCGAGTATGACGTCGGATCCTTCACCGTTAGGCCTCAATATGAGGGAATATCTGTGCCCCACCATCCAATCGGTGTTCGCATCATACGCGCTCTCGCCTTCTCCGGGAAGTGTGTAGGTCTTTACAGTTTTCGAGTCTGTTTCATCTTCCAGGATGAGTTTGGCGTCGACTGCACCTGTCACAGTTACTTCAAAGCTAACACCGTTCTCATTCAGTTCGAATTTTACTAAATCCACACCGGGATTCGGCCCTGTGGTAACACCATCTCCAAAGGGCAATTCCTCGCCTGCCATATTCCACCAAAAGCTATAGCGCGTATCCCATTCGAGGGAATCGGGTCCGATGGTGCCGCTGATAGTAAACGGATCGGAGGTTACTGCTATTTCGATATTATGGAATTCTTGTTGGCCGGATTTACTCCATATGAGGGTGAATGTTTCACCCGCAGACCCCATGATGACGGCACTATAGTTGATTATCTTACCATCGGCCGTCAGCTGCACCTGATTGACTTTTCCTTCTGTAGAAATCAGATCCTCATCATACCACACTTTGGAACCTGTGGAGATTGTGATGTGGTAATATGTGTTCCATTCCAATGGGAGATCAGCGTTACCAATTACTCCATAGTTAGTCTCCCCATAAGACAATACTATTTGGCCCACATATTTCGATGTTGCAGTCTCATAGATTTTCATGACAGCATCCGTCGTACCTCCGACCGTAACGGTGTACTCAATGGTATTCCTCACACCTTTCATCTTCTGCACATCGATCTCAGAGGGTATTGTGACTTCTTTTTCGATGAATGGATCTGTTACGATCTCTTCCTCAAAGTCAAACACCCCTACTACGAACCTGTATGTCATGCCGTACTTCAGATCGGTGATCTGGTCTGAAAGAGGCTCCTCTATCGAAAGCCACTCCGTATATTCCCTTTCCCCATTGGCATCAAATAAGACTACGTAAACTTCTTCGATGTCTTCTTTCAACTCTACTGTGTAAGAAATCGAGTTGTCTATTACTTCGAATTCGATCAGTTTCGCTTTTTTATCGTCTTCCAAGGTTACATCTTCGTTTATGTAAATCTGAACCTCTGACGAGATGACGAAATTGTAAGTTTGACCATACTCCAATCCTTCTATGGTTTTGGGAGTGGTCCCTTCAGGTAATTCGAATGAATAGATCTCTGCCCCTTCAGCATCGTACAGATGGACGGTAGCGATGTGGAGGTTTCCTAGCACCGTCACTTCATATTGGATCGTATCTTCGATCGGCGTCAGATAGTTCAATGTCACCTCTGTTGGCTTGGATCCTGTGGTGATTGCCCTGTCTACGAATGTCTCGGTCTTCGATGTTATTGTGAACTGGTAGGTATGGCCCGCCTCTAGTTCCTCGATGACCGCGGTGTTTGTTCCGACAGTTAATTCCTTGGTGTACAGCGTCTCTCCGCTGGTCGGGTCCTTCAGATATGCCGTTACGGTGTCACGGTTTCCTGTAACAGTCACTTTGTATTCTACACTGGTCTCTGTGGAGGTCAGGCTGTCCAGTGTGACCTTCGTGGGCTCGGCCTCTGTCGTCACGCTTTCGCTGAGATACGTCTTGCTCGCCGATGAAACGGTGAGGAGATAGGAATGGCTGTATTCAAGACCCTCGATTATTCCGGTGTTGGATCCTGATGTGAGGCTAGCTGTGTACACAGACGGCCCTCCTGCGGCATCGTAGATGTTCAATGTGACCGTCTTCCCTTCTCCGGAGACGATCAGCTCATAATCTATCGTGTTGTCCTTTGGAGTGAGGTGGCCCACGGTCACTTCGATGGGTTCCGAATCTGTGGTCAGCGTCTCGAAGAGGAACGTCTCATCAGAAGATGCGACGGTCAGTTCATAGGTGTGGTTGTACTCCAGATCCCTGATGACGTCCGCATTGTATCCTTGCATCAGATCCATCGAGTAGATGACCGACAAGGTGCTGGGGTCGTAAAGGCTGATTGTCACATCGACATCGCTAAGGTTGACCTCCACGCCGTAATCGATCACATTGTCTACCACAGTGAGGTGGTTCCAGCTCACGTCCCTGTATTCGGTCTGGATGTCTTTGATCAAAAGTACATCGGTCTCGGCCTCTACGGTCAGTGTGTAGAGGTGTGAGCTGAAAAGATCGCCTATGACGTCTGAATTGAGGCCGTCCACCAGATCCTTGGTGTACAGGATCTCTCCGCTGTTGGTATCTGTCAGTTTCAATACGGCCTCTCCGCTGTCCCCGTGGAAGTACACTCCGTAGTCTATGGAGTTGTAACTAACTGTGAGGTGACCCCATTCCGCCCATGAAGGGGTTGCAGGTATGATGACCGAGTCCAGTACGTATAACGGAGGTGTGCCTGTGCGCACCTCCACTCTATGTTCTTGACTATTTCTTAGATCGGTTATGGTATTCGACTGGTAGTTGTCGAATATCTGCTGCTGAAGAATCACTGTCTGGCCTTCCATTACGACAGCATAGTAATCGGATCCATCCGATGCATTGATGAGCTCTATCATGTAGGTGAGGATGCCGGCGTTGTAGTCTACGTCAAGATTCACCTCCAGGTCCGCATTCTCTATGATCGGAACGACGACGGCGGTGACGGCCACCATTGTTACGAAAGTTGTAGATAATACTTGAGAGGCCGAAAGGTCGGCCAGGGCCGATGAGGATGATGCTCCTGCCGAGGCACCGGCACTTGATTCCGCACCTGTGGGGCCTGATGAGGATGCATCCGAGGAGCCTGATGAGTCGTCGGAAGATGAATCGCTCTCGCGTTTCTGTTCCTTTTTCTTCTCCTCTTTCTTTTTCTTGGGTTCCTGGACAACATTCTCGTGATAGACTGTGGGGAATTCTTCGTATGTGTCATGGAACTCTGCAATAGGTAAGAAATTGTTGTAATTTTGGTTAACGTCAAGATAATCCTCAAACTGGCGTATAGTCGAATCGTTGAGATCCTTCCCGTCGTTATGGATATTATCAATCAACGTTAATCTCCAGTTTCCTTGTTTATTTTACAATATATAAGACCTTTTGGTAATCTGTTTGTATTTACACATTTTGTGTAGCGAATCGTCAAAAGTCTTTGATTACTATGTCACTTTCTATCAGCCGATTATGCTCTTGCGGTATGCATCGCTCCTCTTGGAGACCTCTTCTACGTTCTTTTCTGTCACCAGATGGACCTCTGGAAGGTTGTCCGGGTGTTCCCTGAGGAACGTTTCCAGGAGTGCCTGGTCGGAGAAGTCCATGTTCTTGAGGTAATCTCTGCTCCAGTTCTCCGCTATGAGCGATGCGGAGTAAGCGCCTTTGTCCGCGAACGCGCTGGCGAACAATGCTGCAACGGTGGTGTCCTCGGACATGACTGCGATGTTGCATCCTCTCACGGTGAATTCCTCTCCGTTGAACGAAAGTGCTAATCCCTGTGCATCGCGGACGAGATCCAAAGGCTGGAAGTCGGTAGCTGCACTCCCAATGTACATCGTGGATTCCAGATCTATGGATGTCAGTCTTCTGATGTCCAGCATACGGTATGCCTTCCTGTGGGACGTCATCGGATCGCAGGATTCCATCAGCCCCATTGCACCCAGGGTCGAGATCTGAGAGGGGAATACTGAATCAAGGGTCTTGATGATCTCTATGTCCGCGTTCATCAGTTCGGTCGGGATGTTGAGTTCATAGAACTCTCCGGGTACACGCAGTTTGTTGATCTCCGCTGTCAGATCCCTGATCTTACGAGCTTCCGCGCGACCCATCATGGATTGGTCTATGCAGAGCTTAGTATCGCTGACCTGACAGAGCGGGACATTGAGCCTTTCCAGGACCTCCATCATGCCATGCTCGTACATCGATGTGGTGATGTAGGAGGGCAGAAGGTTGGAGATGTAGTTCATGGTCCTCTTGGCATTGGGCATGATCTGCAGGTTCTTCTTGCTGTATTCGTGCATCAGATGGTCAGTCGCGCCGCTCGCTTTGAGGAACGGGACGCACCATTTGTAGTAGCTTCCTGCTGTGGCATCCTCTCTGCTGAGGACATATGAGGTGAGCCTGTCGTATCTTTCAAGGACATCGAAGAAGTGCTTACCGTTCTCTATGAAATCTCCGCATAGGTCCCTCACGTCATTGTTCCTGGTGAGGAAACCCCAGCATGAGCACATCACGTATCTATCAGGGGGAAGACCAAGTTCAACAGTCGGGTCGAATTCGTCCGGCATCCGATCACTCCAAGGAAGCATCGACCTGTTTCGTCAGGTCGTACGGTGCATCCAATCTCTTACCTTCGGAGTACAGGCGCTTGTCCTTTATCTCAACCTTGCCGTCGGCGAATTCGCGTATCGTCGCGACTATGAGGGGAAGTTCGCGTTTTGCACCATCTTCCCTTATCTTCATGAAGAGGGGATTCTCCGGTCCCTCCTCCTGCTTGATCTGATCGAGGGACTTGGTCTTGAGCTTTTCATCCATCTCCGCCCATAGCTTGTCGTATTCCCCTCCGCGGATTGGGAATCCGCAGTATGTAAGCGCCGCACCTCTGTCCCATTCCTCTGTGCAGATGTGCATCATAATTCCTTGTCTGTCGGCGTTCTCGGAGATCAGCTGCCAGATGACCTCCTGCCAAGTACCTTTCGGTCCGTCGGGGAGGGCGGGGTGCAGGTTCAGCATGTCATATGCCTTACAAGTCTCATCGTCCATCCACATCATGTATCCGGCCAGGATTCCGAGGTCGAATTCATACTTCCCGGTGAGCTCCCTCAGGAGTTTGCCGTATTCGTTGCGCCATTCCTCCTGGTCCTTCTCCCAGAGATCAGGCTTGAACTTCTTCCAGGAGGCCGTCACCAATGGTATGCCGTATCCCTTCACCATATCGAAGAACATCTTCCTCTGGTCCTTCTTGGGGTTGTTCTCCTCGTCGTTGTCCCAATTGCAGAAGACGAAGGCGATCTCGATATCCAGATTGCCTTTCTCCTTTTGGTCCATGACTGCTTTCAAAAGATTGCGGGATCCGGGACCCCTGCCTGTGGAGAACCAACCAAGTCTAAGCATCGATTGGTATACGGTATCGTCCGATAAAAAGGGAGTCGGACGTCATACGTCGAATAGCACCGTGATTGAGGGGGTATCGCGGTCGATCTCCATCATATGATAGGTCACGGCCTTCACTTCGGATTTTATCCTGTGCCTGTTCCTGTCCAAAGTCTCGCCTTTGGCATGGCAGATGACATCGTCGCCGTCGAAGCGGACGTCGAACTCCTTCAGGATAAGGTTGTCAGCATCCTCTATGAACAGCATCTCCGAGAGGAACGAATAGAGTCTGTCCTCGTCATCAATCCCCGAGACGCGGATATCGGTTTCCTCGGAGGTACCGATCCCTGAGAGGTCCACCGTCTGGTCGAACAGAGCATAGGCCGCATTGCCGAAGCATTCCTCCAGCGTGGATCCGAACGCCTTCACCATCATGTCGGCGGTGTGGTCGATGAGGATGTACCTTTCCATGACGGGACGAAAGGCTTCTTCGTAATTGTAACCATCGTTTACCTTATATGATGTCCAGTGCGATTCGGTCAGCATCATGGATGAAGCGGTCTTCGACAGAGCGAAGGAATTCGCCAAGGGAATATTCGAGGGTGACAGCAGCGGGCACGACGTCTACCATACGCTGAGGGTGCACGACCTAGCATGCACCATCTGCTCAAAGGAAGGAGGGGATAAGGACATCGTTCGCCTGGCAGCCATACTTCACGATGTGGACGACCGCAAGCTCTTCGGTGAGAACGGGTTCGCCAACGCCAGGAGATTTATGGATTCAGAGCATATCGACTTGGACGACCAGCTCTTCATCTGCGATATCATTTCGGAGATATCCTTCAAAGGCAAGGATTCGGTGAAGCCGTCATCCCTGGAGGGGGAGATAGTGCAGGATGCAGACCGTATGGATGCGATTGGTGCAATAGGCATCGCCAGGGCATTTGCATACGGAGGGAGCAAGGGACGTGCCATGCATATTCCCGGAGAGGGTCCCAAAGAGGGCATGTCCGAGAAAGAGTACTTCGCCAACCAGGGGACGTCGGTCAACCACTTCTACGAGAAGCTCCTGTTGCTTAAGGACATGATGAATACGCAGACTGCCAAGGATATGGCCCAGTTCCGCCATGACTATATGGTCGGTTTTCTCGACGAATTCATGTCGGAATGGGAAGGCAAGCGCTGACCAGTGTTTTAACGGAGCCTGACTTCCGGGCATGTCATTTTTTCTATCATAAAGTCTGTAAGGGAATCATGCGCATTACGATCGTAGGTTGCGGTTCCAGGGGCTCGAAGCTCGCTGAAGCGGCCGACAAGATGATGGAAGTCAAGAGGATCTACCTCTTGGATGAGGACAGGAAACGTGCCGAAGAGGTCGCTGGAATGATCAACAAGGCAGAGATCATCGAGGATATAGACGAGGAGCTCTATCATTGCGATCTCGTCATCGAATGCGCAACACAGGCAGCTGCCAAGATGATCATCCCCAAGGTTGTCGCCAGAGGTGTCGATATCATGGTCATGTCTGTGGGAGCGCTGGTGGACGACGAGTTCAGGCAGAGCATAACTGAGAAGGCAGCACAGTGCGACTGCAAGGTGTATATCCCCTCGGGAGCCATTTGCGGTACGGACGGACTGAGGTCATCCACCGTCGGAGAGGTCCAGGAAGTGGAATTGGTCACCATCATGCCCCCGGTCAGCTTCGAAGGTATCCAGTATGTCGTTGATAAGGGAATAGATCTCAAATCCATCAAGGAGAAGACCGTCCTTTTCACCGGAACCGCAAGGGAAGCAGTTCAGCTGTTCCCCAGGAACGTTAACGTCGCCGCTATCGTCAGCATCATGGGAATCGGATTTGACAGGACCAAGGTCACTATCGCGGCCGACCCCACCACTAAGCTCAACGCCCACGAGCTGAGGATCAAGGGAGAATTCGGAGAGCTTTACACTCATACTCACAACGTTCCCTCACAGATCAACCCCAGGACATCCAACCTGTCGGTCTTCTCTGCTATCTCAGCACTCGAGAGGATCGTCAAGAATCAGTGGATAGGTATCTGATCGCATGTCTAAGACAAGGGCCGAGAGGCTCATCGGCAACGCCGAAGACATGGACGCGATCGTCATAATGAATGACGGCGAGCCATTCTTAGATTCTACATTCTGGTATCTATGCGAGCAGCCCGGAGGTGTGTTCGAGAGCTGTTTCGCTGTGGTACGCGGGGACGGTTCATTGGACGTAATCGTCAATGCTCTAGAGGAAGAGTCCGCCAAGGACGGGGTCGGGAACGTTTGCGTCTACCATGATGCGAAGGAACGCGAGAACTTCCTGAAGGATTCACTCAAAGGGTGTAAGAAGGTAGGTTTCAACACCCATTCCAGTACATACGCCATGGTCTCTTATGTGAAGAGGATCGTGGAAGATATCGAGGTTGTCGATGCGGCTAAGGCTATCGACAGCACTGTATCGATCAAAGATGCGAAGGAGATCGAGGCCACAAAGAAGGCGTGCAGGATCTCATCCACCGTTGCTAAGGAACTGCCCGATTACCTTTCCGAGGGAGTCTCGGAGAAAGAGGTGGCCTCCAGGATGGACAACAGGATGCGCGAGCTGGGTGGAACCGGCAACGCATTCGATACCATCGCGGCTTTTGGACCCTATTCGGCACAACCTCATCATATGCCGTGTGACTACAAGCTAAAGAAAGGGGATACTGCGCTCTTCGATTTCGGAACAAAGTATGACAGGTACTGCTCCGATATGACCAGGACACTGTTCCTTGGCAAGCCCCCTGAGATCTTAGAGAGGGCATACGAGGTCGTCAAAGAGGCGCAGCTTGCGGGTATCGCCGAATACCGCGAGGGCGCCAAGGCGAATGCTGCTGATCTTGCGGCAAGGAAGATTATCGATGAATCGGAGTTCAAGGGAACCTTCATCCACGCATTCGGACACGGCATCGGAATGGACGTTCATCAGGCCATCTCCATATCGCCCAAATCCGAACAGACACTCCATGCAGGTAACATAGTCTCCGCAGAGCCCGGGATATACATCCCCGGTGTCGGGGGCATAAGGATCGAGGATACGATACTCGTTACAGAGAACGGGTGCGAGATCCTGACGGATTTCGACCATTCGTTCACGGTAGTCTGATCAGAAGGTCTGTTCGATAACCAATCTTTGTCTGTCGCCGGCATTCTCCATCTCGGAGCAATCGCCGATGACCTTCCCTATCTTGATCATTGGATACGGAGCAACAGGTTTTCCGTCCTCTCCGCTGAGCGGCGTGGGGCCGAAGAATATGCAGAACGCACCAGGTCCTGGCCAGTAGGCTATGTCGCCGACCTCCATATCATTGGTGCGGCCCTCCTTAGGAAGGACAACTTTCAGGGGCATATCGCAATAGATCATGGAACCGAGCATGTTGATGTCTAGTTTATGAGGGCTGTCCAGCCATATGGCGTTGGAGATGTCCGAATCATCTAGCTGAGCTTCAAAGCTGGCTGTCCTGGTCCTGATGATGATCTTGTTCATGGTAGCCCTCATTTCTTCTGGAAGAGGCTGCGGACCTCTTTACCGACGGTCTCGATCTGGAGCTTCTTCTGTTCATTCTCCATTCTGTTTAGACCGGATAGTCCGTCCTTGTAGTCAGCTACCCATTCATCCTTGAACTTACCGTTCTCGATCTCATCCAGAACTTCCCTCATGGCTTTCTTGGATTCCTCTGGGATGACCCTGCGGCCTCTGGTGAGTCCGCCGAACTCGGCAGTGTTCGAGACCTCTTCCCACATGTAGCTGAATCCGCCCTTATTTATCATGTCGGTGATGAGTTTCGTCTCGTGTAGGGTCTCGATGTATGCCATCTCTGGCGGATATCCTCCTTCGACCAGGGTGTCAAACCCATTCCTTATGAGTTCAGTGAGGCCTCCGCAGAGGACGGCCTGTTCTCCGAACAGGTCTGTGAATGCCTCGAATTCGAAAGACTGCTCGAATGCACCGGGGTGAGTGGCGCCTATGGCCTTGGCAAGGCCCAGTGCGATCTCCATGGCGTGTCCCGAACGATCCTGGCGGACGCTTACCAATGCGGGCACTCCGTATCCTTCCAAGAAAGTGCTCCTCACACCTGCTCCAGGTCCTTTGGGGGCCATCATGATGACGTCCACATCGTCCCTGGGGACGATGGTCTTGTAAGCGATGGCGAAACCGTGGGCGAAACAGAGGGCTGAACCGCTCTTCATGTTATCTCCGATATACTCTCTGTAGATGTCGGGCTGGATCTCGTCAGGAAGGAGCATAAGGATGACGTCTCCCTCCTTGGCCGCATCTGCGAACTCGCAGACTCTGAACCCTTCTTCCTTGGCCTTGTTCCATGACTCGCCGTTCTTCCTTACGCCTATGATGACGTCCAGACCGGAATCGCGGAAGCAGAGGGCCTGTGCCCTTCCCTGGGAACCGTATCCCAGTACGGCGATTTTCTTGCCATCGAAGATCTTCAGATCGACATCGTTCTCATGGTACAGATGCATATCTTCACCTTGCTGACATCTCTAGCAATGACATATGATTAATATTTTTACAAAAAATATGCCCGGGGGTCCCGGGCAAGGGTTTCAGGCAACTTCCACTATTG
>JAEEGK010023734.1_pt1 | contig 12766 bp, 6 predicted proteins | sample 8958771 | NCBI WGS metagenome assembly JAEEGK01 (sample SAMN16246547, study PRJNA631951) | gut metagenome | biome: gut microbiome; feature: rumen; material: SC-attached | host: Bos | place: Iran: Karaj | collected 2018-10 | reverse complement strand
TTAATGAAATTATCAAAATTTAGTAACAACAATATCTATGACAATTGTTATTGGTTCAATAGTTTCTCTTTTAATGTCAATTATTTGAAAAAAAAATTTAAAAGATAGTTTTTATTAAAATATAAAAATGAAAAAGAAAATTTACTTTTAACTCAAAGAGAATTAAATTATTATTTTGAAAATCATATTATAGTAATTTATATAAACAAATTTTAATGACTTTTTTTTTATCTCTTGTTCCTACTAGTCTAAATTATGACTTTAATTGGAATAATATTAAATTATTTAATTGAAAAATTTACATATTTAAATGTTTATTAAAAACTTTTTAAATTAAATGAAAATGCATTTTTTATATTGATTATTTTGGTGATGTTATTTTTATTGGTGCTACTGGAAATTATCTTTATTTAAATAAAACACATTCTACTAATTTTTTTGAAAATTTTCTTTATTTTTCCAGGGAATTTTAATATTTATTCCATATAATATTTTCATTAGAAAATTTGATATTTCTGATGCTTATTTTCGGTTAATAAAATTTTTTATCGATGATTCTTATTTAATCTTTTCATTTGATTATAAAAGATTAAATCCAAAAACTCAAAAAATTATAAATTATATTGATAAATTAGTTAAAAAAATTTTATTTCTAAAGATATTGGAGAAAAAGTTAAGGAACATATTGGAGATATTAATTTAATATCTTGATTTTATTTTTATCAAATAAACTGAAAATCTTTTATTTGCTTCTTTTAATGATAATAATCAAAATAATGAAAAAAATAAAAATAAAAAAGTAAATATTTTTTAAATAATTTAGCTATGTTTTCTATAAATAATAAAAAAAATCGAGAGAATAAATAGGTAAAGATAGAATTTTATAAAAAGAATATTTATTTTGAATAAAAGAATTAATATAAATAGGAAAATATTTGAAAATTGAAGGTAAAATTAATCAAATTATATTAGAAAAATTTACATATTTTATAGCGGCGTATTTTGTAGAATCAGAATTTGAAAAATAAAAAAAATCTTTTATTCCTTTTGAAAAATTTAATAAAGATAAATGGATAAAAAACTTTAGAAAAAAAAAGAATATCATTTATTATTAGATAAATAATAATTCAAGCAAGATGTAAGTAATATTGTAAGAGAAATTGATAGTATTGAAGATAATATTATTAATTTAAATAAATATTTAAAATAAAAAAAAATTAAAAAATTTAAATCTATTTTTAATTATTAATTTTTCTTTTAAATAATTTCAAAATTATAATAAGTAAAATTATCTAATTTAGATATATATTAAAAGGTTATATTAAAAGAAAATCATAATTATTTTTTTATTTTCCTTTTTAATTTTTTGTCTATTATATTAGAGAAAAAGATTTTGAATTTATAGTTTCATTTAAATAATACATAATTCTAATTTTGTTTGAATATTGCAATTTTAATTAGTCTTTTGTTAGTAATTTTTCTTTTAATTTTTTTGAGTAATAGAAAATTAGTAATTTATTAACTAAATAAAAAAAAATATAATAAATATGATATTTTATATATTATATGTTATTATTCCCAAAAGTAATTCTCAAATAAAATTTCCATTTAAAAAGCAAGAATTAAGAATTTCAGAATTTTATTCATTTTACAATTACTTAACATATAATTTAATATATATAAAATTAAATGTAGGTAATCCAAAACAAGAAATAACAGTTTATTTAAGTTTAGATAAACATGTATTTTATATTTCAGGAATAAAAGGAAAAGGAACTTTTAATGAAAAAAGTTCAAATACTTTTAAATTAAAAAGTAATGAAAGTAAATATCTGGGAGAAGGAATAGAAAATGGAATAAAAGCTGAAGATACTATTTATTTGAATGATAAAAAAATAGTTAAAAATTTTCCTTTTATTTTAGCGAATGAAGTTTCAATTGAAAGTAATTATACATTAAATGTAATTGGATTAAAATATAAATTATATTATTCTTATCTGAAAGAAGAAAATTTTCTTCATTATTTAAAAAAAGAAAAAATTATTTCTTCTTCTGTATTTACAATAAAATATTTAAATGAAAAAGAAGGAGAGTTTATTATAGGAGGTTATCCTCATGAATATGATAATCAATATAAGGAAAATAATTTTAAATTTACTAAAGCAAAAGTTCAAGGAGATTATTTTTCTTGGGAAATTGAATTTGATAAAATTTTATATGATAATATAGAACTTAAAGAAATTAAATTAAGCATTTTTACTATTAATTTTAATGGTTTTATTGTTACTGAAGATTTCCAAAAAATTTTAAATGAAAGTTTCTTTAATCAATATTTTAATAATAAAAAATGTATTTATGAAAGAAAAAATAATATACAATATAGTTCTTATATTTGTGATAATGATATTGAAATTAAAAAATTTAAAAATATTTCTTTTTATCATAAACTTTTAAATATGAGTTTTTACTTTGAATATTTTGATTTATTTAAATTAATAGATAATAAATATTATTTTTTAATTCTTTTTACTAGTAATAAAAATGCTTTTTGGACTTTAGGAGAACCTTTTTTAAAAAAATATCAAATGATATTTGCTCAAGATGATAAAATTTTTGGTTTTTATAAAGAAAATAAGATAAATTATGAATTTATTCCTTTTATTATTGTTTTCTTACTTTTATTCATTTTAATTTTTCTTTTGTTATTTTTCAAAAAGATTTTATTTTTCAAAAGCAGAAAAACTAGAATAAATGAAATCGAAGAAAATATTGAATATAATGTGTTCTAAGAAAAAATATTTAATGTTTATAAATGTAAAAATCTGATTTAAAAAATTATAAAAGTTTTTCAAATAAAACACTATTTATAATATCAAGGAAAAAACAAAGAGATATTTAAAGAATTATTAAAAAAAAATTTATAAAAAAGAGTTCTAAATATAAATAAATTTATTTAAATATAAGGTAATTAATTAAAAAGTATTGTAGATAATTAAAATTCATTTTTTTCATTATTCATTTTTAATAAATATATTATAAAAAAATGAAATGGAATAATGATTATTATGACAAAATTATAAACCAAGGAAATTATGAAGAAATATTATATAGATTAAACGAAGGAAATTTAAATTTAGATATTCCACCTCATAAAAAGCATAAAACATGTATATTAAATAGTAAAAAATATGAGAATGATAAATTAAATGCAATAATAAATAAAGAAACATTTGATTATTATTATAATAATAATCCAGTAAATAAAAACGAAAAAAATAAAGTATATGAAGGAATAAATAATTTAGACACATATAAATTACATAGAAAAATAAATAAAGTAAAAACTCCAATAAAAAATAATAATAACATAATTGAAGAAGAAAAAGAATTCAAAGACATAATGTATGAAAAACAAAAAGAATATTATGAAAAAATGATAGGAGAAAAAGTTTTAGATAATATTGAAGATTTATCAAAAGAAGAGTTTAAATATAATAAAGATGAAGAAAATAAAAATGAAGATTTAAATAATAAAAATATACTTAATAATAAAATAAAAGGAAGTTTCAATAATCCAATATTTCCTTATTGTAAAATACATTCAAAAAAACCATTTCATGTTCAAAGTCAAAATCCAAAATTATATATTCAAGGAACTTTAAATCCTAAAATTATTCCTGCTGGAAAATCAACAAGAAATGCTCCGTTAAATATTTTTGAATAAAAAAATTAAGAAATAATTTAATATTATTTAATTTTTTTAATTCAATTTATAATTAAAAATTTTTTAAATATTATTTTTTATTAAATTTCATTTCATAAAATTCTTTCAAAGTCATTTGTTCTTTAATATCTAAAGAAAAAGTATTAACATTATCAAAAAATCTTTTAGTAGTAATAATATGAGTAGTTAAAATGATAAATTTAATAAATTTTAATTCTTTATTTAAATATCTAATAGCAGCAATTTCAGAATAAGTAATTCCTCCAATAAAAACAAGAAGAATAAAACTTTTATCTTTACAATTTAAAATATCTTTTTCATTTTCAGGAAATAAAGTTTCACCAGGTAATTCATTTAAAAGATATTTTATATTATTCCATCCATTTTTAACACAATTTTCAATTAATTTAACTGAAATTGGAGAATAACCTCCATAAGCATAAGAAGTATCATTTGGTTCCATTAAATTTACATTTTCTGAAATTAAATTTAATCCTTTATTTGCTTTGTAATATATATATTTTCTATCTTCTTTTTTTAATATATTCATTTTTTCTAAATTATTCCATAAAAATACTTCTTGAAAACCAAAAATATTAAAATAATCTCTTTTTAAATCATCATAAAATTTACTTTTAATTCCACTTTGAACTAAACTTTCTAAACATAATAATTTTAATATTAAATCTTTATTATTTTTTTGTCCCATTAAATTATCATAAAAATCATGTAATTCATTAGGTAATTCTCCAACTAATAATCCTTGTTCAAACATTAATGATAATCTATATAAAGGAGATTTTTGTTGATTTGATAAAAAATCTGCAATATTTATTGAATCTGTTAAAGATGGTCTTTCTTCTTTCACTAATTTTACTCTTTCTAAACCTAATTGAATTTTTTTTAAATCTGTAATTTTTTTTCCTTCTTCTAATATTTTATTATGAATTTGAAGTCTATTTGGTAAAAACATTCTAATTTTATTAAAAGAATAATCTTTAATCATAGTATAAAATTTATTTTGATTACTTAAATCTAATTTTAAAGTATCTTTCTTAGAATCTTTTTCTAATAATTTAGGAGAAACTTTAATAGAGTTTAAATTTATATTAAAATATTCATCAATCATTCCTTCATAAGTTCCTTGAGTACAAAAAAGAGTAATAAAATCAATATCTCTATCAATAAATATTGAAGCTAAAATTTCAGTATCATTTTCAAAAAGATTTTTATCTTCTTCTTTTTCTAATAAATCATATAATTTTTTACTTAAATTTCCCTTTAAATATTTATTTTTTATTTTACCAAAAATTGTTTCAAATTTTATTATAACTCTACTTAAAGTTGATATACAATTATAATTGTTATTTATATAAATATCTCTTATTGTATTATTTTCTTCAAGAGACATTAAATCATAATCAAGAGTAAAAATATCCATATTTAAATTATGAATTTTAATGAATGTATTATTTTCATTTGTTTTTATTATATTTTGACATTCATTATCAATTTTAGGAATAAAAATTATATGAAATTCCACATTTTGATTTATTCCTTTTTTTAAATATTTTTCATCATTAATATACTTTTTTAATATTAATAAAATTTCATTTAAAAATTGGATTTTTCCAGGAATTAAAAAAATCATTATTTCAGAATCTATTGAAATTCCTTTTCCTAAATTTAATATTTCTTTTTTTACTTGTTCTTTTATTAATAATGAAATATCATTTATGAAAAAACTTAATTTTGGAATTAAAGATTTTTCAAGAACTAATCTTTTTTCTATTTTAGGTAATGAATGAATTATATTTATTAAACTTTTTTGAATGTGTTCTTTAAATATTGTTATATCTATTGGATCAAGAGGATTTTCTTCTTTTGGTTGAATAAAGTCTTCCATATTTTTTTTTAAAATAAAAAAAAATAATTTTGAAAGAAATATTTTTTTTCAAATTTCTATAATTTAAATATATGAATATTATTACTTATATTAAAAATTATTTTATATACTCTTTTACTTTTTCTTAATGATATATTTTAATTTTTTATTTTTTTAAGGTTTTACATCTTGAAAAAAACAATCCATAAAATGTTTAAATGTTTTAAATGTATTTTTTTCCTTTAATAAATATTTTCTTTTAAAGATTTTTATTTTTTCTAATTCTTTTCTTTCCCATTCATAAATGTCATTCATAAATTTTTTTGATATTTTTTTCATAATTTTAATCATATCTTTTTTACCAGAATATATAATTTCACTTAAAGAATGAATATAATGAAGATATTCTTTAGTATTTATACTTTTTTCAACCAACAATTTATATTTTAATATATTTATTACTAATAATAATTTATTTGAAACAAAATTTATTTGAGATGTATTTAATTTCATAAAATTTTGTATTTTTTCTTTTTTATCTTTTTCAATTATTCTTATTTTCAATTTTGAATAAAATTGAAAAATCTTTTTCTTTTGTTTAAATATAATATAATCTAAAACAATAAGTCCTAAAATTCTTTTTTGCTTAATTGTTATAGATTTTTTAAAATTTTGAATAATATATTTTCCTAAAATTAAAATAAAAGATATTAATATTGAAAAAAAAGGTCTGTGTTTTAAAACAAATGAAATATAATCTATATTTTCATTCTCATTATTATTATTTTCATTATTTTGTTTTTCATTTTTAAAAAGAAAAGAGGAAAAGTTACTCATTTATTTTAATTAAAAAATTTGAAAAAAAATTAAAGAAAAAAAACTATTTCCTAGAAAAAACAATAAAAAAAATTTCAAAAAAATAAAAAAAATTAAATAGAAAATACTTATTATCATTATCAATATAATATTCTTTTACTTCAATTCATATTTGATTTATTTATAATAATTATTTTACTTCTTTTTTATTTAGTTTTTATTAAAATATTTAAATAATAATATATAATAAATCTATAAAATTATTTATATTGTGTATTACAATTTCTATTTATGATATATTGATTTTAAATTTAATTTTTATTTATAATGTATGAAGTCACTAATAAAAAAATAAATTTCCTATTTTTTGATAATTTTATAAAAATCTTCAAATATTTCAGTTGTACAATGAGTAGCAACAAAAAATTTAACATCTTCAATTGTATCATTTAAAATAGTATTATTACTTTGAAGAGATTCAATTTTTTCTTTTTGTAATTGAATTAATTTATCTTTTACTTCATTTTCATTTTTCAAAGAATTACATTCATCAATTAAAAGTTCAATATCTAATTTTGCTGATTTAAGAGAATTTTTAGTTATTTCAAATTCTTTTTTATCAATTTGTAATTCTGATAATTTATTTCTTAAAAAATCAATTGTTTCAAAATTTTTTTTATTTTTTATTATATAATTATCTAAAGTTAATTCTATTTCTTTTTTATATAAAAAAAGATAATTATCTAAAATTTCTTTTAAAGTTTTTTTTGATAATAACTCTAAATTTGTTTGAGAAATCATTAAATTAATTTCATTTATTAAATATTGGAAATTATCAATTAAATTATTACATTTTGAATTTAAATCTTCATTTTCATTTTTTTCATTTATATTATTATTATTTATATTATATATTTTTTTTTCTAAAATATCTTTTAATTTTTTATTTTCATTTATAATATTTTCAATTATTATTTTATTGCTTTCATAATTTCCAATTTTAATTTTTAATTCTAAATTTTCTTTTTTAATTTTCTCATTTTCTTCAATTAATTCAATTCTTTCATTTAATTTAATTTTTAATTCTTCATTTTCATTTTTAAGATTTAAAAAATCTTTTTTAAAACATTCATATTCATTTTTAATTTTTTCTAATTCTGAATTTTTCTTTTTAAAACTTAATCTTTCACTATCAATATTCATTAATTGTAATTTTAAATTCTTACATTCATTTTTATAATAATCATTTTTTTCCATAGAATATTCATTAGTAGAATCATTATCATCAGAATCAATAATATTATCAATCACATTATTAAAATTTTCAATTTCTTTATTATTCATCATATGACTCATAATAATTTCTTTTTTTGACATTTCCATTATTTTTAATTCAGGTTTTATTTCTTTATTTTCTTTTATAAAATTATCATTTAAAATTTCATCTAAACTTATTCTTTCTTTAGGATTCACTTTAAGTATTTTTTCAATTAAATTTTTTCCTATATTATTAATACAATTTTTAGGCCAGTTAATTCTTCCTTTAATAATATTTTTAAATCTTTCATTATTATTATTTGCAGTAAAAGGAGAATAATTAAATAACATTTCAAATAATAAAACTCCAATAGACCAAATGTCTATTTTATAATCATAAAATTCTTTTTTTAAAATTTCTGGAGCAACATAATCAGGAGTTCCACAATAAGTATTAATTTGTTCATTATTTTTTAAATGAGTTGCCCAACCATAATCACATAATTTAATTCTTAAATTATTATCTAATAATAAATTTTCTGCTTTAATATCTCTATGAATTATATTTAAAGAATGTAAATATTTTATTATTGAAATAATATCTCTTAAAAATTGAGAAATCATTTCATTATTTAATTTATTTTTTTTCATATAAGAATATAAATTTCCATTACTTGCATATTCCATTATCATATATATTGTATTTTCATCTTCAAAATGATTTATTAATTTAATACTATGAGGATGATTTATTTCATACATTATTGAAATTTCTTTATTTAATTGATTTATTAATTTCTGTTCTATAATATCTCTTTTATTTATTGTTTTTATACAATATTCTTTCTTAGAATTTATATGAATTACTTTCCATACTTTTCCGAAAGCTCCATTTCCTATTGGTTTCTTTCCTATTAATTCAAAATCACTTTCTATGCATTCTCTCTCTAATCCTAATTCTACTGTTGGAGATAAATGTAATATTCTCTTTTTTAACTTTTTTATATTACTCTTTTTATCTTTTTCTTCACTATTTATTATATTTTTTATTTTTAGAGATGACATTTTTATGTTTTTTAAATATTTATTTTTTCTTTTACTAAATTATCAATTTTTTTTGTTTATAATTTTAGGTGTTACAATTTAATTATATAAAATAATTCGTAAATTTTAAAATATAATTAAAGTGTAATAATTTAATTTTCTATTTTTTATTTTTATCAATATTATTCTTTGTATTTTTTTTAATATATTTAGAAAGATTCCTTAAATTCAATTTATTACCTATATTTAAATTACTATTTATTCTTTTAATATTATTTATATTATCACTTGAGTTAAGTACTCTATTTTGATTTGATATTTTTAAATTTTTAATATTATTTAAACTCATTTTTTTATTCAAATTTTTATGAATAATACAACTTGGATGTTTATAATTTAATTTTTGATAAATTTTTGTTTCATTAAATGAATTTTTTGAGTTTGTTAAATCTTTATTAGAAATACTATTTTTATGATTATTAAATTTTTTTCCGATTATTTTATGTAAATTTTTACTTATATTGTTTCTGTCACTTAAACTTTCAATTGTTTTTTTATAAATAATTTTCCTTAAATTTAACTTAGGAATATTTTTTTTTTGAGAATTATTTTCATTTTTATTAGAATAGTTATTTAAAATATTTTTATTAATAACAGTATAATTTACATTATTATTAAATTTATTAGTATTTATAAAATTATAATATTTTGGTGATTTATTTTTTTTTAAATTTTTGGTATTTAAAATAAAATTCTTTTTCATATTGAAAGAATTGAATAATTCATTTTCTGTATAAATATTTATATGTGAAGAACCTCTTTTAATAGTATTTATATTTTTATTACTATATATAAATTTATCTATTTTTTTATTTTTATATTTTGGTTTTGATATTGTTTTACTTTTTTTATTTTCTAAATTATTATTATTTGAATTAACTTTGTCTATTAAATTATTTGAAAAAATTTTTGAAGGATTATTTTTATTTCTTTGTGTTGATGATTGAATTTTATTTTTTGAATTTGAATTTTTTTTATTTAAACTAATATTTGGACTTAAAAATATATTTTTTTTATGAATTATTTTCTTCCCTGAAGAAAACATTTTCTTATTTGAAAATTTAGAAGAAGTTGAAGCATTTGTTGATAAAATAAATTTATCTGTTTTTGTATCATTGTTTGATATTGAATTTGTTCTTTTTGAAATCATCAAATTTAAATTTTTTTTCTTTTCTATTAATTTCATTCGAGTATTTGAATTAAACAAAGCAGAAATTCCTCTTATAATATTTCTTTCACTTAATAATTTTTTTTTAAAAAAATTTTCAGTTTTCTTTTTTAAAACATTCAAATTGGAATTATTAGAATTATTATTACTATTAATTTTTTTATTATTAATGTTTTTATTCTTATTTTGATTATCATAATAATTAATTTTTTTAATTAAATTTTGAGTGTCAATATCACTTTTACTATTATTTTTATTAAAAGAAGAATAATTTGTATATAAAGACATAGTAAAACTATTAATTGAATTCATAACATTTGTATTAAAAATATTACTACTTAAATTTTCTGCTTCTTCTTCTTCTTCATTATCATAATCATAAATATGAAATTGAATTTGATCAATAACTTTTTGCTTTCTTTTTATATTCTTATACATATATTTACTTTCTGGAATTACAGTATAATTTGGATAAATTCTCGAATATTGATCATAAAAATTTAATATTCTTGGTAATTTATTACATATTTCTGTTGTTTTATAATATCTATTCAAAAACTCATTATTATCTTCATATAATAAATATTCTTTAAACATTTCAACAAAATGAGTTTTTTCATTATATATTATATCATTTATTACTTTTACATCATGAAAATAAATTGGCATTTCATATCTCCAACTTAATTTCTTTCTTACTATTTTTTCTATTTCTCCCCTATAATAATCAATATTTTTAATAGAATTTGAAAATTGATTATTTTCAATACTGTTATTCATATTTGAAAAAATAATAAGAAAAAAAATAAAAATTTGTTTTAAAAAAACATTAAATAAATTTTAAATAACAAAATAATAAAATTGTTTATTTTTAATTAATAAATTTGCAAGTTTCAAAAATTAAATTTGGATTTCTAATAATGGCTTTAATAGCAGCATCAAAATTAATAAAAGAAATATAATTAGGAGCAATTAAATCAATTTTTTTATGTGTAGTAACTAAAGTAAAAGAAACAAAATCATATTTTAAAAGAAATTTACTTTCTCTATCTAATTTAGTGATTTTTTTTTCTTTAACTTTTAATAATTTAGAAGCATATTCTCCTAAAAAGATATCTTCAATATCAAAAATAGAAATACTCATTTCAAAATGATTATTACTTTTTTGTTCAGGTTTCTTAATTTCTAAAGTTTCTTTTTTAGGATTTAATTTAAATATTCTTATAATATAACCACATTCATCAGGAGGAAATTTATCAGCTTTTAAAGGATTAAAATTTTTTCTATGAAGTAAAGTTAAATTAACATTATCAAATCTTTTATAAATATTTAATCCATTTATTAAAGGACGTATTTTTTGAATTAAAGTTGAATTCTTATTTGGAATTGAAATATCACTTAAATTATTTATATTATTTAAATTTGTATTTGTTTCATAATATTCATGTAAATCTTTTTTTTCTTTATGTAATTCTACTCCTCCTAATTTATTAAAGTTTTCTAAAGTTGATTTTATTGTTTCATTTACACTTATTAAATTATATTTTTTTTTTGGTTGAGATTTATTTTTTGTTCTTAATATATTATTATTATTATTTTCATTTATATTTTCAATATAATTTAATTTATTTTGATTATCTGTTAAATTTATATTTGGAATAATTAAATTTTGAACATTTAAATCTTGATCATTATAATTTTTTTTTAGTTTTTCATTGTTCTGTAATATTAAATTTTTTTTCTCATTTAATATATTTAATTGATTATTTAATTCTTTTATTTTTTGGATATAAAAATTTATTCCAGATTCATTTTGCAATTTTTCTTTTTCAATTTTTATTTCTTTGTCTTGATCGTCTAAAGTAAATTGCATTTTATTTTTTAAATCATTTTTAGCTTCGTCTAAAATTTTTTTTTCTTTTTTCTTCTCATCAATAAAATTTAAACATAGTTGAAATTTTTGTAATAAATTATTATAAATATTATCTAAATTATTCATTTCTTTTTTATAAAATTCACATTTATCATTATAAGAATTTATAAAAGAAACATATTCATTTAATTGTGATTTTTTATAAGTATGATCTAAAATAACATTTTCTAAAAATTTTTCTTTTTGAACTTTAAAAACTTTATCACATATTTTTGTTCCATAAATTTTTTTCATATTTTTTAAAGTTTCTTCATTATTTTCTAAATAAGATTTAAATTGAACATCTCCTAAAGTTTGTAAATTAACTCTTAAATTTTTATCTCTTATTTTCATTCTTTCATTAACATCTTTTATTTCATTTTTTAATTTTATATTTTCTTCTTTTTTTTCTTTTATTTCATTTTCATTATTTAATATTTTTTCATTTATTATATCTATATTTTGATTAATTGAATTTAATTGATTCCCTGTATTAAAAGAAAGTTCTTTAAATTTACTTATTTTTTTTTCTTTAATATTTAATTCTTTAAAATATTCTTCTATTAAATTTGATACTTCTTTTAATTCTTCTATTGTTAAATGTGAATCTTTTGTCATTAAATTTATTATTTCATTTTTAAATCTTAATTCAAAATTATTATCTTCATTACTATTTTTATTTTTAATTAAATAAATATATTTATGAAATAAAGTTTCTAATTCTTTTTCATCTTTTTCAATTTCTTGAAGAATACTTATAATTTTTGAACTTTCTTCTTGTAAATTTAATAAATTATTATTATCTTTATTTTGTTCATCTCTTGAAAGTAATTTTTTATTTTTTTTATTTGTAATATTCTCAATTTCTTCATCAATAATTCCTTTTTCTATAATTTTTTT
>JAEEGK010023733.1_pt1 | contig 12766 bp, 8 predicted proteins | sample 8958771 | NCBI WGS metagenome assembly JAEEGK01 (sample SAMN16246547, study PRJNA631951) | gut metagenome | biome: gut microbiome; feature: rumen; material: SC-attached | host: Bos | place: Iran: Karaj | collected 2018-10 | reverse complement strand
ATCACAATCAGCGGCTCCCAGGAGTTTACCGCTGAGGACATCTCTAAAGGATTGTCTTCTTTCAAGGTGTTGAATCCCGAGCTGCACATCTGCTCGCTGGAGCCTTCCGTCAAGATTGAAATCACCCTGACCATCACCAAGGGCCGCGGCTTTGTCCCGGCCGAGGAACAGCGGGATGAGAACACGCCCATCGGCACCATTCCGGTGGACGCCATCTACACCCCCATCAAGAAAGTCAACTGGACCGTGGAAAACTACCGCGTGGAGCAGAAGACCGACTATGAGAAGCTGAACCTGGAGATTGTCACCGACGGTTCCATCTCTCCGGAAGCCGCCCTGCAGGATGCAGCCAACATCCTCATCTACCATTTCAAGCTCTTCACGGACGACAAGAAGATTTCCATCGAATCTACGGTCGAGTCCGACAGCAAAGAACTTGACGAGGAGTCCCTGAGGATGCGTCATCTCCTTCTCACCAAGCTTTCCGACATGGGCCTGAGCGTCCGCGCTTACAACTGCCTGAAAGCCGCCGACATCGACACGTTCGCCGACCTGGTGTCCTACAGCCGCGCCGAACTCATGAAGTTCCGCAACTTCGGCCGCAAGTCCCTGAACGAGATTGATCTGCTGGTGGAGAAGATGAAGCTTTCCTTCGGTATGGATGTCACCAAGTACAATATTGAACCTAAGCAAAAGATCGTTTAACAATGAGACACAATAGAGCAGTCAATCATCTTGGTCGTAAGAGCGGTCACCGCAAGGCGATGCTCGCCAACATGGCATCCTCCCTCATCCTGAAGAAGAGGATTACCACCACCGAGGCCAAGGCCAAGGCCCTCAAGCCCTACGTAGAGCCCCTCATCACCAAGTCCAAGGAAGATACCACCCACTCCCGCCGCATTGTCTTCAGCTACCTGAAGGACAAAGAGGCTACGGCCGAACTCTTCCGCACCATCGCCCCCAAGGTGGCCGATCGTCCCGGCGGATACCTCCGTATCCTCCACACCGGTTTCCGCAGCGGTGATGCTTCCGAAATGGTCCTGGTAGAATTCGTGGACTTCAACGAGGCCGCCCTCGCTTCCGGCAAGAAAGAGGCCAAGAAGACCACCCGTCGCAGCCGCGCCAAGAAGGCCGAGGCTCCTGCCGCCGAAGAGGCTCCCGCCGTGGAAGCTCCCGCCGCCGAGGCCGAAGCTCCTGCAGCCGAGTAAGGATTCATCCTTTTACTGCATACCCTACGAAGGTGGCCCGCGGGTCACCTTCGTTGTTTTCCGCGAAATCTTTGCTAACTTTGCACTCTCATTGAAAACACGATATTTATGTCCAGTCATATCCGTAATATTGACTTGTGGGAAAGCGGGGAACTCAAGATCCGTTGGGTCCGCGACCATATGCCCCTGCTGGACGGCATCCAGCGCGAATTCGAGAAAACGCAGCCCTTCAAAGGCCTTAAGATAGCCCTGAGCGTACACCTGGAGGCCAAGACCGCCCATCTGTGCGAAGTGCTGGCCGCGGGCGGCGCCGAGATGTATATCACCGGTTCCAACCCCCTGAGCACCCAGGACGACGTGGCTGCCGCGCTGGTGCACGAAGGCCTCAACGTGTTCGCCATCCATGGCTGCAACGAGGAGGAATACTTCGCAGACATCCGCCGTGTGCTGGAAGTGGGCCCCAACCTCATCATCGACGATGGCGGGGACCTGGTCACCACCCTGCACCAGGAGTACCCGGAGCTGGTGCCGCAGGTGATCGGCGGCTGTGAGGAAACCACCACGGGCATCCTGCGCCTGAAAGCCATGGCGGCGGCCGGCAAGCTGCGCTTCCCCATGATGCTGGTGAATGACGCCGACTGCAAGCATCTCTTTGACAACCGCTACGGTACCGGACAGAGCGTCTGGGACGGCATCAACCGGACTACCAACCTCATCGTGGCCGGCAAGAACGTCGTCGTGGCCGGTTATGGCTGGTGCGGCAAGGGCGTGGCCATGCGTGCCAAAGGCCTGGGCGCGGAAGTGATTGTGACCGAGGTGGATCCCGTCAAGGCCATGGAGGCCGTCATGGACGGTTTCAAGGTGATGCCCATGCGTCAGGCCGCCGCGGTGGGTGACTTCTTTGTCACCGTGACCGGTTGTGCCGATGTGATCGGCCCGGAGGATTTCCTGTGCATGAAGGACGGGGCCATCTGCTGCAACGCCGGCCACTTCGACGTGGAGGTGGCGGTGGCTAAGCTCAGGGCCATGGCGGTGAGCCATCGGCCGGCCCGCCAGAATATCGAGGCCTATACCCTGGAAAACGGCCGAAGCATCTACATCATTGCCGAAGGCCGTCTGGTGAACCTGGCCGCCGGCGATGGCCATCCGGCCGAGATCATGGACATGTCCTTCGCCATCCAGGCTCTCAGCGCCCGTTACCTGGCCGAGCACCGCGGTGCCGTCGGCCAGCTCCTGAACAATGTTCCGGCCCAGATTGACCGGGAAATCGCGTTCCGGAAACTGGCCCACTGGGGGGTGCAGATTGATACCCTTACCGAAGAACAACACAAATACCTGTTTGGATAAAATGTCACTCATTCCGATATACTGGTGGAACAAGGAAGTGCACAACTTCCGCATTTCCCAGGATAAATTCAGCAAGCAGCCCTGGGCCAACGGGGTCATCCTGCTGGGTTGCGTGGTGCTGGCCATGCTCCTGGCCAACCTGCCTTTTACCAAAGTGGCCTATCATGCATTCCTGGAGACGGAATTCACCATCCACCTGGCCTCTCCCGGCGGACTGGTAGATGTCTATCTGCCCCATGGCATGACCATGGAGAAGTTCATCAACGACATCCTCATGGTGATCTTCTTCTTCACGGTGGGCCTGGAGATCAAGCGGGAAGTGGTGTGCGGGGAACTTTCCTCGCCCCGGAAGGCTCTTCTGCCCGTCATTGCCGCATTCGGCGGCGTGGTGGCGCCGGCCCTCATCTATACCCTGGTGAACCATGGTACGATAGCCTCCTCCGGCTGGGGCATCCCCACGGCCACGGATATTGCCTTTGCGGTGGGCATCCTCTCCATCCTGGGAGACAAGGTGCCCGTCTCGCTCAAGGTCTTCCTCACCGCCCTGGCCATTGCCGATGACCTGATTGCCATCCTGGTGGTCGCCTTCTTCTACGGCGGCAATATCAAGCTGCCGCTGCTGGGCATCGCCGTGCTGGTGATCCTCTTCGTGGCCCTGATGAAGCGCCTGGGAGAAAAGCGGGTGGGCTTCTATTTCGTGCCCGCCATCATCGTGTGGTTCCTGTTCTACTACAGCGGCATCCACGCTACCATGACGGGTGTGGTCATTGCCATGCTCATTCCCATGGAAGCCCGTTACAACCGGGCCAAGTTCCATCGCCGCGCGAGGATCCTGTTCAACGGCCTGCTGGAGTCGGAAAAGAATTCGGTGGGCGAGACCTTCCCCAACGGACCCCAGCGCCACTATCTCCGCCGCCTGAGCGGCCTCACCAAGCGCACCATCCCGCCGTCCTACCGGCTCGAGCACAAGCTCAACCCCATCGTGAACTTTGCCATCATGCCCATCTTCGCCCTGGCCAATGCCGGCGTGGAGATTACGGATCCGTCCTATTTCAACGTGTTCGCAGGCGGGGCCGGCATGGGCATCTTCCTGGGACTGGTGCTGGGCAAACCCATCGGCATCACCCTGGCCTCCTGGCTGGCCATCAAGTGCCGAGTGGGCGAAATGCCTGCCAAGTCCACCTGGCCCATGCTCTTTGCCGTGGCCTGCCTGGGCGGTATCGGCTTCACGATGTCCATCTTTGTGGACACCCTCAGTTTCGCGGGAGAGGGGATTGACCCGGCCACTACGCAGCACCTCCGGGACGCGGGCAAGATCGCGGTCCTGATGGGCTCTGTCTGCGCCGGCATCCTGGGCTCCCTGTTCATTACCTTAGTGCATAAAATCCAAAGCAAAAAATAATGGGACTTTTAGACGGAAAAGTGGCCCTCATTACCGGAGCGGCCCGCGGGATTGGCAAGGCCATCGCGCTTAAATTTGCCCAGGAAGGGGCCGATGTCGCCTTTACCGACCTGGTCATCAACGAGGCGGCGCAGGAAACGATAGACCAGATTGCGGCCTTCGGCCATCGCGTGAAGGGCTATGCCTCCAATGCAGCCCTTTTTGACGAGACGCAGACCGTCGTGGAGCAGATCGTGGCCGATTTCGGCCGGGTGGATATCCTGGTGAACAACGCCGGTATTACGAAGGACGGCCTGGTGATGCGTATGAGCGAGGCCCAGTGGGACGCGGTCATTGACGTGAACATGAAATCGGCCTTCAATTTCCTGCACGCCGTGGTACCGGTGATGGCCCGCCAGAAGAGCGGCAGCATCATTAACATGGCTTCCATTGCCGGGCAGACCGGCAATCCCGGGCAGGTGAACTATTCGGCCTCCAAGGCCGGCCTCATCGCCATGGCCAAGAGCGTGGCCAAGGAGATGGGTCCCCGCGGCATCCGTGCCAACGCCATCGCCCCCGGTTACGTGATCACCGAGATGACGGAAGTGCTGCCCCAGGCCGTGAAGGACGAGTTCCTGCGCCTGATTCCCCTCAAGCGCGGCGCCACCGTGGAGGAAATTGCCAATACGGCCCTCTACCTGGGTTCGGACCTGTCTTCCTATGTGTCCGGCCAGGTCATTGCGGTGAACGGCGGCATGTACTGCTAGTCTTCCACCACAGCCAGTGTAGCGACCGAGATCCGCGTTCCGGGTCCGGTCGCTTTCTTTATGGCCATATAGCAGGCGGCCAGTGTGGCCCCGGTGGTGAAGGTGTCGTCAACCAGGAGCACATGCCGGGCCCGGATGGCTTTTCGGGCGCGGAAAACGCCCAGCACGTTCCGGAGCCGGTCTTCCGCGTTCAGCCGGGTTTGCGTGCGGGTGCGGCGGACGCGGCGAAGGGCGCGGGGAGCCAGCGTGGCCTGTAATTCGGCCGCGAGGGCGGCGGCGATGACCTGGGCCTGGTTGTAGCCCCGCCGGTAACGCCGCAGCCAGTGCAGCGGAACGGGAATCACCAGGTCAATGTCGGCAAAATGGGGCTGGGAGGCCATCTGGTAGCCCAGCAGGGAACCGAAAAAACGCCCGGCGGCCTGGTTGTCGTGGTATTTGATGGCCTGGGGAATGGCCTTGTAGGGGTTCTCCTTGTGGTAGCGCAGCAGCGAGCTGGCATAGGCATAGGGGAGGGCTTCCCTGTCTGTCCGCAGCTGTTCCAGCGCGGCGTTGAAGGCATCGGCCATGGGGTGGTGCGTTCGTTCCCAGTTGTAGGTGAGGGGAAGGTCCGCCGCGCACCAGAGGCAAAGGTGCCGCTCGGCCGCGCCCAGCGTACGTCCGCACACGAGGCACTGCCGCGGCAGGAGAAGGTCTGTCAATTCCATCCACATGGGCGCAAGATAGGCATTCGGCCCCGCTTTTCTGGCACGCAAGCGATTGACAGCCAGTGTATTATGGATTCCAACTCCGTCCCTTAGGGCGGAGTTACTTCTTATAAGGCGTTGGCTCACAGGAGCTTAACTGCCAGAGACGCCGGCTTGAAAGAAGAGATACACCGCTTCCACGGCGGTGACGGCGGCTGTTTCGGTGCGAAGACGCGAAGGACCCAGGTGGATGGGCTGGTAACCGGCCCGGAGGGCCAGGGCGGCCTCTTCCGGCGAGAAATCGCCTTCGGGGCCGATGAGGACGGTGATGTCGCTCTCCGGAGAGCCGCGCAGCACATCCAGGATGCCCTGCCGGGGCGTCTCCCCTTCGAAGCAGTAGGCGATGAGTTTGAGTCCCGGCCGCTCCTGGGCCAGGAAATCCCGCACGGAAACCGGCTCCAGGATGTCGGGGATGCGGGCCTTCAGCGACTGTTTGGTGGCCGAGAGGGCAATCCGCTGCGCCCGTTCCGGCTTATAGACTTTCCGCTCCGAACGCTCGCCGATGAGCGGCGCAATCACGTCCACGCCCAGCTCGGTGGCCTTTTCCACGAACCATTCGAAGCGGTCGTTGTTCTTGGTGGGGCAGCAGCCCAGGGTGAGCCGGTAGGGATGTGCCCCCCAGCCCGGCTGCCTTTCCAGGACGACAGCCGAGGCGCCCCGGGGATTGTCGTCCGTGAGCCGGCAGGTATAGCGTGTGCCGGCGCCGTCAATCACATGGATGGTGTCGCCGGCGCGGTGCCGGAGCACCTTGATGCAGTGCCCCGATTCCTCGGCGTCCAGCCGGCAGGTGCCTCCATCGGCCTCGTAGGCGTAGAACAGTTCCATCAGGCGCGCTTTTGGGTGGCCAGACGCAGGCCCGCTATGGCCAGGAGCGCCTGCGCCGCCAGATAAGTGAACATCACCAGGAAATCATGCCGGGGCAGCTGCTTCCCGGTAGTTCCCAGGCCGATGAGCGAATCCGAGAAGGTGAAAAGCAGGGCGCCGCAAAGGGCGATGATCCAGGTGGCGCGTTCGGCCGCAGGCCGGCGCACAACTCCGCACAGGGTGCTGAAAATCAGGAGCATGAGCACCATGCCATAGACCGCCATGGGCCACAGCATCACCCCGCCGATCCCCAGTGCCAGCACCAGACAAGCCACCAGGGCCACCATCACCACCAGGCAAAGGACCCACTGCCCCGGCTTGAGCCCGCGCCAGGAAAGGCCGCCAAAGAGCCGCATATAGAAGATGTGGCCGATGAGGAAGGCCAGGATGCCGGCGCCGAAAAGCGGCAGGCTGCTCCCGATCAGGAGCATGTCGCCGGCCGCGCCGAAGAGCTCGGCGCACACCAGCAGCCCCAGCATGCGGCGGTCGGTTTCGTGCGAAAGGGCATAGGCCAGGACCGTGACGGCCAGAAAGGGCAGCAGGGCCGGTTTGACGGCCGATGCCACAGCGCCGTTCCCCACAAAGCGGGCCATCACATTGACCAGGCAGCCGACCAGGAAAAAGCAGGCCGGAACGAGGGTGGAAGTCTTCGTGTTATTCATGGTGTTACGGATTAATCAACAGACAGCTGGCCCAGACCTCGCAGCCTTCGCCGCGGCCCACGAAACCCAGCCGTTCCGTGGTGGTGGCCTTCACGCTCACGCGCTGGGGCGGTATGCCCAGGATGGGGGAGAGCACCTCCCGCATGGACTTGATGTGCGGGGCCAGCTTGGGCCGCTGCAGGGCGATGGTGATATCCACGTTGGACACGGTGAAACCCTGGTTGTGGACCAGCGCCACCACTTTTGCCAGCAGCAACTTGCTGTCCACGCCTTTCCAGGCGGGATCGGTGTCGGGGAACAGGTGGCCGATGTCGCCCAGGGCCAGGGCGCCCAGCAGGGCGTCGCACAGGGCATGGATGGCCACATCGCCGTCCGAATGGGCTACAAAGCCGTTTTCCGAGGGAATCTGCACGCCGCCCAGCCACATGGGAAGACCCGGGGCCAGGGCGTGCACATCGTATCCGTTACCAATTCTGATATCCATTTGTACTCTTTACATTTTTGCAAAGATAAAGATTTTTCACTATTCATTATTGTAATCTCTTTCCCGGCAGCGCCTGCCCCTAATGTGCTGGTAGCACGATTTAACTGTGCCACGCGGGGCACAGTTGCTTTTTGTAAAGTACTGGCCGCTAGGTGGTTATGTGCCGGAAATCTCGGCTAATACTTGCAGAATATGAGAAAATAAAGTACTTTTGTGCGGGGAACTCTTTGAGACACACCAAGGTAACACTAAACGCATGGCTTATGAAGCGGATTCTTCTATTTGTATCTACCTGTCTTCTGCTTGGCGGAGTCTGTGCGGCTCAGACGCCCATTCAGTTGCCGGTGCAATATGGCTATGACAATGCGGGGAACCGGATTTCGCGCTGGTATGGAATTGTTGTCGCCTCTCCTTCTGAGACCGGTGACAGTTCTTTAGTCAGAGAGGCTGTCCAGCAAGAAAGGAAGGAAGATGCTGCTCCGGATATCCTTCCGGACTCTCTTTCCCGGCAGCGGAAAGAAGCGGAAGCATACTTTAAACTGATTCCATCGCGATCCCTTCGTGGAAGCAATGCATACGTGGGCTGCATCCCGTTGCAGGAGGGCGTGTCCCCATCCGGCGCCAGGACCTACACGATTCCCATCACGGTGGCCCCCGATGCCAAGTTCCCGCCCGGCATAACCCTTTCCTACAACAGCCAGGCGGGCGACGGCCTGGCCGGTTATGGATGGGATATCGCGGGAATCTCCCGGATTTCCCTCATTAACCGCAATATCTACTATCACGGGCAGCCGAAGGCGGCACAGTGCTCCAATCCGGATGCCGTGTTCGCCCTGGACGGCAATCCGCTGGTCCAGAATGACGACAATGCCACCATGGCCAGTTATCCGCTGGCAACGGCTACGGGGCACATCATTGCCAAACAGTACGTCAATGCGGGCGGGTTCGTAACCAGTTTCGAGGTCCGTTATCCTAATGGCGTAAAAGCTACCTATGGCCTGGGACTTAATGTCCAGGGCAATTTCCCCTCCTATCCGGTCACCGGGATGGAGGACCTGGATGGAAACAGGGTTACGTTCACGTACACCGTCGATTCCGTCAATGGCAATTACCGGATAGACAAGATTTATTATAATTATGATGCCAATAACGACGCATCCTCCCAGATAGAGTTCAACTATATAGCCAATACCGATTATCCTACGCGGTATTTTGCCGGCAGGAAAGTGTTTCAGACGCACCGTTTGTCCAGTGTTGTTTCCAAGAACCAGAATTATCAACTTGCTTTTTATTCCCTTCGGCATATCTATCGCGACAATGTCCATCTGCTCACTCAGGTGGGCTGTACCAATGGCATAGATTCGTTGCCACCGCTCACGTTCGATTACGGAGACTGGAACTACTGGCAGGGCGCAGCGACGGCCACGCTGGAAAAGGACGCGACTTTTCAGTACAGCAACTCGGCGCCCATGCATGCCGGTTGTGTGTACCGACGGGGAAAGTTTATGAAAAACAGCTACCATGACGGATTGCTCTTTTATCCGAATTACTCTAATTATGACAAGGATCCCAACAATCCGAAATATGTCAGCCCTTACCCGTCCACCCAAAGGATTATGTTGATTCCCCGATTGAGTGACGGTTCGCCGGGGATGACCAACTATGTAGACAGCAGTATCGTGGCCGGGAGCGGTTTCCAGACGATGGAAGCGGTGGATGTCGACGGTGACGGGCAGGACGAACTTGTCAAGGTTAACTTCAACGGGACGAGCGGGAGCAAGACGGTCTTGACGATTACTGTCTTAAAATGTAATGACTATGGTATTCCACTGACAAGCTCCACTTTCAATGTTCAGGTAAACGGGACCATTACAAGCGGCAACGATGTCAGCCCATACAGGAGGGCTTATTATTGGGGAGATTTCACCGGTCAGGGTTCGGCCCAGCTCCTGACCATCGCATATGACACGAATGGCGACAATATCTCGCAGACGTGCTATGCGGCGCTCATCGACTTGAAAACGCACACCGTCCTGTTTGATCAGTATTTGTTTGACTATTCCCTGACCGACACAAAGAACGTATTGGTGATGGATATCGATTCCGACGGCCGTTCGGAACTGTGCCATGCCCATGCCAATGGCTTCGATGTGTTGAGACTGTCCTCGGGTAACACCTTCTCCGTAGAGCAGTCTTTCAGTTTGCCGGATGCGTATATCGTATCTCAGGAACACACCTGTTTCACGGATCTGAACGCCGACGGCTATCTGGATATCATGTGGCCCGTAGGGACATCCGGATTGTCCCAGGACTGGTACCGTTTCGCTTATACGGGCGAGTCATTTGATTTGAGTATCATCCCTCTGGGGAGTGTGGCGGAAAGCGGCCGATATATGTACATTGATGTGAACCGGGACGGCTATCCGGACTTGGTGAGAGTGACATCGACGACCATGGGCGTGAGACTGAACCAGAATGGCAGCTGCTTCGGGGCTTATCGCCAGACCACTACCAATGTCGCCGATTCCCTGGGCATCCTTCCTGCCAATATCATGGAATATGGCGCCATGAGTGGGTTCATCAAGGTGGAGGGGGCCCAAATTCAGCTGTATAAGTATGGATCACTTTCTCCCAGGATAAGATATCTGAGAGAGTCGGAGGATGGCTTCGGGAAATTGTTAGTCAATTATTATCAGTATCTCCCTTCGCGGAGCTGTACCTGGACGACGTCCACCTATTCACCCAGTGTCTCACAAGGATATGCCAAGCGGCCCCTGCCCATTTATGTGCTGTCAGGGGAGATTGGCGCCTTGTTGGAAGATTACACTTTTTTCAGGGACAGGAGCTATGAATATGACGATGCGGTAGTGCATAATAAAGGACTTGGCTTTTGCGGATTCGCCAGAATTAAAACGTATGAGAATTACGAGTTTCACACCATGCAGTCAGAATGTCTCTATAATCCCGAGAAGCGGGGGGCGTTGACGCAGATGCTGGTTCGGGATGGCGCCACGGGCAGTTCTCCGGTTGTCTCAACTCAGGTAAACACGTATGACGATCACACCACGACTTACGGGAAACAGAATCCCCGGTTGATACAAAGTGTCGTTTCTGACAATGTGCGCGGGATAACCGATACGACAGCCATTACATATGGAACATATGATTATCCTTCCGAGATTGTCAGTATCAAGGCGCAGAATGGCAGCACGGCCCGGCAGACAGAGACAAAGCAATGCACGTACGTACACGGTACCGCGCCCAACAGATATGTATTGGGCATCGTTACGGAAGAGGCGCTGATCAAAGAGACGGATGGCAATAGCACCCTTTCCTGGAAGGAGCGGGTTGTGACCACCTATGACACCCTGTATCACCCGTCCAACAAGAAAGTGTATGTGGGCCAATACGGACGGATTTGGGGTGCGTTCCATCACCATATTGATTATGACGCCACCAACCTCGTTTCCGAAACGTGCTGGCAGTATGACGCCCGGGGAAATGTAATCTCGGAAATGACAGCCCCCTACGGGGCGACGGAGTTCATAGGGAAGAGTTTTACTTATGACAACGATGGCCGGCACGTGCTCACCTCCACTAACGCCCTCGGCCAGACGACGACCTATTCCGGATACAACCGCTGGGGAAAGCCCACATCGTCGGTCGATTTCCGGAACCTGACCACTTCTTATCAATATGACTCCTGGGGGAACCTCACCAGGGTCACCCGTCCGGACGGTGGCGAGACGCAGACGACGGCCACCTGGGGCGGAGAAAAATGCTATTATGTCACGAAGACCGCCACGGGTGCTCCGGACGAGGTGCTGCATTATGACGGGGCCAACCGCGAGGTGCGCAGCGGCCGTAAGCGCTTCGACGGCCAGTGGCAGTATGTGGACAAGGAGTATGACATGCAGGGGAACGTCAGCCGGGTCTCCCTCCCGTTCCGCGGCACATCAGCGTCCTATTGGAACCGGTACACGTATGACCATCTGAACCGGCCGTTGGCCGTCGTGGAAGCCTCGGGCAAGACCACGACCTGGTCTTACAGCGGGACCGGCACCACCACGGTGAAGGACGGCATCACCTCCACCAGCACCACAGATGCAGGCGGACGCGTCGTGAGCGTGACGGATGCCGGCGGAACCATCACCTATGCGTTCCGGGATGACGGCCAGCCCTCCTCTGTAACGGCCCCCGGGAACGTCAGCACCACCTTCTCGTATGATGAGTATGGCAGAAGAACGCAGATCGTTGACCCCAGCGCCGGGACGCAGACGGACGCCTATGTCTGGAACAGTGACGGCTCCTCGAGCAGCACACACACCAATCCCAACGGTGCGGTCACTACCAGCCTGGACAAGTTCGGCAGGACGACGTCCGTGACCCGCCAGGGGGACTTCTCCACAAGCTACACGTACAATACAGACGGCCTCCTGACAGCGGAGATTTCCACCAACGGGACGCGCAAGTCATACAGTTATGATAACCTGGGCCGGCTTGCAACGGTGCGGGACAGCTGCTCCGACGGGCGGTTCCTGACGAAAGAACTGAGTTACCTGACAGGAAGCGTACTGGAGCAGGTGAGCTATTCTACGCAAAGCGGTCCCATCGTCGATGAGATTTATAATTATGCCTATGGCAACCTGCAGTCCGTCACCACGGACGGCAATCTGACCGTCTGGTCTTTAACGGCCGAAAACGCGTTGGGGCAACCCACGTCCGTTGTTACGGGAACGGTTTCCAGGACATACGGTTTTAATGCATATGGCATACCGTCATACCGCAAGATGGCAGGCGGGATCCTTCAGGATTTTGAATATAGTTTCAACGCCTCGACAGGCAATCTCTCCGAACGTTATGACGTGGGGAATGTTACGTTGGAGCGCTTCTATTACGATAATCTGAATCGATTAGCCGACACGGACGACCGGAGTATCAATTATGCCAATAACGGGAATATTACATCCATGAGCGATGTGGGCTCCATGTCCTATGGCAGTGGCTATAAACTGCTGCTGTTTGACCCGGATGACGGTGCTCTGGTGCCCGACCGGCAACAGAGCATCTCCTACACCTGCTTCAACCGCCCTTCCGTCCTGGCGGAAGGGGGCCGGAGTGCAGCGTTCACCTACAATGCCGACGGCGACCGGGTCAAGATGGCCGTTACGGACAGCACGGGTGACATCCTCACCCGGTATTATCTGGGCGGCCGATATGAGTGTGACAGTACGGCCGTCGGCATCACCGAGCGCCTGTATCTGGGCGGCGACGCCTATTCGGCCCCCATGGTTCTTCAGAAGGTGAACA
>JAEEGK010023729.1_pt1 | contig 12767 bp, 11 predicted proteins | sample 8958771 | NCBI WGS metagenome assembly JAEEGK01 (sample SAMN16246547, study PRJNA631951) | gut metagenome | biome: gut microbiome; feature: rumen; material: SC-attached | host: Bos | place: Iran: Karaj | collected 2018-10 | reverse complement strand
AGATGGAGCACGGCTGCCGAAGCTTCTACCACGCAGCCCCCTTCTGAAGTCTCGCCCCCCCTCTTATATCTGTCCCCTTATAGGGGACTTAGATATGAGGGGGAGACTTCCAGAACCCCCACGTTCAAAGTGAAGAGTGAAGAATGAAGAGTGAAGAGTGTAGAATAAACCCAGAAAGGTCATTGAACCCTAAATCTACACAAAATCTAACAGAAATCTTTTCATTCTCATATTTGTGTCAGATTTATGGAGGATTTAAGGTTCTTCTGAGCCTAATGACCAACTTCGGATAAAAAGTATAGTAGTTAGCACTGAAAAGTATAGTAGTTAGCAGAGGAAAGTATAGTAGTTAGCATGCATAATCCATATCATTACGAACGGGAAAGACTATGATTATAAGACACTATGCAAAATCGGAGCCTTAAAATACAAAAAAGTTGTTCATAAATTTGCGAACACCCGAAATTATTTGTACCTTTGCAACCGCATGATAGTTATATTCGAGCAGACATACCTACAGGAACTCTACACAGAGGGCAAGGCAAGCGACAAGAAACACCGCTTCCAACCTCAGATTGTCAGCAAGTACGTAAAGGTTATCAACCTGATGAAGCAGCAGGAGAATGTCTTAGGACTGACCAAGTACGGCTCACTCCACTACGAGAAACTGCACGGCGACAAAGAGGGAATATCCTCCGTCCGCGTTAACGACCAGTACCGCATTGAGTTCACCGAAGGCATGGAAGCTGGCAAGCAGATTGCCACGATTTGTAACATCACAGAATTGTCGAACCATTATAAATGAAAGAGGACGAGATATGACGACGATTGAAGGAGTAAATCCGCAAATGATTGCAAACAATTTGAAACCCTTTCAGCCCACCCATCCCGGCGAGGTGCTGAAGGACGAGCTGGAATACCGTGGCATTTCGCAACGCGGACTGGCCAAGGAGATTGGCATCTCCTATTCTGCCTTCAATGAAATGCTGAACGGCAAGCGGTCGCTCAGTCCCGAACTGGCCATGATGATGGAGGCCGCCCTCGGTGTAGATGCTGCTCCCCTGCTGGCCATGCAAAACGAATATGACATGCTGATGGCCGAGCGCGACGACTCGTTTATGGAGAAGCTCAAACGGATTCGCCGCATCGCAGCCATCTTCTAACAAACAGGTCACACGGAAATCGCGGAGCGAAGAGCACGGAGGCGATGAAATTTAAGCCATAATACTAAAAAAAGTTACTATTCTTGCGTTTTCACGAAATAAATGATTACCTTTGCACGTTGAATCTATACAAAACGTTAGAATATATGGCACAACTATCCAACCGTCTGCAGCGTCTGGCACCATCGGCAACACTGGCGATGTCGCAGAAAAGCTCCGAGATGAAAGCGCAAGGTATCGACGTCATCAACATGAGCGTGGGCGAGCCCGACTTCAACACGCCCAACCATATCAAGGAGGCTGCCAAGCAGGCCGTCGACAACAACTATTCACGCTACTCACCCGTCCCCGGATATCCTGAGCTGCGCAAGGCTATCGTAAAGAAGCTGAAGGACGAGAACGGACTGGATTACTCCGTCAACGAAATCCTGGTGAGCAACGGTGCCAAGCAGAGTGTCTGCAACACGGTGATGGCACTGGTCAACCCTGGCGACGAGGTCATCATACCTGCACCCTACTGGGTCAGTTATCCACAGATGGCCCTGCTGGCAGGAGGAACGCCCGTCTTCGTGGAGGCCACCTTCGAGCAGAACTTCAAGATGACGCCGGAGCAGCTGGAGAAAGCCATCACCCCTCGCACACGCATGCTCATCCTCTGCTCACCCAGCAACCCCACCGGCTCTGTCTACAACAAGGAAGAGTTGCGCGCGCTCGCGAACATTATTCTAAAATACCCCGACCTGTATGTGCTGGCAGACGAGATCTACGAGCACATCAACTACGTAGGGCATCATGAGTCCATCGCTCAGTTCCCGGGCATGAAGGAGCGCACCATCGTGGTCAACGGTGTGTCGAAAGCCTATGCCATGACGGGCTGGCGCATCGGCTACATCGCTGCGCCGGAATGGATCGTGAAGGGATGCAACAAGCTACAGGGACAGTACACCAGCGGCCCTTGCTCCGTCAGTCAGAAGGCTGCCGAGGCAGCATATACCGAGAGTCAGCAGTGCGTAGAAGAGATGCGGCAGGCCTTCGAGCGCCGTCGCAACCTGATCGTCAGCCTGGCGAAGGAGATTCCCGGACTGGAGGTGAACGTGCCCGAAGGTGCCTTCTACCTCTTCCCCAAGTGCTCCAGCTTCTATGGCAGCACTGCTCCCGACGGCAGAGCGATAGCCAACTCCACCGACCTGGCGATGTACCTCCTGGAGGATGCCCATGTAGCCACCGTCGGAGGCGATGCTTTTGGCGATCCCGACTGCTTCCGTATGAGTTATGCCACCAGCGATGACAACATCCGGGAGGCCATGCGACGCATCGGCGAAGCACTCGCCAAACTTAATAAATGAAAAAAAATGGAGTTAAACGTTGTTAAATCCTATCGAAGTCCACATTTTTGTGTTATCTTTGTGGCGAATTCTGCTATTCCGAGTTGACAACGGACTCGACGGCAACGTGTAACTATAAGCAAAATCGAACATTTACAACTTAATTTATTTAATAACTTAAATCAAAAAATTAAATTTATGGCAACTACACAAGCAGCTGCTCCCGCAGCAAAGAAAGCCCCTAAGGCTAAGAGTACAAGCAGTATCGGTATCAAAGATGCAATCTGGGTGATTGTCGTCTGCGCCGTTATCGCATTCTGCAACTTCTTCTTCAACTTTGGCCAGTCCAGCAACTTCGAGGGTGGCGATCCCAACGGAAGCCCTCTGAACATCTGGGGTACCATCTTCAAGGGTGGTGTCATCGTGCCTGTGATCCACACACTGTTGCTCACCGTGCTCTTCATGGCTATCGAGCGTGTCATCGCCCTGAGCAAGTGCATCGGTAAGGAGAAGCTCGCCACATTCGTTGGCAAGGTGAAGAAAGACCTGAAGGCTAAGGACTTCGACGCTGTTCTGAAGCATTGTGACTATCAGGGTGGAAGCGTGGCTAACGTCGTTCGCGCTGCCGTTATGGCTTACAAAGAGGCCGACGCTACTACTGGCATCAAGAAGGAAGTGAAGATGGCTCGCATCCAGCAGGCTCACGAGGAGGCTATCGCAGTCGAGATGCCTACGCTGACCATGAACCTTCCCATTATCGCTACCATCGTTACGCTGGGTACGCTGACCGGACTGCTCGGTACTGTGGTAGGTATGATCAAGTCGTTCCAGGCTCTGGCACAGGGCGGTGGCGGTGACTCCGTCGAGCTGTCGGCTGGTATCTCTGAGGCTCTGATTAACACGGCCTTCGGTATCGGTACCTCTTGGCTGGCTGTGGTGAGCTACAACTTCTTCACCAACCGCATCGATAAGATTGCGTTTGCACTGGACGAGATTGGTTATTCAATTGCACAGACCTACGCTGCTACTCACGCCGACGAAGCTTAATTTTCTATTAGCCCAACTCTTAAATCCATTACGACTATGGCTAAAATGAAAATTAAGAAAAACGACGTCTGGATTGATATGACCCCGATGTCTGACGTGATGGTGCTGCTGCTCACTTTCTTCATGCTGAGTGCAAACTTCGTGAAGAACGAAGTCGTGAAGGTGATGACGCCACAGTCACGTACAGAGGTCAAGGTCCCGTCAACCGCGACGCTCGACATTACCATCGACACGCTGGGCCGAGTCTTTATCGGCACCGACAAGGTCGTGACGATGGAATATGCGCTGGACACACTGCTGTCCAAGGAATTTAGCAAGTACAAGGACGCACTCGGCGACAGCAAGAAGAACGCTGACCTCCGTGCCACCTTCAAGGCTCAGACACAGCTGGGTATCCCTATGGAGCAGCTGGCCGCCTATCTGGGTGCCACCCACGAGCAGCAGTCTAAGCAGCTCAAGGAGGCCGGACTTCCCCTTGACTCCGTCATTGAGATTCCCAACCCCAACCGCGAGGAAGGCAAGGACGTCTACAGTGAGTTCCAGCTCTGGGTGAAGGCCATGAAGAACGGCTACAAGAAGTGGTACCGTGATCTGGAGCGCAAGAAGGATAAGGGCGAGCCTATCGAAGTAGACCTGGCCACCACTCCCAACAAGCTTGAGATCTGTATCAAGGCTGACAAGAACACTCCTTACGGAACGTTCAAGAGAGTCATCAGCGAGCTTCAGGACATCAACGAGAGCCGCTACAAATTGCTTACACAGTATAAAAAGGAAGAATAACTATGGCTAAGAAAAAAGAAAGCAAACAGAAAAAGATGGATGTCCGAGTCGACTTCACGCCGATGGTGGACATGATGATGCTTCTGATCACCTTCTTCATGCTGTGTACATCACTTGCCAAGCCACAGGCCATGCACTTGACCATGCCGGCTAAGGATCAGAACCTGCAGGAGCAGGACAAGGACAAGTCGAAGACCGAGCTCACCGTGACGCTCTACCTCGCTCCCGAGGGAAAGCTCTACAGCTATATCATCGACAAGAAGGAGAAGTTCGGAGAGATTGACTATCTGGAGGAGACCACCTATGGCAAGGAAGGCATCCGCCAGGCACTCTCGAGCTACAACCCCTACCGCTCGAACGTCGCACCCGTGCAGGCCATCATCAATGCCAAGGCCGACCTCGACGGCTGGTATGCTAAGCAGCCCAGCGGCAAGGACGACCCCACCATCAAGATTGCTGCCGGTGCCACCACCGGTGCCGACACCATCCTCTCTATCAATGAGACCTACGACAAGGCACTCATCGCCATCAAGAAAGGACACGTCGACGTGGTGAAGAACGGACAGAAGGACATGGATATGACCAAGTTCGTGGAGGTATTCAAGCAGATGCGCGACGGTACTGAGAAAGCCGAGGAGCTCGCTCCGACGCTCTCGGTCAACATCAAGCCGCTTGACAATGCTACCTACGACGACGTGGTGAAGGTGCTTGACGAGATGCAGATCTGCTGCATCGGTAAGTATGTGATTGCACAGCTGACAGAGCAGGACTACAACCTCCTGGGCAATGCGAAGACCAAGTATCCCGCACTGAACAGTGTTCCCGAACTGCTCAATTATCCTAAGGAAGCTGCTGAGTAAGTACTAATGTCTAACGAAACACTGAAAGAACTATGGCAAAAATAGATCTATTAGACCAGAAATGGATTGATCTTGTCTTTGAAGGCAAGAACGAGGCATACGGTGCTTACAAGATTCGTCAGAACACGAGCAATCGTAACAACTTGGCCATGCTCATCTTGCTCATTGGCCTCGCAGCCATCGTGGGTATCTACTTTGCATGGGGTGGCATCGCCAATGCCATCGCTGCATCGGAAGAACGTAACGAAGGTACCGAAGCTCTCGAAATGGTAGTCGAAGAGCAGGAGGAGGCTGAGGAAGAGGAAGAGATTGTCTACGACATCCAGCCCGAAGAGGAGCAGGTGCAGCAAGACCAGCTGATGAACTCTGAGAAGTTCACCGACTACGCTATGGATGATGAGGCACCTCAGGAAGTCACCAAGACTCAGGAAGAGACCGAGAAGTCTGACGTCGCTATTTCGTCAGTCAACTTCGACCAGGGCTCTGATGAGGGTGAGCAGGTGCTGAAGCAGAACCAGGTCGTGGTGGAGAAAGTGGAAGAGAAGGAAGACGACAAGATCTACGAATTCCACAACATCGAGCAGATGCCCCGCTTCCCTGGCGACCCAGGCGACAACTCTGTACTGCTGCAGTGGCTGGGCAAGAACACGAAGTATCCTCCCGTTGCTGAGGAGAATGGTATCCAGGGCCGCGTCACCTGTACCTTCGTGGTAGAGAAGGACGGTTCGATTACCGACGTTCGTGTCGTGAAGTCCGTCGACCCCTCACTCGACAAGGAGGCCGTACGCGTCATCAAGAGCATGCCTCACTGGCTGCCTGGTAAGCAGAACGGTCATGCCGTGCGTGTGAAGTTCACACTGCCCGTTACCTTCAAACTGCAATAAACACGAAGAAGTAACGATGAACATCCGATTCAACATCTTTACAAAAGTAGTTGGATTATCGCTAATCATAGGCTTGCTCCCATCATGTGGGGGCAAGCCTACTAATTCCGACTACGACGAGACGGCAAAGCTTTTTGCCGCCGACAAAAGTATCAGCCCCGTCATCGACGAGGTCTACAACGCATTCTACAACAAGACACAAAAGCCCTTGTGGCCTTTGTACATGAGTGAGCAGGAAGCTATCGACAGCCTGCTCGACCTCCGTGTCTACCTCGTGTTTACTACACGCAGGCTGACCGCCAATGAAGAGAATATAATCAAGAGTAAACAGCATAACGCACGCCAGAAACCTCTGGCATACGACGGCATGGCACTCATCGTGAACAACGACAATCCCGATACGCTCATGCTCGTCGACAATTTCAAGAAGATCCTCAAGGGTGAGGTGACTACCTGGCGCGAGATCTATCCTGACTCGAAGCTCGACACCATCCGTCTGGCATTCGATACGCCGCAGAGCAGCACCGTCCGCTTCTGCACCGACTCCATCCTTGGTGGAGAGAAGATGAAGACCTCAGGCAACATCCGTGCCGTGGAGACCGTGCCCGACGTCATCAGCTATGTCGAGCGCCATAAGGATGCCATCGGCATCGTGGGCTCTAACTGGCTCAACGACCAGCGCGACACGACCAACGTCACCTTCAAGCGGAATGTGAAGGTCATGGAGGTTGGCATCTCACCGCTCCGTGCCGTCAAGCCCTATCAGTACTACCTGGCTACGGGTGAGTATCCATTCATCCGCACCATCTGGGGCATCTGCACCGACCCGCGTGGCACGGGTGCTCCCCGCCGTTTCTTCAACTTCTGCTGGAACGCAGGTGAGGAAGGACAGATCGTATTCGGGCACGCAGGCCTGTTCCCTGCCTGGCGCGACTATCAGCTGCGCGACGTTGTCGTACATTAAACCTTTCAAAACGCAGCACATCATATAAGTACAGTTCACACGTCTAACATTTAAAAAAGTGAGAGTTATGAAAGCAATTAAATATTTATTCATGAGCGCCCTGCTGATGGGTTTCAGCACTGGCGCAGTAGCACAGGACGGCACAGCCGCCGATGTAGCAGCAGTTAAGAACCTCATCAAGAGTAATCCTGCAGACCTGGCCAAGCAGATGAAGGCCTTCTACAGCAAGAACAAGAAGAATGCCGAGAACCTCGTGGCTTTCGGACGTGCCTTCTTCGAAGCTAAGGACACTACCAATGCACGCGTAGCAGCCAACAATGCACTCAGCGCCACCAAGCGCCAGTGCTCACCCGCCTACGAGCTCCTTGGCGACATCGCAGCCTTGAGCGAGGACGGTGGCGGTGCAGCTGCCATGTACGAACAGGCTATCTATATCGATAAGACCAATCCCGAGCCTTATCGTAAGTATGCCCTCGTCTATCGTAAGATCGATCCCGATGGAGCAGTCGCCAAGCTGGAAGAGCTTCGCAGCGTGAAGCCCGACTTCCCTGTCGATGCCCTCATCGCCGACATCTACTATCGTTCGCTGAAGTATGGTAGCGCCATCGAGACCTACGCCAAGGTGCCCCAGAACCAGATGACTCGCACTGACTTCATCCAGTATGCCAACGCATGCTATGTCGCTCAGCAGTTCCAGAAGGGTTACGACGTCGCTGTGGCTGGACTCCAGAAAGAGCCCAACAACGGTACCCTCACCCGTCTGGCCATGTTCTGCAGCAACAACCTGAAGAAGTACGACGAGGCTCTGAAGTATGGCGATGCCCTGTTCAACAAGGTTCACAAGGACAGCGTCACCTTCTCGCACCTCGACTACCTCAACTATGGTAATGCCTTCATCGGCAACGACCAGCCCGAGCAGGCTATCGAGCAGTTCAAGAAGGGCCTCACCGTCAATGTCGAGGATCCCAGCGCCTATGCCGACATCCACAAGTCACTCTCCGATGCCTATAAGGCTGCCAAGGACTTCCCCAACGCCATCGCCAGCTATAAGCAGTACCTCAACACTGCCAAGGAGCCCGATGCCATCGCACAGGCTGGTCTCGGCACCCTGATGATGAACTGGGCACGCTCGCTCAAGGTCGAAGGCGAGGAGCAGATGAATGAGGAAGAGGTGAATGCCTACAAAGAGGCTGACAAAGTCTGGGGTGACCTCGTCGAGAAGTTCCCCGATGCAGCCGAGTATGCTCTGTTCCAGCGCGGACGCGTCAACGCTATGCTCGATCCCGACAGCCAGCAGGGTCTCGCTAAGCCTCACTTCGAGAAGCTCATCGAGCTCATCAATGCACGTGAGGAGCACGACGCCACTGACAACAGCCGTCTGGAGAGCAGCTACCGTTACCTCATGTCCTACTACTACTCTGTAGCCAAGGACAACAAGAGTGCTCTCGACTGGGCCAACAAGATCCTCGAGATCAAGCCCGACGACGAAGGTATCAAGAAGGTCGTTGAGTCGCTGAGCAAGACTGTGAAGTAAATCAATAGTATCAACCAAATTTAAGAGGGGTTCTTGGGAATCCCTCTTTTTCTATATCATCGACAAAGCGGCAAACACCTGAATTAGGCAAAAAAGCGCAGTAAGGCAAGGAAAATGTCCAAAATATTTGGTGTATTGGACAAATTTTACTAATTTTGTCCAGTAGAAACAAAATATTGCTCAAACACATGCGAACAGTCATTCTTTCACAGCGTAAAGAACGCGACACGCTTTTGGCGAAAGACTACCTGCCAAGAGACAACCAGAAGGCTTACGAAGTATTTCTGGCTTCACCGCTCATCAAATTGATAACTGGGCCTCGAAGGGCTGGCAAATCTGTTTCAGCTCTGTTGCTCCTGAAGGACAAGAATTTTGCCTATCTAAACTTTGACGACGAGAGATTGTTGGAGAGGTTCGATGAAGATGTGGTATTACAAGTATTGTCTGAAGTCTATCCTGACTATGATTATTTGTTGCTTGATGAAGTCCAGAACCTAGAGCATTGGGACTTATGGGTAACGAAATTATACCGCAGAGGTTGCAATTTGCTTATAACAGGCTCTAATGCAAAGCTGCTGTCAAGCGAGATGGCGACAGTCTTGACTGGCCGCTATCTTGAAATGGAGGTGCTGCCGTTTTCGCTATCAGAGTGTTTTCGCTTCAAGGGGCAGGAGAGGACAGTGGAGCTGCCCAGCGAACGTGCCGAACTAATGCTCCAGACAGAAGACTACATGCACTATGGTGGCTATCCTGAGATTATCAATAGCAGGGAGATAACTGAGAGTTACCTCAGTTCCCTCTTCGATTCTATAATTCTGAAAGATGTCGCAAAGAGGTATAAGATTCGAAAGACAACAGAACTCTACCAATTGGCCACCTATCTGATGAGCATGTTCTGTAATCCTTTTACCTACTCTTCGCTAAAAGATGACCTGAATTTTTCCAGTAAGTCTACTGTGCAGAAATTCTGCGACTATCTGCAACAGACTTTTCTCTTCTTCTTTCTGCCTCGTTACAACAATAAGTTGAAACTGATGCAGAAGGCGCCTCAGAAGGTATATGTCGTTGACAATGGTTTCCTCGCATCGAGTGCATTCCAGACCTCTGAGAACAAAGGGAGGTTATTGGAAAACCTTGTATTCCTAGAACTGACAAGAAGAAAGAAACAAGCTGGTGGCAACCTTTTCTACTATCGTTCCCGTAATGACCGCGAAATTGATTTTGTGGTTCGAGAGAAGTTTCAAATTCATCAGCTGATACAAGTATGTTATGACATGTCGAACAAAAAAACAGAGAATCGCGAGATTGATGCCATCATGGAATGTGCTGAGGAGTTAAACTGTAATAATCTGCTCATCATCACATGGGATCAGGAAAATGTCGTTCAGAGAGGGGACTATGCCATCCAAATTCTCCCCTACTATAAATGGTGCCTGAATAAGTAACATAATGCTTATATATGCTTTTGGTAACGCTCATTGCAGACGGAGCGCATGCTAGTTGCGGACGGAGTGCCTGCCCGTTTCGGATGAGCATACCATCCGTTCGCGATGAGCGTATGCTCCGTACGTAACTGGCATGCGCTCCGTACGTAACTAGCGTAATGAAAGTTCGCAACGAATTTCGTCATTTTTGGCCGATACCTCACTAAATTTACTGAAATGCCTTTGTATAAAGGGGAAGTGACGAGTGAGGTATGTCTGAGACACCTCACTTATACCTCACTTATACCTCACTCGCACCTCACTTCCAATCTTACTCACTTCTGATTAAGAATGTAAAGAAACACGAATTCCCTGTTTCATCTTGTGAGTCGCATTTATGGGCTGTGCGCCTGAATTTGAGTGAGGTATAGGTGAGGTATAAGTGAGGTATTTCCGACATACCTCACTTGCTGCTCACCCTTTGATTAAAGGCATTTCGGTAAATTTAGTGAGGTATCGGCTAAAAAAAAGAAAAAAAGTTTTGCTGACATTTGGTCGTGTCAAAAAAATAGATTAACTTTGCTCCCTAGAAACAAACTATAATGAAAACGACTGGTATGAAACGACTGATTCTTGCTTTACTTGCTGGCATCCTTTGTCCTTGCTATGCGCTGTGCGATACGAAGATAGAGGCGGAGAGCGCTGCCTATGTCAACTGCAAACTGATTACTGACAGCAAGTACTCTGGTGGGAAGGCGCTTGAGCTCACTGAGAACAATGCCAAGATTACGTTTACGTATCAAGCTGCCGAGCGTGGAAAGTGCGATGTCTATGTGGGCTACGACGGGCTCTACGGTGGCAAGAAGGTGAATCTGGCTGTCAATGGGAACTCCGTCACCTTCGATGTCAATGGTCGGGCCGAGTCGATGGTGGGCACGTTCTTTATGAATGCAGGCAACAATTCGATTGTCATCACTCCCAACTGGACTTGGTTCCGCATCGACTATATCCGCATTGCAACAAGCAGCAGCATTATCCAGTTTGACATAGCCAAGAACCCTGTCGATGCCAATGCTACGGATGCAGCCAAGACGATGTATCGTTTCCTGTACGACAACTTTGGCAAGAAGGTCATCTCGGGCATCATGACAGGCGATATGGGATCAGCCAATGGCAATGTCACCCAGCATCTCGATGTGCAGGCCGTGTACAAGGCTTCAGGCAAGTATCCTGCACTGATAGGGTTCGACTTCATGAATGCTACAGGAAAGAGTGCAAGCCTTAACTATAACAAGAGTTATACGACGTCGTCGATAGCTTTGGCCAAAGACACTTACAGGCGTGGCGGTCTGCCTAACTTCACCTGGCACTGGCGCGATCCGAGCCGCAGCACGGATGCCTTCTATACTGCCGACTGCACGATGAAGATCTCGGATGCGATGAATGCCGACGGCAGTTGGAACACTTCTTCGCAGCTGTATAAGTATTTGATTCAGGATATTCACACCGTTGCCGACTACTTCCTCTCGCTGCAGAAAGAAGGCATGGCCGTCACGTTCCGTCCGCTGCATGAGGCCAGCGGTGGATGGTTCTGGTGGGGGCGTGAGGGAGCAAGGCCTTTCATCAAGCTCTTCCGGCTGATTTACGAGGAGATGGTGAATGTGAAAGGTGTTCACAATGTGATCTGGATATGGAATGCCGGTGAGAACGATGCCGACTGGGATCCAGGCGAAGCATATTATGATGTGGTCTCGGCTGACATATATAATAGTGACTTCGACTATTCCAGCAACTATGCGAGCTTCGACAAGCTCAAGTCCCTGACGAAGGGCAAGAAGATTGTTGCTCTATCTGAGAATGGTCCTATTCCTGACATCGACAAGATGGTGGATGAGGAAGCCGTCTGGTCGTGGTGGATGCCTTGGTATCAGACTTGGAATGGTCGGTTTGTGGATAAGACCAGTAAGGAGGAATGGAAGAAGTGCATGAATGACGATCGGGTTATTACCCTTGAGGACCTTGCTGCAGGCTGGGCCGCGTACTCTGGCATTCAGTCGGCAGAAGCTACTGAGGGAGAAGGTAAGGCTATCTATGACCTCCAGGGACGTCGATTGACTGGCGTGCCAGCTCGTGGGCTTTATATTAGTGACGGCAAGATCTATTCGGCTGGGGTAAAGTAAGGGGATTGCTGTTCATACAAGGCGTCGTTGCCGCCAGATTATCATTTTTTGATAATTATTTTTTGATAATTGCAATAAAAGTGTTATCTTTGCCGAAAAATTACAGCAACAGATGACAGACAATCCCTTCGTGACTAATGGATATGCAGGACCTGAGTATTTCTGCGACCGCGTGGAAGAAACAGCATTGCTGACAAACCTCCTGACCAATGGCAATAACATCGCGCTGATGTCACCACGCCGCATGGGCAAGACAGACTTGATAAAGCACTGTTTCCAGCAGGAAAGCATCAAGGACGACTACCATTGTTTCCTCATCGACATCTATGCCACCAACTCGTTTCGTGACTTTGTCAACATGTTTGGCAAATCCATTTTAGAGACTTTGAAACCAAGAGGGCGCAAGGTATGGGAGACATTCCTCAATTCGTTGCTGTCAGTGCGCTCGGAAATAACGTTCGACATCAACGGCAATCCTGTGTGGGGACTTGGTGTTGGAGCAATGACCCCTCCACAGACGACGCTCGACGAGATATTTGCCTATCTGGGCTCTGCCGACAAACACTGTCTGGTAGCCATCGACGAGTTTCAGCAGATCCTCTATTA
>JAEEGK010023728.1_pt1 | contig 12767 bp, 10 predicted proteins | sample 8958771 | NCBI WGS metagenome assembly JAEEGK01 (sample SAMN16246547, study PRJNA631951) | gut metagenome | biome: gut microbiome; feature: rumen; material: SC-attached | host: Bos | place: Iran: Karaj | collected 2018-10 | reverse complement strand
CCCCAATCCCCAAAAAGACAATTTTTAAAAAAATATGATAAAATAAAATAAAATTAATAACAATAAGATAAATTCATAAAAAAAAATATAAAAAAAACAAAAAACTCAAAAAAAAAAAAATAAATCATAATTTTTTAAAACCTTTTAAAAAAATGAATCCAATAATAAAAATCATTATTTTTTATTCATTTTATTCATTTCATCCTCAGTAACATATTTCCCAATTTTCATACATAAACTATATCTATTATTATCTCTAAAAGTTTGAGTACTTTTTTTAAAACCTCCAATTTCAGAATAAATAGATCTAACAACTTCAGAATAAATTTCCCATTTTTCCTTTCCGAAATTTTTATAATTTTCAAACATAAAATCAGTAGGTTTCATAACAGGCAATTCATAATAATCAACAACAACAAATAATTGAGTTAATCCTCTCATATAATTAATAAAAACATCAGTATTACCACAACCAACATGAAAATTAGGATTTGAATTTCCTTTTATCATAACAGGTTTTAAAGGGAGTAAAGCTTCAAAAACTCCTTTTTTAAAAGATAATAAATCTCTATTTGAAGTTGTTGTTCCTTCAGGAAAAACCATTATTGGAGTTACAAAGCTTCCATCATAAAAAGCTTTTTGTCTTTCAACTATTTGATTTAAAATTAATTGTCTATTTTCTTTATCTCCTCTTTCTACAAAAAGTGATTGAAGAGAAATTGCTATTGAACCAAATAAAGGTATATCTTTTACTGAAGCTTTTGACATAAATCCTGTTCCAAAAAATGTCATTGCTAATAATATTTCTATAAATGATATATGATTACATATAAAACTTGAAAATTTTTCATCATATGATATTTCATAATCAGAACCAAAATATTTTTTATATATTTCAATTGTTTTTTCTTTGTTTGGCTTCTGGAAATTTATTAAATATCCTGAACCAAATAAATATAAACTTGTCCAAAAATTGATTTGAGATTTAAATGATGGTCTTTCTGATTCTGATATTATTCCTGGTGTTTTTAATTTTTTTAATTTAAATAATAAAATTGCCATCAAACATGCTGTTGAGAAAACTGCTATTAAAATTTTTACCCAAAAAAACAATAAAACTCCTAAAAATAGTTTTATTATATTTATTGGTTTATCTCTTCTTGCAAATGTTTCAAATTCTTTATGAATATCTACTTTTTCTGAAGGATTTGATTGTTTTGGATATAACATTTTTTTATAGTAACAACTTTCGTTAGAATATATTAAATATGTTACTATTGCAGAAAGGATTATATATATTGATATGAACAATATTTTCAAGAGTCCCATTTAATAATTGTTATAAATTAGATAATTTTTTTTCGAATAAATTCTTTTATTTTTTAAGAGGGATTTTTAATTGATTTATTTGGGAAAAAAATTTATTATAAATAAATTTACAATTATAAAATAAAAAATATATATAAATATTGAACATTATAATTAATAAAAAAAAATAAACAACTATTGAAAAAATAATATCTTTAAATGAAAAGAATTATTAATTCTTATCATAAAAATAACATTTACTTTCGTCCAATATTTTATAATAGATAAAAAAAAAATCAAAAAAAAATAAAATAAAATAAAAAAATGATGTCCTATTCAACTACTTCATCAACGTCATCTAAAGGCGATACAGAAAATGAAATTCAAATAGAAAAAGATATAATATTATTTTTAAACAAGCAATTAGGAAAAGGTGGATTTGGTCAAATATATAAAGGAGAACACACTCCAAGTCATATTCCTTTAGGAATTAAAGTTGAAATAATAAATTCTCATCCTCATTTAGAAACAGAATATAATATAATGAATATTTTACAAGGAGGAATTGGAATTCCAAAAGCTTTCAAATTTATATCAACAAAAGAAAAAAATTATTTAATCATGGAATTACTTGGTCATTCACTTGATAAATTATATTCAATTTGCAAAAAATATTTTGACTTAAAAACAATAATTCAAATTGCAATTCAAATGATAGAAAGAATAGAATTTGTTCATTCAAAAGGAATAATTCATCGTGATATTAAACCAGCAAATTTTTTAATAGGGACAAAAAAAAAGAAAAATATTATTTATTTAATAGATTATGGTTTATCAAAAAGATATATTGATAAAAATACTAAAGAACATATTGCATATAAAGAAGGAAAAGGATTAACAGGAACTGCGAGATATGTTTCTTTATTTACTCATCAAGGAATTGAACAAAGTAGAAGAGATGATATAGAAGGAATTGCTTATAATTTAATTTATTTAGCTAAAGGGAAATTACCTTGGCAAGGGGTTAGAGCTAAAAATAAGAAGGAAAAACATAAAAAAATAATGGAAAAAAAACTATTGTATTCTGCTGAAGATTTATGTATAGGTTTACCTGAGGAATTTCCTATTTTATTAAATTATGCAAGAAGTTTGGAATTTCAACAAAAACCTGATTATGATGGTATTAAAAAGTTATTTAAAGATTTATTTGTTGCTAAAAAATTTGTTTTAGATTGGAAATTTTGTTGGGATGAAAAAAATATAAACGAAGAAAATGAAGAAAATGAAGAAAATGAAGATAAAAAAGATAAGAACTCTTAAAAATTGAATTTTTTATTAGAAGAGATAATAAATGGAATTGATGATATATATATTAAATTGATTAATATAGATTTACTTTAAAATAGTAACTTTATATATTTTAAATGTCAAATTTTATAAATTAAAAAAAACAAAGATAAAAAATTAACTTTAACTATTTAAATTAAATTGAAAAAAAAAATTAAAAAAAATGCCGCACTATCCAGATGAAATAGAATATAGTGATAAATACAATGATGATTTATATGAATATCGTCATGTTCTCCTTCCAAAAAATATATATAAATCAATGCCAAAAGGTAGATTACTTTCAGAAAGTGAATGGAGAAGTTTAGGAGTTCAACAAAGTAGAGGTTGGGTTCATTATGAAATCCATAAACCTGAACCACATATTTTACTTTTTAGAAGACCTTTAGGTACAGATCCTAATACTGGAAATGCACCTGCTTCAATTTTACAAAAAATTGAAGTTTATAAACAAAAATTAGAAGAACAAAAAGCTTTATTAGCTCAAAATCAAGGAAAATAAAATTTTTAAATTTAAATTTTTTTTTTAATATTTGTTTATTTTAAAATATATGTTTTTTCTTTGGTTAATTTTTATTAATTTTTATTTTATAAGTTATTTTGATTGATAACTTTTAATATAATAAAAGAATACATACTTTCCAGTTCTAATTGAGAAATTAATAATTAAAACAGTTTTTCAAATTAATTTTATATTGTTTTGAAAATTAAAAAAATATATATTTTTAAATTTAAAATAATAATAAAAAAATAAAATAGATTATATTAATACTTCTTTTATAGACTAAAATAATATTCTATAGCTGAAAAACTAATAAAATTAAATTATATTTACTCTCAAAAATATGATAACAATGAAGCAATGTTAAAAAATTAGTTCTTTTTATCTAAATTTCATATATCTCAGAAAAAAATTTTTTTCCATTGAAATTCATATTTGATAATATTATATAATTTATTTATAAATATGAAGATAGATTAATATATGTTAAATTTTAATATTTTGAACATATTTCAGAAAAGATGGGAAAATAAAACATAATAACCTGAAAAGTAAATTTTGAAATTTTTTTCTAATTGTAATAAGAATATGCAGGTTATAAAGATTGAAAATGACTTAAAAAGGAACTCTTTTTCAGAACAAAAAAATTCGTGTTACATTTTTTGAAGGAAAATTAAAAAAATAATGTTTTGAAGAAATTAAGTAATTGGAATTAACATACATATTATTCGTAATGTATAATATTAGATAATAAAGAGAATTTGAATAAATTAATAAAAAATTATGAAAATAAAGATCCCCTTCGATTCTTAATGGTTCTAATTTTGAAATTTATTTTTTTATATGATATAATAAACAATATATATATTTGTAGAATTTATAAAAATAAAAAAATAAAATAACAAATAATTCCACTCATATTATATAAATTACAATTTTTAATAATTATGAAATTATAATTAAACCTTTTATTATTGGAAAATTTATTCTTACGATGATTTTTTTTATTTGTTTTAATTAGGGTTTTAGTTAAAGAAAAAAAGATAATGTGAAAAAGTCTAATCTATAGAGATATAATAAGATAAGTACTCTTTAATTATTTGTTATTTATATTTTTTTGGGAAATATATTAATTTAATTATATAGTAATTTTGTTAAATCGAATATTTTTATTTTTTATATAAATTTATTTATTTTTTTGGAAAGTAGTTTAAATTATATAAATTTAATTTAAAAAGAACTGAATGATAAAAAAACTAGAATTCAAATTTCTTTAATAATAATAAATTATTAAAGTATTATTATTTTAAAATATTTATTGAAAGATGTTTAATAACCTAATTTTGTTCTTCTCCAATTTCTTTTTTTAGCATTATATCTTATAGTATTTCCTGTTCTATATCTAATCCAATTTGGAATTTGCCTATTTTGTTTAATTTTTTTTCCAAGTCTCTTTTTTAAAGCAAAAGTTTTCTATAATATTAATATTTTCTTTATCTTACCATTTCTTAGATATATTTAAATATAATTAATAAAAATTATTTATTAATAATTATTTATTCATAAAAAAAATTAATCAAAAATTATTTGAATTATTCTTTTGGAATGTAATTGTTAAAATGAGAAATATTTCCCCAATAAAATCTATTTTGATTTTGTTTTTCATTTGATAAATCAGTAATTGATTTATGATAATTTTTCTTTTCAGGAAAACATTTTTTTCCTTTATTTATTTTAATTTGATTTTTATTTAACATTCCTTCCCAATTTCCACTTCCAAAGTTAGAGTAAGAATAAAATTTAATATTATCCGATTTTTTTTTTTGAGTTATTTTCTTTTTCTCAATTTGAAACTTTAAATACATTTTTTGAATATCAGAAAAATTATTATGATTATAATTATGTGGATGTTCTATTAAACATAAAGAAGAACTTCTTTTATATTTTTTTTTTTCTTTATTATTTGAAAAATCATAATTAGGTTGTAAAATTGCTTCAAAAGCCCTTAATGAATTTTTACTATTTTTTGCAAAAAAACTATATAAATGAATTTTATTATATGACATTTTAAAATATTCAAAAAATAATTTTAAAAATTTTTTTCATGAGTGTCAAATTAAAATTTTAAGGTAACCAATATTGATTCAAGTTAGAGTTTTTTTTTTCACAAATGTGCAAAGAAAAAGGATAATAAAATACAAAACTTTTTGATTATTTACTCTCAAAGAAAAATTAAATAATGAATCTCTTATTTAAATAAACTTTAGAGAGAATTTAATTTTCATTTATTTTAATAAAAAAAGTAAATGTGCATTTATGAAGGAATTTAGAAAGAGGTAATAATTTAATATATGTATCTTAAATTTATGGATGAAGATGAAACATTACTAATTTCAATTAATGTTAAGAACAACATCTGTTATTATGAAATAGTTTTAAATTTTAAATATTATAAAGTTAACTTTATATATTATTAAAATATAAGAAATATGAATTAAATTTTTCATAATATTTTAGTAAATGTTTAATCAATGTAACAACTTAGAATAGGTTCTCTTATTCATATTTAATTTAATCAAATTCTTTACGTTTTATTATTGATTTTAAAATATTTGAAGATATTCAAACACATTAATTTTCGATTTTTTTAATTTTTGAAATTTTGTGTTTCAGTTATGTTTCCAGTTGGAGTTAACCTAATTCACTTAATTAATCTTCCAAACATCCTCATAATAATATTTTATTATTTCAATGTTACTAATTTCTTGAAGTATCATTATTTTTTTTTAAAGGGATTAAATTCACCTTAAATCATTTGTTTTTTAAAAAAAATCTGATTGATTAATTTCCCATTTTTCAAATTATCGATTAAATTTATAAAAAGGTAATGAATCAACAAATGAAAATAAATCACTGGGAAAATTTAAGAAGAAGAGAATTATCAAAAAATAATTAATTTTAAAGTAAAAAATTACCAAAAATTTAAATATAATTTCATATATTTTAAAAGAAAATAAAAAAATAAGATATTTTATCATATTCATTCTACTTTACAAAAAATTTACTTTTTCATAGATATTAATATTAATTTATTTTTAATAAGAAAAATCACTTTATTAATATTTCTTTTTATTTATTTAGAAATATATTATTTTTCCATTTCATAAAAAATAGAATAATTATATTGAATTCATTTGATTTATATAACTAAAGGACCAAGGTCCAAGTTGAATTTTTTAAATCAGTTTTGTCAAAGAATTATATTTTTCAAATATTTATATATTTAAAGTTAAAAACAAAGTGACATATATATTTATTATTTTTTTGAAGAAATACTTATTTATATTTTAAATGAAACAATATAATTAAATAATTATTTTTCTGATTACCAAAAAAATAATAATTGAAACAAAAAAGAATATATCTAAAAACATAAATAAAAAAACTTTATAATAATTTCAAGTCTTTAAATTAAATAAAAAACTTTTAATTCTAAGCAAAAGTTCTCTTAGTCATAATTTCATAAAATTCATCGAAATTAATATCATTTCCATTATTAGAAGCTCTACCTAATAAATCTTTTAATTCTTCAGGGCTAATATCAGCATTAAGTATAACAGCATTTTTCTTTAAAGAATTTAAAGTAATATTATCAGGATTTTCTTCATCAGCAAACAAATCAAAAATTCTTTGAATACCAGGTTTAGTTTCCTTATCAACTAATTGAGTATTAATAACATCAACAAATTGATCAAATGTCATTCCATTAGCATAATCTTTATTATCCATTGATTCAATTATTTCATAAATTCCTGGATTTGTTTTTGCAAATCCTAATTGTTCCATTGTTTCTTTTAATTCTCTTGGATTTATTTTTCCTGTGTTTTTTGGATCAAAACAATCAAAACATGATTTTACTACTAAAGTGTCATCTGGAGTTAACACTTCTTTTACTACTACTTTTGTTACTTTTTGTTGTTGTCCCTTCTTTTTCATTTTTTTATGCTTTTATTTTTGCTTTTTTCCTTATAAATATTTTATTTAATTTTTTTTGAATGAATGTGAGAAAGAATTATTAAAATTTATTTTTATATATTCTTGTTAGAAAATTTAAAAAAAAAATAATTATGAAAATTTAATAATATTAAAATAACCCATTTAAAAAAATGAATTAATTAAAAAATAAAAAAACCCAAATCCAAAAAACAAACAAACAAAAAATAAAAAATAACTATTATTAAAAGTTAAAAAAATGTCATCATCAAAAGTCCTTCCTATCTTAATGTTTTCCTCTCTTCCAGCATCAGGAAAAAGTGAGAGTCGTCGTTATTTAAAATCATTAAAAAAAGAAGATACAGAAAAATTTCACTTAGGTGAGACTTCAACGCAAGTAGATGATTATCCATATGTTGATGCAATGCGTAAGATAGATGACGCAGCAAACAAAGTTTTAGGTTTCTCAGTATTTTTTGACAATGAATCTACAATGTTTTACTCATCATACGATTGGGGAACTTTAGTTTATATGATAAATGATGATTATTTCGATATTAAAAAATGTAATCCTCATATTCCAAGTCAATATGAAAATGATCCTGTTGAATGGCTGTTTAATAGATATGATGTTGCTGCCGTAAAAACTGGTCATTTACCTGCTAGATTTTTTGATATTAAAAAAAAAGTTGGTGAAGAAAAGTTTAATGAATTTAAAAAAGAATGTTTACCTTTTTGTCAAACATTATTAAAAGAAAAATATGCTAATATTCCAACAAGTTTAGAAGGTAAAACTATTGTATTTGAATTTTCAAGAGGAGGAAGTAAAGGTTCTACTTTTCCTTTAAAACCTCCTTTTGGATATCAATATTCTTTAAGTTTATTTGATAAAGAAATTTTAGAAAATGCTGCAATCTTATATATATGGGTTACTCCTGAGCAAAGTTATCAAAAAAATTTGGAAAGAGGAAAAGAAGCTGAAGAAGGGAAAAGTCAAACTGTTAGTACACAACTTTCTCTTAATCATAGTGTTCCTCATAATGTTATGATTGGAGAATATGGTTGTGATGATTTTGAATATTTAATTGATCAAAGTCCTAATAAGAATTATTTGCCTATTAAAAGATTTGATGATGAATTTCATATTAGAGCTGGAAGATTGGATAATAGAGTTGATTTAACTTCTGATTTTAGAAAACCTCAAAATGAATGGACTAAAGAACAAATTGAAAAAATGGAAAAAGCTATGAAAGAAGCTTTTGATAAAATTTTAGGAGAACATTAATAATTGAATTTTTAAAAAAATGGGTTTTTTCTTTTTTTTTGGTTTTCTTTGGTTTTATAATTTTTTTTAAATTAAAAAAGAATTTTTTTATGATTTATGAGGTTTTTAAAAAATTATTTTTTAAATTTTTTATTCCTAAATTAAGTATTTACTATTATAAAGATTCAACAGAGTATAAAATATGTTTTTTAAAAATAATTCTTTTAATTTTTTAAAATTAAAAATGACTATTTATTTTAAAATATTTGCCAATGATTCTAAAGCACCATCATATGTTGCTTGATCAATTTCTTGATAACTCTTTATAACATTTTTTTTGTCTTTTTGAGTGGTTTTTAAGAAAAGCAAAAAATCTTCATAATTTTCAACTTTAATTTTTACATATAATGTATCATTTCCTATATCTTTTAAATTGAAGGACATCTTTTTTTTAAGTAAAGTTCTGAAATCTTTAACATCACCTTTATATTTAACTTCAAAATATTTATGAGTAGCTTCCATATTTATTTATAAATAAATTTAATTTGATATAATTTTCATTTAAGAAATGTTTATTTTTTATTATAAATAATTTTTTAAGGATTGAATAAATTAATTTATAAAGAATCTCAAAAAAATAATTTTATTGAAATCAAAAAGTAACTATAAGATAAATTTTATTTTTTAATTTTTTTTAAAAAATATTTAATAAATATAAATATTTTATATTAAATCTAAAAAAAATAAAAAAAATGGATTCACTATTAAAAGAAGGAGACATTGAATTATTTTCAAATCCTTTAGAATTAAGAAAAAATCCAAACAACGATTATTATGAATCAAGTTTAAATATAACAAATAAAACAAGGCATTATTTAATATTTAAAATTTACATAAATCAAAAATTATCTTTATATAATGTTCATCCATCAACGTCATTTTTAAAACCTAATTCACAAATTAATGTTCAAGTAAGGAAATATAATAAAGAAGAAGAAGAAGAAAATCCAAAAGATAAATTTTTAATAAGATTTTTTGCTGTTAATAAAGTAGTTGATTCAAATGAAGAAGCAAAATCAATGATAAAAAATAAAAATTATAATGAAGAAGATAAATATGAAAAAAAAATAAATATTATATTTAAAAAAGATAAACAATTAAATGATAATTATGAGAGTCAAGATGTTTTAGAAGAAAGTCAATTAAAAGAAGATGAATTAGATATTGATCAAGCAATTCCTGCTTATCAAAATTTAAATAATAATTATAAAAATAAAATTGATAATATTGTTAGAGCTATTGAAAATTATGAAAATCAATTGCAGAATATTAGAATAAATAAGGATTTAAAAAATCAAAAAGAAAATTCTTTAAAAGAATATCAAATTATTAAAAAAGGAAATAAAGGTTTTAGTACAACTTTCACTTTATTATTTTTATTATTAAGTTTTGTTTTAGGAGGATATTGTTCTAAATTAAAAAATAAACTGTTTTCTTCTTCATAATTTTATTTGTAAAATTAAATAAAAAATAAATAATTTAAATCTTATTTATAAATATAATATTATTAAAATACAATTTTTAATTTCTCTCACTTCAAAAAAACAAAATTTATTTATAAAAATTTCACAAGCTTTCATAACTGATTAATATAAACTAAACTTTTTGAAGAAGAATTATTTTTTTTTCTTCTTGTTATAGTAGATGATGTTGTATTAAGAATATAAGAAAATGAATTTCTTAAAAAAGCTTCTTCAAAATTTTTATTAAATTTACTAGTATAGAATTCATATTCTTTATTATATTTATGTGAAAAAATACTTTTAGCATTGATTCTAATTTCATCATAATTTATTTTTTTAGCAATTGAATCAATATCAATTTCTTTATCATCTTCTATTATTTCAATTTCATCTTTTGAGTTTAAAATATTGATTATATCATTTAAATTATCAGAATGACTTTCGTTTATCATTGAATTTGAATATGTTCTTAAATATTTATTTCTTTCTCCATATAATAAATTTAAAGAATTCTTGAATAAATGTTTTTGTTTTAAATTATCTATTTTGTCTTTTTCATTTTCTTTTTCTCTATTAACTTGAATTATTTTTTTTGAAATATTACCCATTAATTTTTCAGTTTTTTGTTTTATTGATCTATCTAATTCTAATAAATTTTTATTTATATTTATATTTAAAAGATTATTGTTTTTCATTTTTAATTTTTTTTGATTCAGAAATGATTTATACATTTTTTTCTTTTCTAAATTATTTTGTCTTTCTCTTAGAATATTTATAGAAACTTTTTTTGTAATTGATGATTCTTTTTTAGATAAACTAATTCTGAAAGAATTTTGAAAAGAATTAGATCTTTCATTTCTATATGAAATTCTATTTGTATAATAATTTGATTGAAAAAAAGAATAATCAATTTTATGATTTAAAGAATTATCCCTTGATTTAATAGGAAATAAATTTATTTTACTTAAAGAAGATTTTGTTGTTTTAATACATAAATTATTATTACAACTTTGACTGAATTTTTTTTTTTTTAAAATCTGATTTTTTTTTTCTTTTTCTGTTTTATTATTTTTATTTTCAATTTTTTTAACTGAATTTCCAATAAATATTTTTTCTTTGTTTAAAGAATATTGATTTGATGATTTACTTTGAAAACTAACGATATTTATTAAACGTTTTTTTTTTAAATTTATATCTTTATTATTTGAAGTAGATGTTGCTTTTTTAATTTGAGTATATACTTTATTTAAATTTGAAGAAGGATTTACTGATTGATTTAAATTTGAATTATTTTTTAAGTTTCTTTTTGAATTCATTAAGCCTGAATAAAAAGAATTCAGATTTGAATTTAAAATTTGATTACTCTCATTTAGATTTGTTGTTTTAATCGTTCTTAATTTTTTTCTCATTAATTTTTGACTTGAATCTTTTATTAAACTAATAGGAGCTATTTTTTTAATTTTATATATAAGGTCTTTTGTTTCATGTTTTTGTTCTTTTTTATCAATATAAGAATTCATATATTATAAATTAATATTTATTTTTATTTTTTGAATAAATTATTTTATAAAGAAAATATTAGAAAATAAAAAATGAAATTTAAAAATATAAAACAAAAATATTTTAAATATTAAAAAAAAGAATTAAAATTCTTTATCAATTTATATTAATCTTTTTACTTAATATTAAATGAATAATAATGTTTTTTATAATTAGGTTTTTGATTTCATTGATTTATTTGTGATGATGTTCTAATTTTATCATAATTATTTTTTGTGTTCATTATTTCCATTAATATTTTTAACTAATGAATGTATATTTGAATGAGTTATAATAGTTGTTATAAAATTTCAATATTAACTTTATATTAAGTTTCTTTTTAAGTAATTAATAAAATAACTTCTTCATTTTTCATTTCATATAATTTTTATCTTTTTTTTGGAAATTTTTCTTAGTTCATCTATTATTCATAAATCTAAAAAATTTGAAAAAATCATTTCAAGTTTATTCAATGGATATTCAGATTTGAATTTTCCATTAAATTTAGTAAATAAATTCTTGACCTTAAAAATTTTTTTGTTTTTCATTTATTATTTTACATTAAAACTTTAAATTCAAAAATGATAAAATAAATTAAATATAATTTTATATTACTTAAAATTTATTACAAATCACTTTTTTATTAGTTCTTATTGAAATATCAATTAGGTTATTAAAGTTATTAATTTCATTCTTATTCGAATTTTTTTTCTCATATTTAAATTTTTATTTACATCAAAGGCTAAATCACTTTTAAAAAAAATTTCTAGAAAGAATTAAAGGATTTTCAGTTAAAAATATTTATTTGTCCAATTCATTTTATTAAATTATTATTTAGAATTCATTTTGTTTAAAAAATGAATTAGTATGAAAAGAAGGAAAATAATTATTATATAATTATTATTCTTTAGTAATATATCAAAAAAAATCAATTAAGAGAATCATTCAAAATCATTAAACTCCAGAACCAGAAACTTCAATCCAAGTTTTAGAAAATAAGCACATTAAATTAAAATAAATGCAAAATAAAATATTGTATGAAAAGGAACTTTAGCTATTTCTAATATTGAATTTGGAGGTGATATTAAATATACTAATCCTCCTATTGCATGTCCTCCTTATTCTACGTCTTGCCATACTAATCTTATTAAGAAATTATTCTTATATATCTTTAACATTTGACTGAAAAAAAATAAATTTGATACTAATGCACTTTGAAGTATTATTGGCATATTACTTGAATAAAATAATTTTATTGGATATGTTCTATATACACCAGGTTGATTTTTAT
>JAEEGK010023726.1_pt1 | contig 12768 bp, 3 predicted proteins | sample 8958771 | NCBI WGS metagenome assembly JAEEGK01 (sample SAMN16246547, study PRJNA631951) | gut metagenome | biome: gut microbiome; feature: rumen; material: SC-attached | host: Bos | place: Iran: Karaj | collected 2018-10 | reverse complement strand
TTATTATTTTTATTTTTATTATTATTATTATTATTATTATCTATGATTTTAATTTTGTGAATATTATTATTATCTTTTATGCTATTATTTCTATTATTATTATTATTAATATTATTATTATTTTTATTATCTTTTATTATATTATTTTGATGATTATTATTATTATTATCTATGATTATATTTTTTTGAATATTATTATTATTATCTTTTATGTTATTATTTATATTATTATTATTATTAATATTATTATTATATTTTTTATTATTATGATTAGTAATATTTACATTATCTTTATTTTCTTTATTTTTAACTTCATTTGTATTATTATTTAAATTATTTTTTTTAAGTTTACTATTATTATTGTTTTTGTCATTTTTTGATTCTTTTTTTTGTGTTTTATTTTCTTTATTATTAATATCATTAACTTTATTATTATTACTATTCTTTTGTTTTTCAAAAAATTCTAATTGCTCTTTTTGTTGTTTAATTTCTGATGAATCCATATGTAAAATATTTTTTATATCATCATGTTTATTTCCATTATTTTTAGACTCTTCGTATAAAATTTTTTTATTTTCAGTATTATTATTAACTTTATTATTATTATTTATTTTAATATTTTGACTATTATAATATTTATCTTTTAAATTATCATTATTATTGATATTATTATTATTTATAATTTGATTATTATTTTTATTAATTTTATTATTGTTTTCATTTGTTTTATTATTTTTATTATTATTACCATTTTTATTTATATTATCTATATTATTATTATTTTTTATAATATTGATATTATTTGGATAATTATTATTTTTATTCTCATATTTTTTTAATTCATTGTTTTGCTGCTTTTGCATCTCTATTCTATTTTTAATTTTTTTTTCAATATTATTATCTGTTTTCCCACATCTAGCACATTTACTATTATCAAATTTATTTTTATTCTTACAAGCATTGCATTCCCATTCATTTTTAACATTTCCATAAATATCAAAATCACTATTAGTCAGATTAAGTTCATTTTTTTTAGTAAAAAATTTATTTTGTTGACTTATCATCATTTTAATTACTTCATTTTCATTTCCACATTTTGAACAAATATAAACATTGTTTTTATTTAATGTTTTACATATTTCACAATCCCATTCATCTTCATTCGTTTTATTTACAAATAATTTTTTATATTCTTTTCCTTCTATTATTTTTAAATTTTCATTATAAAAATTTTCATCTATATTATTAAGCTCTTTCCAATCTTTTTTTTCTTTGACTTCTTTATAAAATAAAGTTGAACAAATATAATTATTATATAATAAATATTCTATTAATTCTTTATAATCTTTAAATACTTTATAATTTTCATCATCATATATTACAAATTTATTTATTTTTTCTTCAAAAAAACAACAAATATAATGATTATTATAAAATAAAAACATTCCATATAATTTGTAAATTTTATTTCTTTTAATATCAAATAATTTTTTCAAATCTAAAAGAAAAGGGATAGATGTATATGAATATAAAATTTGTTCCATATTATTATTTTCATTATTCCAGTTTAAATAAATTATTAAATATTTCCCATTTTTATTACAATGTAAAATCTTTTCAGTATCTTTTGATTTACATTTAGAGCAACTTACACTATCACTTTTTTTTTTTGAAAAAATATTGAATAAATTTATATGAATATCTTTAAAACTTTTTTTACCTATATCATTAAAAAATTCATCCATATATATTTCATTAAAAATAAAATAATTTTTATCATAATTAATTTCATTAAAAATTTTATTTTCTTTTTTACATTTGAATTGTTCAATAATTTCTATAAAAAATAACTTATGAATAATACATTCTTCCTTACATGTTGGTTTATTATCATTTAGATTATTGTTTGTTTCTTCTAATGAATTTGGATCAATATGATTTGCATGTAAAGCTTCAAGTAAAAAAGTTAATAATTCGATTGGATCATCTTGCCTATTCATTTGAAATTTTTTAGTATTTTCAAAATATTTTGATAATTCATTTTTAAAATCATTTATTTGAATTACATCACCTTTTGTATTTTTATTATTATATATATAATCATATGAATTTAATAAAGAAATTAATGAGGTAATTAATGTTGGTGTGCTTGTATTTGGCTGGTATTGAATTATATAATTTTTTAATTCTTCACAATGATATATAAAATGAATTGTTATAATGATAAAACAATTATTTTCATATATTCCATTTATAAAACAAACAAATTGAAAATTATTTTCCTTTTCATTTGAATTTGGGTTTTTATTGACTTGATTATTGTTTTTAATTAAATTTGATTGATTAATAGGTAAATTATCATCCAATAAACAAAAATTTGATTCAGCAGATTCATTTCTTCTTAATTCAGACATTTATTTTAAATTTTTTTGCTTTTTATTATAAATAAACAAAAATAATTTATAATTAAATTTTAAAATATTTAAAATTAAAATAAAATGGCTAAAAAAAATAATAAAAAAATTGATTTAAATATAGATAAAGATTTTGATAAAAAAATACTACCATATTATATTTATCCAGATAAAAATAAAAATTATATTTCTTTTCCTTTATATGAAAAAATGAAATATAATAATTTTAATTTAAATATTGAAAACTATGTAAATCGATTTATTATTATACAAAATCATAATAAAGAATGGTGTATTGGAAAAATAATTAATTATAATAATAATATATTAACAATAAAATTTACTTATAATTTTAAATTTAATGGAGAAGAATTATTAAATTTAAATATGGAAAATAATGATTATTCAAATTATGGAATAATAAAAATTTTTTTAATTGAGTTTTCTTATTATTATAAAAAATTACCAAGTTTAGTATTTATATGTAGTAATTTTTTAAATAAAAAATATTATATAAATAAAAAAGAAAATTATAATATTATTTATAGTGGATTTATATTAAATTCAAAAAATTTAAATTTAACATTTTCAAATGAAATATATTCAAAATATTTAAATAAATTATCACCAAATTTAGTAAATTTATTAAATTTCAATTTATGTGAAGAAATAAATAATACATATAAAAATTTTTTATTAAAGATTGAATATAAAAAATTTTTAGTTAAAAAAAATAATATTGAAAATTTTATTTTATATGAAATAATCTTTAAAAATGAATTATATATTTTATTAGATTATAATCCAAATACAAATTCATATTTTATAAGAAAATATAATGATGGTTCAAAATTATGGATAAATTTAGAAGATAAAGAAATATTAATAAATACATTAAAAGGTCCAATATTAATAAATTTTATTAAAAATTTTAGTCCATTTTATGGTGATAAAGATTATTGGAATATATTTAAATTTAAAAATTTATATATTCTTTCAATATATAATAATAAAAATTTAGAATTTAATTTATTTATAAATAAAAACAATCAATTATTTAAAGAATGCTTTTGTTCTGCTTGTACATATCATATAAAAGAAAATAATTATTATATATGTTATAATTGTAAAAAAATATATCATAAACAATGTATAGATAATAAAAATTTAATAATATTTAATAAATTTTTTTGCGATAATGAAAATTGCAAACCATGTTTTATATGTAAATCAATAAATGAATATAATCAAAAATATAATGATAAATTTATTTGTACTCAATGTAAAAAAGCATTTCATAAAAGTTGTTTAGAAGAAAAAATAAAAAAAGTTTATTCAATATTTGATAAAAATTTTATATGTTTTAATTGTATTAAATGTAATCAATGTAATGTAAGTGCATATAATATTAATAAATTAATATCTGAAAATAAATTTAATTCAACATATAATTATTGTATGGAATGTGAAAGAAAAAGATTAAAAAAAGAATTTTGCCCTTTATGTGATCAATTAACATATAATAATGATATTTTAATAGAATGTAAAAAATGTAATTATTATTATCATAAAAACTGTGATAGAATTTTATATAATAATGATAACATAATAAAAACTATTAAATCAAAATATACTTGTCCAAATTGTAGAATAAATATTAAGAAAAAAATTATTGAAAATTTTATAATTTCTTTAGAAAATTTAGATAAAGATCAATTTTTTATTGAACCAGTTGATATAAAACAAATACCAAATTATATAAAAGTAATTAAAGAACCAATATGTTTTAAAGATATAAAAAAAAAGAATGAACAAACTTATTATTTAAAAAATATATCTAATTTAATAAATAATATTAATTTAATATTTGAAAATGCAATGAATTATAATAAACCAAGAGATACTATTTATGAATCAGCTAAAAATTTACAAAAAGAAGTTAATAATGAAATTAATAAATTTCTAACATTTTTAAAATTAATTTCTTTTGAATTTTATTTATTTGATAATAATGAAAATTTAAAAAAAAATCTTGATATTCAAGATAATATAAATATAGCTATAGATAATGTAAAAAAAAACTTCAGTGAAAATGAAATAAATTCAATTGGTAAAGAATATTTTCAAAAAAAAATTTTTGATAATTATGTAAAATGGGAAAATATTTCTTCATTATACAATTTTATTCCCTATTCAAAAGAAAATTATGAAAAATTTTTAAAAGATAATTCAAATATTAATTTTTCTCCTTATGATTATTCAAATAATTATGAAATTGAAATAAAAATATTATTAAACGAATCTGATGAACCTAAAATTTATATTCCAATTGGAAACACAAATCATGCTGGTCGACCTCATGGTCAAAAGAAAAAAATTATAGATGATTTATTACAAATGGATTTACATAATAGTAATTTTGAAGAACCAAGAAGAACAACAAAATTAAATAATTACGAATTTTTAAATAAAAATAATAATGTAAATTTGAAATATTTAAATTTAAATGAACAAAATAATAAATATAATCAAGCTTTAAAAGAAAAAGAAATTTTGTTAAGAGAATATGAACATATTAAAGTTAATGAAAGAAAAATTTATTTTTTGTATCCAAATAAATTTAAAGATTATTCAATAAGAAAAAATGATATATATGCTTTTAATGATTTTGTTTCAAGTTTCATTGGAAAAAAAGAAGATACTAGAAAAATAAGAAATAGAAATAATAATAATATAGATTATAAAATGGAATTAGTTGATGACAGTTTAAATTCTGATTATGATATTGGAAAAGATAAAAAAAATAAAAAAGATAAAAATAAAGATAAAAAAAATAAAAATAAAAAAATGATTAATAATAATAATTATTTAAAAAAATTTGATAATAATCTTTTAAATGAATTTAATAATAATAATAAATCTTTAAGAAACAGTAAAAAAAAGAAAATGAAATCATTAAAATTAAATAATTCAAATGATAAAAAAAATAAAAATTTATTAAATAAATTTTCTGAAGAAGTAATAAACAATAATAATAATTCATTAGAATCCTCAAATAATAAAGATTTATCAAAAAAAAAATTACGAATAAATGAACCATCAATAACAATAGAAGATAATAATACATCAACATCAATAATCACAACGATAAATAATAATAAATATACAAAATATCATGATTTAACAGAATTTTCCATAAATCAAGTTTGTTTTTCTGAATTTAATTTAATATTTGAAAAAAATTGTTTTTTATGTGGTTCATTTGATGATCAAAAAGAATTAATTGAATGTTTAGAATGTAAAAATTTTTATCATTATTATTGTATAAGTTCATATTTAAATTTAGCTAAAATAAAAGAATATAAAAATTGGAAATGTTCAAATTGTAAATATTGTGAAAAATGTCATAAAAATAATAATAAAAATGAATTTCTTTATTGCACTGAATGTAATAATTGTTATCATAAATTATGTTTAGAATATCCTACTTTTAATCAAAATTTATTATTTAAATGTGAAAAATGTTTTGAATGTAAAGTTTGTAAAACAAAAAAATTTTTTAATGCGAATTTTCCTCTTAAAAAAGAAAAAGATTATACAATTTTTACAAGAATTTATGATTTTTGTTATAATTGTGGTCTTAAATATTTTTATAATTCACTATGTAAAAAATGTGGTCTTTCAGATTGGAGAAATTATTCAAAAAATTTATATTTTATTGAAAATTATAATGATTTTTTCGAATTTAAAAAAGATGAAAAAATTGAAGATGACAACAATAACAATCCAAATATTAATAATTTTTTAAAAAATAATAATGAAGATAATTTTTCAATAAATATTAAAGATGAAAATTGTAATTATATTTTAATGATTTTTTGCTATAAATGTAATTCATGGTATCATTCAGATTGTATAGGATTTAATTATATAAATTTAGATAAATATTATAAAAAATTTAATAATAATAATTTTATTTGCATTGATTGTTTTTTAAAAGATAAATATTTTACAAATTATAATGAAATTCCTTTTATAATTTATTATGAAGTTTTAAGTACTTCTTTTAAATTAATGTGTTTAAATAAAATTTTAATGCTTTTATTAAAATCTTATCAAAAAGATAAAAATAATGTAAAATTACATACAAAATTAATTAAAATATTTTTAAAAGAAAATTATGATGAATTATTAAAAAATAAAAATATTATTTTATTAATCATTTTATTTAAAATTGATGTTTATTTATTAAGAGAAAAAACAAATAAAAAAGCTTCTTTTAATATAAATGGTAATAATAATAATAAAAATAAATTAGATAAAAATAATAATAAATTAAATAATTCAATGGACATTGAAAATGAAATTAATTATAATAAATTAGAAATAGAGTTTTTAGAAATTGATAAAAAATTAACAATTGAAAATATTAAAAATTCATTTAATTTTCAAAAAAATTTAAATAAATATCGTATGAAATATTATTATGATAATGTAAATTATTTGCATGAAAAAATAAAATTATATAATTATAAAGGACATGGAATTATTAATCAAAAAATAATAAAAAATAAAATGTTAGATATAATTTTATCTATTCATTGTAAAGATAATTATTTAAAAAATTTAATATTTCATAATGTTTCATTTCATATTAATAAATTTTTGAATAAAAATAAAATTATTAATTCAAATCAACAAAATTCAATTAATAATAATATTAATGAAAATAATTTAAAATTAGATGAAGAAAATTCTATTAATAAAAAATCAAAAATAACAAAAATTAACATTCTTAAATTTTTTAAAAATATTTTTAATGAAAATTTCAATAATCCTCAATTAAATTTTAATTTTCCAGATAATATAATAGATTTATATGATTTTAATTTAAATAATTATTTTAATTATCAAAATGATGATAATTTTCCAACAATAAATTATTTATTAAACAATCTTTTTACATATTCAAATTTTTCAGACAAAAATTTTATAAAAAATTCCTATAAAACTTTAACAATTTTTATTTTAAAAATTATTTACAATTCAATAAATTTCATTAGAGAAACTTTATTAAAATGGTTAATTAATTCATTAATAACAAATCAAAACCAAAATTCAATATTTACTAATAATGAAATTGAATTTATTAATAATATAAATATTATAGAAAATGATACAAGTACAATTTCAAATAATTCAAATAATATTAATAATGAAGAACTTCAAAAATTTTTAGATAATATTGACCCAATAATTGAAAGTCCTACAAAAAATATAAATTGTGCTTTTTGTCATAGAAATGGAAATCGATTAAAATCAGGAAGATTATTAAATATAAAAACTAATATTTTTGCTCATATAAATTGTTTATATTTTTCAAAAGGAATTTCAATTCAAAATAATATTATTAATAATTCAAATATTATTTATAATAAAATCAATAATTTAAAATGTTTATTATGTAAAAAAAATGGGGCAACTCTTATTTGTAATGTTCCTAAATGTGAAAGAAAATTTCATTTTATTTGTGCTTATGTTAAAAATTGTACATTTGCAAATGATAATAAAATATATTGTAATAGATGTACACATTCACAAAAAGATGATACTGAAAATATTATTAAAAAAAATTTAAAGAAATTATTTATTATAAAAAAAGAAAAAAAATTTTGTCAAGGTTTGTATAATAAATTTGGAAATTTAATTATATTAAAAATGATTCAATGTAATAAAAATGATTTTAATTATGAAAATATTGATCTTAATTTATTTAAAATAAATTATGATTTAAATAATAGTGATATTTTATCTATTAATGAAAATAATAGTATTTTAATAAAAAATATTTCAAATAATATTTTAATTTCTAATGAAAAACAAATATTTAAAAATAATATTAATAATTGTTTAAAAAAAACAAATATTGATGAATTATTAAAAGATTTTAAAATATATAATAATGAAAATTCTTTAGATTTTTATTCTTATAAAAAAAATTTATCATTAAGTTTATATAATAAAACAGATAGTTTAGAAAATTTAAATACAATCATAAATAATATAAATAATTACTTTAATATCAACATTAAAAATTACTTTAATTTTCCTTATAATTTAAGAGATTTATTTAATTTAAAATCAGATTTTTTCAAAAATCAAATTTTTCCTTCTCCAGAAGAAATTATAAATATTAATTCATATAATAATTCTAATAAAAATTTATTTAATGAAAATACAATAACAAATATTATAAAAGAATATGAATTATTATATTCACTTCCTTCTTTAAATAATTTACCTCATAAAAAAGATCATAATCATTTTAATTTTGATACAATAACAGTTACTAGTACCAAAAGTAAAAAAACAAATAATAATAAAAATAATCAAAATAATAATAATTTATATGTATTAACTAATTTAGATGATTTTATAAGAATATTAAAACAAAAAAACAATGGTTCTTTCAAAATGTGTTTTAAATTCGAAAATTATATTGAAACACATCAAGAATTTATTACAGGAAAAAGAAAATTATCTGATGAATTAAATAATAATAATACAGAACAAAATTCTAAAGAAAATAAAAAGAAAAAAAGTATAAGTATTGAAAATAATAAAAATATTAACGATTTACTTCCTCTTTCAGCAAAATATAGAAATTATAAAGCCCATCCTCCAAAAGTTTGTATAGGCCCAAGTAAAATTCATAGAAATGGATTATTTGCTTTAGATAATTTTAAACCAGGAGAAATTGTAATTGAATATGTTGGGGAAATAATAACAAATAAAATTGCAGATTTTAGAGAAAAAGAATATAATGATAGAGGATTTGGTGATTGTTATATGTTTAGAGTTGATAATGAAAAAATTATAGATGCAACGAAATATGGAAATTTAGCCAGGTTTATTAATCATTGTTGTGAACCCAATTGTTATGCTCAAAGTAATGAAATTAATGGAGAAAAACATATTTTATTATATGCAAAAAAATATATTAAAATAGGAGAGGAAATAACTTATGACTATAATTTTGAATCGGAAAGTGAAAAAATTCAATGCAGATGTGGTGCAGTAAATTGTAGAGGAAGATTAAATTAAAAATTCATATTAATATTAATATTATTTATATATAATTTATTATTTTACTTTATATATATATTATCTAATATATAAATATATTTAAATAATCAAATAAATAATTAGTATTATTTTTATTTTAATTATAAAATCTAAAAATTAGATATTATTTTTTATTAAATATTTAAAATTTATTAAAAATTAATTATATAATATTAAATATATTAATAATTATTTATTTTTAAATGAGAATTATTTTTTTCAAATAAGTTATCAACATCTTTATAAAATTCTAAAGTAACTTTAATTAATTCATCAATTAATTCTTCATTAATTTTATCATGATTACAATAAATAAATATTTTTGAATTATCTTTATTTAAAAAAATATATTCTATATCATTTTCAAATAAATTATAGAATTGTTTAATAATATTATTTGATATATCTTTACTTATTTCATAATTATTTAAATTAATTTCTTGAAAATTATTTATATTTAATTTTATTAAATCCCTATTATTTAATTTTTTTCTTATATTATTTTCATATATAATTTGTGAATTATAAAGAGCTTTATCATTTAAATATTTTATACAATAAAATTTACCTTTTTTTGAAGTAATAACCCCATTTAAAAAACATTTTAAATTACTATCATAAAACTCAACATTTTCATTTACATTAAAATTTATATTATTATAATTACTTTCATTTAAAATATTATTTATAATTTCATTATAAAATATAATATTAGAATTTTTTATTTCAATTATTTCATTTTCATTATAAGGTTTAATAAGAAATATATTATTTAATTTATCTATATCTATTATTTCTCCATTAATCCATTTATTATTTATTTTAAATTCTCCTTTTATTTTATACATTTTTAAGTTTTAAATAAATATTAATTTAAAAATATATTTTTAATTTTTTTTATTTTTTTAATAATTTTAAATAAAATTAATATTTGCTTATATGATAATATATAAATATTATATAATTAATATATCAATATTTTTTTAAATATATTAATTTTTAATATAAATTAAATAAAAATTGAAATTAATAAAAAATTATAAATTGTTAATAAAAAATATATATCATATTTAAGCTTATTTTCAATATTAAATATGCGATTTTTTTTCAAATATTGATATTTTATAATAAATGTATATATTTTTTCTTTTATCCTCAGTATATAACAAAAAATTTTTTTTTTCAAATATTTTTATATAAAATTATTAAAAAAATTATGATTATTTTTTTATTATAATTGATAATGAAAAATTATAATATAAGATTAAAAAATATAAAATATAAAGATTTAAAAAAAATAAAATTTATTGTTAAAATATTAAATTAATAATATTATTTTTAATTATAATATTAATAATATTATTATTTCAAATTATCTTTATTTATTTTTAATAATTCTTTTAAAGTTTTTGATTCATAAGCATTTTCTTTTGAATATAATTTATTTTCATCTGTTTCTTCTTTTTTTGCATTACTTACTATTGAATTATTTAAAAAATTATTACTATTAAGATTGCTATTAACATCTGATAAAGATTGAATATCTGTAAAATTATTATTTTTAATCACATTATAATTATTATTTTTGTTTGTTTCATTTGATTTAACAAAATTTAAATTATTTTCTTCCTTTGGTTCTATATTATTAATTTTGTTTTCAATTATTTTTGAATTAATATTAGGATTTTTTTCATTTATTTCAAAAATTTGTTTTTCATTTATATTATTATTATTATTATTTTCATTATATTTTTCATCATTTTTATTGTTTTGTAAATTTGAAGCAAAATTATTTGTATTTTTTTTATTATCTTTTTCATTATTATTTTTGATTTTATATAATTCATTTTTTTTTAAATTTTCTAATTTTTTTTTATTTTCATTAATTTTAGTATTTAAACTATTTTGTTTAATAAAATTTTTATTTTTATTCATAATACTTTTATTTGTTCTTTGACTAAATGTTGTTGTTACTTTGTAATTTTTATTTATTTTTGGTATAAAATCATTTTTTTCTTCATTTAAAATTTTCTCTATAAAATCTTTTTTCTTTTTTCCATCATTATATAATTTATTAAAAATTGCATTTTGAGAATTTTCTTTTGAATTATTTTTTTGTAATTGAATATTATTTTTGTTTTCTGAATGATTGGGATTTTTTTTATAATTTTTATTTATTTTTGGATGAAATGTTAATTCTTTATTTTCATCGTTTATTTTATTTAATTTCATAGTTATAATTTTATCATTTAATTTTTTTGCAAAATCCTTATTATTTAAATAAATTTCATTTTCTTTATTTTTATTTTTGTTATTTAAATAAAAATTTGAAACTGTATTATTATAAACATTATTATCTGTATTATAAAAAGGAGAATTATAATTTTTTTTTGATGATTTTGATATAATATCAACCATTGGAGAATAATATGTATATGATTTTATATTATTATTATTATTAATATAATTTAAATTATTTGAATAAATTGATTCATTTTCGGATGAATTTGTGTTTAATCTTAAATTTTGATAAGAAATAGGTCTTGAACTTTTATTGTTGTTTTTAACTTTATATATGTTATTTACATGAGAAAATAAATTTAATTTAATAATTAAATCATTAAAAATATTTCTTAATTTATACATTAATAATTGATTTAAAATATTTATAAAATTATTTCTTGTTTTATTTCCTCTTTGATTATATGTAAATATAATTCTTCTACATAATTCAAATAATTTTTTATCTTCTTTTGCTAATGTTCTAATATAAGAAAAAAAAGATATTTTAATTATATCAAATTCAATTTCATTATTTGCTTTGTTTTTGATATTATTATAAATATTTAATAATATTTGTTTATTTTCATTATCTAATACACCTATTTCTAAAAGATAGGAAATAAAATTATCAATTTGCATATTTATTTTTATTTTTTAATATAATATTTTATATATTATTATTAGTAATATTATTAAATTAATTATTTTGTAATTAAATATTTATTTAAATATTTATTATAGAATATTGAAAAATTATTGCTATTTAAAGTTAATGGAATTTCTTTTATTATTGAGAATTTAATTAAATTATAAAATGAAATTTTATTATTTTCATTTAAAAAAAATAAATAACCTTTTTTATTATAATATAATAAATTCTTTTTAAATATTAAATTATTTGAATTGGATGATATATAAATTAATATAAAATTATTATATAAATAAT
>JAEEGK010023723.1_pt1 | contig 12770 bp, 9 predicted proteins | sample 8958771 | NCBI WGS metagenome assembly JAEEGK01 (sample SAMN16246547, study PRJNA631951) | gut metagenome | biome: gut microbiome; feature: rumen; material: SC-attached | host: Bos | place: Iran: Karaj | collected 2018-10 | reverse complement strand
TTGTTGATTATTTATTATATTATTAATTTCATTCATTCATTCTAATGTGACTTTTTTTTTGTTTTACATTAAAAACAATTTGAGGACATAAAGGATGATTTAAAGGAATAATTAAATTATTTCATTAGTTTCTTCTAATAATTTTATTTTATTATTATTTTGAATATTTGGTTCTAAAGAAATTAATACGTCTAAAATTGATTTACACATTAAAAAATAATTTTTGCTAATTTTTTAATATTTTCTAAAGAAAATTGTTGTTGATAATATATTTGTGGTATTTTATTTAAAGAATTTAATATCAATTTGTAAAAATGAATTTGAATTAGAATAAAAATCTATTGAATACTTAATATTATTATTTGATTTAACAATTAAATTTAATTTTTTGGGTGTAGGTCCTTCACTCATTTAAATTATTTATATTCAAAAAATTAAAAAGAAATTTAAATCAATAAAAATGTTTGGTTTTTAGGTATTTTTTTAAAAAAGAAAAAGGTATTAGACTGTTTGTTTTGAAAAATAATTATGAAAAGGAATTCAAATTTTATTGTAGTTTGTTTAAAAAGAATTACACACTAATTTTTATTTAAAGGCAATAATAAAAGATTAAAAAAAATTATTTAAATAAATTATATTCTAATAGTATTGATGAAGATTAAGATTGTTAAAAAAGAAGAATATTATAAAATATTTTTTGATTATTTTTTCAGGATTTTCACTTCAAATTTGAAAAGAATCAAAAATACATGATTTAGTTAATTTACTATTTTTTGTTTTATTGTAACATTTTATTTTAATATTTCTGAAAAAAATTAAAAAAATTTCATTTTATATTTTTAAAAGAATTAAATCAAAAATATATGAAAAATAATTAATTAATATCATAAAATTTTATAAAAGTGAAATAAAAATAAACATCAAAAAAAATAAAGTAAAAAAAAATATTAAAGATTTAAAAGACAATAAGAAATTATAAAAAAAATCTTTTTTATTAATGATTAAAAAAATAAAAAATTATATTTTCTATAAAAAATAAAAAAAAGCAAAAATTAATGTACAATTCAATTGATTTAATAAAAGAAATAAAAAATAAACTTCATTTAACTCAAAAAAAAAAAACAAATATAAAAGCAAAATCATTATCTAAATTAGATTCAAAGAAAAGTAAAGGAAATATAAACTTTAATATTCAAGATATAAAATTTGGTAAATTAATTTTAAAAATAAAAAATAGGAAAACAAAATATTTATTTAATGATGCAATATATAATAGTAATGAAGTAGATGAAAATTCTCCTTTTTATAAACCAATAGAAGAAAAATTAAAAAAAATAAGTAAATCAAAAGAAGAAAATTTTTATAAAAATATTATTCCTTATCAAGAAAGAAGAAATATATTTTTTAGAAAATTAAAGCCAACTCCTTTTGAAAAAAATTTATTAAAAAAAAAATCTATTAGAAATGCTATTTTAATGAGACAAATTGAAAGTAATTATAATTTAAAAAACAATATTTCTTTACCTTCTGTTCATAATGTTAATTTATCTTCCAATTTATCTTTTAATAAATCTAAGACTAAAATTCTTTTACAAAAACCAAAAAATTATTTTAATTTATCTCATTCTTTTCATCAAAAGAAAAAAAAATTTTAAAAGAAATGATTTAAACTATGTAAATACAATAGTAAATAAAAATTCAAATTGTTAAATTTATTATTTTATTTATTTTAGTTCAAAAAAAGTTTTACTCATATATTAAATAAAATAAATATGTGTCAATTAAGGTTATTTATCTATTTATATTTTACAATAAAAATAATACAAATCAAAAAATAAAAAGATTTATTATTTACTATTATTATTAGGATTATAAACTAAAAATAAATCAGAAAATCATATTAGTAAACCAAATTTCATTTAAAGGATATAATAATAAAATTAGAAGAAAAAAATTTTACACAAAAGAAGATTTAATTTCTGATTTATGATAAATTAATAGTTTTAGAATGATATTTTTATTTAGGAATGAACTTATAAATTCTTAATTATTTTTTAGTTATTTTTTATTTTATATTTTATTTTCCTCTTTAATATAATTTTTCTTATTTTTACCAAATGATACTTAAATCATGATATTATCATTTCCATTTTTTCCAAAAATCAGAAAACTTAAAATATTATGAACATAAATATCATCATAAATATTTAATATAAACAGTGTTATATATATAATCATTTTAAATAAACAACTTCTCTTGTTAATAGCATCATTATGTAAATTTAAAATAAATGAATTAATTCCTTTTATTATTTTAAGGATGCTATTTAATTTTAATTTTATTTTATTATTAAAAAAGAGAAATTCATTATTTTACATTTAATTAAAATTGTTTTTTCTTTTATTATATGAATAACTTCAATATTATAAGTTTTATTCATAAAATAAATAAATTAATTCATTTTATGAAATAATATTAAAGATGAAATTTACCAGTTAAATAAATTAAAATAAATGAAAAACCCACCTTATAGTTTAATATTTTATTTGTTTAAATATCTTTTTTATATTAATATTCATTCAAATTGAAAAATCAAGAATTAATATTTTTCTAAAAAATAAAGAAAAATAAAAAATTAGCTAATGATGAATTAAATTAACACTAATTCATTTAACTATTATGAATATTTACTTATATATTTAATTATAAACATTTGTTTATAAATTCAATAAATAATATTTTTAGTCTTAAATTTGATAAATAAATATTAATAATAAAAAGAATAAAATGTTTTAAAAATAAATTAAATATTTTAAAGGAATTAAAAATAATATTTGGGAATTTGAAAAAGTAATTAAATTAAAACATAAAAGAAAAAAAAAACAAACTATAATTAGATGAATAAATTAAAAAATAAGGATATAAATTAGATAAATATAATTCATAAAATAAATTTTTATTTCATTTTATTTATTAATAAATTTAATTAATTGAATAAATAAATATTCTTATTTAAAATAAAAATGCTTTATTCAAAAATTTAATTAAATTCAACTTTAAAAACTTCAATTTCATTGGCAATAAATTTTTCTTCTCCATCAGTTAATTCTAATTTTCTCAAATAATTACCATTTTTACTCCATCCTGTATTCATATCTGGATTTATTCCTATATCAATTCCACTTCCAAATATAGGTCCATAATATTTATTTAAACGAATACTACGACCTTCTTGATATTTAATAAATTTATTCATAGAATTTAAAGAAAAAATAAAAGTTAAATTATCAGTTTTATCCACACAATCATTCGGACTTTCCCAATTAATTGGAGTATAACCACCAAATATTTTTCCTTTATTTGTATGAATTAATGTTAATGTTGGTCCTTTCTTATCACAATATTTATGAAAGTCACTTGCATTTGAACCATCTTTACTTTTTCTAAATAATAATTTAAATTTAATTTCTTTATTTGGATTTATCCATTTTCTTAATTCTTTTTCTTTATTATAATCATTAGGAATTATTTTTGAATTTAATGATATTTCATATAATTGTTTTTCATTTTCTTTTTTTTCAATTTCTTTTTTCTTTTTTTTTTTTAATTCATTAACTTTTTCTTTTAAAGTATTAATTTCATTTTGATGTTTTTTATTTATTCCTTTTAAATTATTGATTTCATTATTTAATTTATTTATTTTATTTTGTTGATTTTCATTTAGTTCTTTTAATTTATTTATTTCATTTTGTTGATTATTTATTATATTATAAATTTCATTCATTAATTCTGAAATATCTTTTTGTTTTTGCTTTATATTAAAAATAATTTGAGGACATATAGGATTATTCAAAGGAATAATTAAATTAATTTCATTAGTTTCTTCTAATAATTTTATTTTATTATTATTTTGAATATTTTGTTCTAAACAAATTAATACATCTAAAATTGATTTACACATTAAAAAATAATTTGCTAATTTTTTAATATTTTCTAAAGAAAATTGTTGTTGATAATATATTTGTGGTATTTTATTTAAAGAATTAATATCAATTTGTAAAAATGAATTTGAATTAAAATAAAAATCTATTGAATATTTAATATTATTATTTGATTCAACAATTAAATTTAATTTTTTGGGAGTAGGTGCTTCACTCATTTAAATTATTTAATTCAAAAAAATTTAAATAATATTTATTTTTTTATAATAAATTCGGATGGAAAAAATAAATTTTATACTTTTTTTAATAAATATAATTTTCAATAATTATTTTTAATTTAAATGCCTTTCTAATTGAAAAAGGATTTTCATTGTTTTAAATGATTTCACAACTAAAAATAAAGTGTGTAGGAATAATAATAATCAATTAAAATTATAAAACAATAAAAAAATATTATTGCGAAATTAGAATAATTTATTCGTGAAAATAAAAATTATATAATCAATTTAAATTGTTTAAAATCCTTCTTTTTTTAAATTTCTGAAACAATAAATTTTAAAATTTAAAAATATTTTTTTCATATTAAAAAAAAGATATTAATCTAATAATTAATAAAATTTATTTTTCTTTACTTCATTCTTCATAAGATATACTAATTATTAATTTAATAAGCAAAAAATTAAGGAGTAATAATTTTAATTATGAATAGAATAATTAAATTTATTATTATGATACATTTAAATTTAATCAACATTATTTAAATAATTTCAAAAAAAAATAATTTTATTCCAACTTCTTAACAATATATAAATAACAATGTTTTTTTCTCATTCCCTCATCATTTTTATTTTCCATTTTTTTAAAATCAATAGGATTTTTTCCTAATTCCTTTTTCATTTTTTCTTTATCTCCTCCAAATTTATTAATAACAGCTTGTAATTTTAAGCATAATTCGACTTTTTTATTTTCTTTAATTTCTTCTTCACTTAAATCATCTTTATTATAAGTATTCATAAAAGCATCTAATAAACTAGCAATAAAAACATTTTTATCATTCATTCCATTTTTAATAGAATGATCTTTACTATAATTTCTTAAAGAATTAATTAAATTAGCCATAAAATTTAAATTAAGAACTTCATAAATAATATTAAATTTTTCATCTTCTCCAATGCACTTCTTAATATAATCAAATCTAGATTCTTTATTTCCATGAGTAACAAAACAACAATAACCATTATATTTAGTGACTCTATACATTTCATTTATTAATTCAAAAGGAGGATTAGGATCTCCTCCACACATAATAGCATCTAAAGTTCCTTTATCAATAACAAAATCAAATTTATTATTTGGAAAAGTCATTTTTGTTGCATCCATTTCTATATAATTTAAATTTGGATATTGTTCTTTCATTTTTGATATTACTATTCCTGATATATCTATATTTATTATATTTTTAAAATTATCTTTCCACATTTGATATGCTAATTTTGAATTTCCACATCCTACATTTAATATTAAAGATGAAGGTGTTAAATATGAAATAAGTTTTGGCTTTAATTGTTCCCAGTCTGCGTACCAATCAAAATTTCCTGATTCTTGAGAAAAACGCTCATCCCAAAATGTTTTTTTTGAATAACCTATTGTCTCTCCTTTTGAACTTTCAGATTCTTTTATTGGACTTTTTTCCATAATTTTTTTATTTTTTTTAAAATTGTTTTATTTAAGTTTTTTTTATATCTTTTAAAGTCAATTATATTTTTTATAATAATTTTAAATATTTTTTAAATTGGTATTTAAGAATTAATTTTTAATTTATTATTTGTTTTTTATTTATATAAAAAATAAAAATAATTGAGAAAATAAATTCGTTTAAAATATACCGTAATCCCATTGGATATCCGGACACCCTAGCTGTTACAATTTTTTTTTTCATAAATTTTTTATATTTTTGCGGAACTTAGCTATCCTTATTTAGTTTAAAAAAAATTAATTATCAAAAGATTTTAATAAAATTTAATTTAAAATTAATATTGATTTTTATATTAAATTTGATATAATATTTATTAGTTAATAGTGAATATTTAATTATGATTTTAATTTTAGATTTTAATAATTATTAAATATCCAATTCCATGTCTTCTTCAATTGTTACTATTTCTTTGTAATTCATCAGCTAAATCATTTTCAAAATAGGTATTTCATTTTTCATTTTTTCTCATGCGGTAAATAATCCTTGTTCCTGATTATTATCATAAATAATTCCTTTACAAATAAAACTCTTTTTTATGATTTTGCTTTATTTTATTATATATATTAATTATATTTTATGGGAGACCTGGCTATCTGGATTTAGTCAGAAATTTCAAAAACAATGAAAATTCATTATCCATATAGCCAGGGGGATTACGGTAATTGTTTTTAAATTAAATTCCCATGAATTTGATTTAAGAGATTTTGGGAAATTTAATTAAAAAATTAAATATAATTCACTTCGATTTTATTTTTTAATAAAAAATAGTCATTATTTAATATTCAATTATTTGAAAAATATTAAATGAGAATATTAATTATTTTTTTTTATTATTGATTTTATTTCAACTCGATTAGATTCTTCATTTTAAAATTGTTTTTTTGAGTATATTTTTCTTCTTTTGAACAAATTACAAATTATAGTTTATGTTTAATTCACTATTGTTTTGAAATTTTTTTTTTTATCTGATTTTATCAACGATTTATTTAAATTTTAATTTTTAAATTTTTTGAATTAAATAATTTAAATGAGTGAAGCACCAATACCCAAAAAATTAAATTTACTTGTTGAATCAAATAATAATATTAAATATTCAATAGATTTTTATTCTAATTCAAATTCATTTTTACAGATTGATATTAATTCTTTAAATAAAATACCACAAATATATTATCAACAACAATTTTCTTTAGAAAATATTATAAAATTAGCAAATTATTTTTTAATGTGTAAATCAATTTTAGATGTATTAATTTGTTTAGAACCAAATATTCAAAATAATAATAAAATAAAATTATTAGAAGAAACAAATAAAATTAATTTAATTATTCCTTTAAATAATCCTATATGTCCTCAAATTGTTTTTAATGTAAAACAAAAACAAAAAGTAGTTTCAGAATTAATGAATGAAATTTATAACACAATAAATAATCAACAAAAAGAAATAAATAAATTAAATAATGAAATAAATAATTTAGAAGAAATGAATGAATCAAAAAAATTAAACAAAAAATATAAACAATGAAATAAATGGATAAAAGAAATAAATAAAAATCATCAAAATAAAATTAATAATTTAAAAGAACAATTATTTAAAGAATTAGAAGAAAGAAAGGAAAAAGTAATTGAAATTGAAAAAAAGAAAATGAAAAAAAATTATGTGAAATATCATTAAATTCAAAAATAATTACTAATGATTATAATAAAATAAAAGTATTAAGAGAATGGATAAATCCAAATATTAAATTTGAATTATTATTTAGAAAAAGTAAAGATGGTTCATACGGAAATGATTTTCATAAATATTGTGATAAGAAAGGACCAACATTAACATTAATTCATACAAATAAAGGAAAAATATTTGGTGGTTATACTCCAATTAATTGGGAAAGAAAGAGAATCATAATAAAATGGAACAAGAATTAATTTCTAGTAAAGAAAAAATAGGAGAACTTTTAAATGAATTAGCTGAAAATGAAAATATAATTAATCAATTACAAGGAAATAATATTTTAAATAATAATAATACTAATAGGGAAAAAAAAGCAGGAAAATTTAAAGTTTAGATGGAATAGATAAAACAGATGATTTAACTTTTATTTTTTCTTTAAATTCTATGATTAAATTTACTAAATATCAAGATGGTCGTAGTATTTATTTATATAGATATAATGGACCTTGCTTTGGAAGTGGAAGTGATTTAGGAATATGTACAGATATGAATAAAGGATGGATTAGTAATGGTAATTATTTGAGAAATAGAGAATTAACTGATGGAGAAAGTGATTTTGTTGTAAATGAAATTGAAGTTTTTAAAGTTGAATAATTTTGATGGGAGTATTTTTATTTTAAATAAGAATATTTATTCAATAATTAAATTTATTAATCAATAAAATGAAATAAAAATTTATTTTATGAATTATATTTATCTAATTTATATCCTTATTTTTTAATTTATTCATCTATTTGTTTTTTTTTCTTTTATGTTAAATGAATTATTAAATAAAAATTCGAATATTATTTTATAAGATTTATTCAATCTTAAAAAACAAAAAAAAGATGAATAAAGTTATCTAAAAAAGAATAGCATGAAAAACTATAAAAAAAATTTGTCCTTATTTTTTTTTCTTTTTTTAATTAAATTTCCAATAATTGTTTTCTTTCATTTTTTCCAATTAAAAATATTTTTGATAAGTTAAATGAAATTTTTTTTACTTATTTTTTATTTATTTTTTCTATAAATAATCCTTTAATATATGAAGAATCAAATAAAAGACAAAGTATAACTTCAAAATATATAATTACAAAACTTCAAATATTAATAGAATAAATCAAATGTAAAAATATTAATTAGAATTATTAGTCTCAAATTTATATATAACAATTAAATCAAAAGAAATAATGAAAAATAATATGAAGAAAAAGATTAATTAGAAAACATAAAAAAAATCCATTAGATATTTTATATGTGAATCAATTTTAGATGTATTACTTTGTTTAGAACGGAATATTCAAAATAATAAATAAAATCAATTAAATTTAATAATCCCATTAAATCATATATTATCTCCTTAAATTTTTTTAAATATAAAAAATGAAAAAAAAAGTTATGAATCAAAAAAAAATATAATTAATAATAAAATACCAAAAAAGCAAAATAAATAATATAAAAAAAAATAATTCTAAAAAATTAAAAAACTTAAAAAATTTGTTAGAAAAAAAACAAATAGAAGGAAAAGAAATAAGAAATCAAAAAGAGAAAATAAAAAAAAATTAATAAATAATAAAAAGTGATTATTTAATCAGAGGAATAGATAAATAGATTAATATGATTCAAATTATAAAATATATTTCATAAATATTATGATAATAAAGAATCAACATTAATATAATAGAAATTTGAAGAGTTTAAATAATGAATAAAAAAAAGGTTATATGACTTTTAATTTTTTTAAATAATATGATATAATAAATTTAAAAATATTTGTAGAATTTATTGTGTAAAGATTATTATACTTGTTTTGAAAGAGGAATTGATTTAGGAATAAAAGATAGAGTATAAATGGTATTTAGTTAAATAATAAAAAAGAATTGATGGAGAGTAATTTTTTAAGGAAATCGAAGATTTTTAAAGTTGAGATAAATACAATTTAATTTTTATTTCATTGTTTTTTGTCTTTGTTTAAATTTTAATGTATTGTTTTTTTTGTTTTTAAATGATTTTTTATTTAATTTTTTTCCTAGATTTTTTTTTTTTTAAAATTAAAAAATTAAATAATAATAAAAATGACACATTTAAATATGAAAAAAAATATAAAAAATAATAAAAACAAATTTATAATATCAAATCAAAAATAAAAAAAATAAAAACAAAAAAAAAATGATAAGAAGAATTTCCATATATTTAACAATAATAATACCAAATTTATTTTCATTATGTGTTTCTTACATAATAATACCATTTACAAGTGAAATGTCAAAAATAGAAAAAAATTTATCTCCAAAAGATATAATGAATAAATTAATATTAAATGATTTATATACAAATATAGATATAGGAACACCACCTCAAAATTTAAATTTTACTTTAAATTTTCATTCATATCAAACATATATATTAAATTATAATTCATCAAGAAAATTTATTCAATATAATAAGAATATATCATCAACATATATTTCTTTAAATGATAAATCAATTTTTTTTCAAGGAAATGATTTTCAAACAGCTTTTAATTCATCAGATAAAATTTCAATAAATAAATATTTAAAAGATTATAATTTAAATTTTCTTTTAATTAAAAAAGAAAATGAAGATACAAATATTAATTTTTCAGGTTCTTTTGGTTTAAGTGTTGTTGATTGTGGAGAACCTCTTTCTTTAGATTCTGGACTTTTATATAATTTAAAAAAAAATAATTTAATTGATAATTATATATTTACTTTAATTTTTAATAAAGATAATTTTTTTGAAGGAAAAGTTATTATTGGAAAAAATATTTATGATAAATATATTGATGATTATTTTCATTATAGTCATTGTATCATTGATTATAATTATAATTTTTTTTTTTGGGGATGGAATAATTTTAAAGTTAATTATAAAGATAATTCATTTAATATTTATCATGCTTATTTCAAACCTAATAGTGGAGTTATTATTTGTTCTTCAAATATTCAAAAAATATTAAAAAATGATTTTTTTGATAATAAAATATCTGAAAAAAAATGCTTTGAAGAAAATTCTACTTATCATTTTTTTTATTGTGATAATGATGTTGAGATTAATATTCAAAGTTTTAAATTTTTAAATAATAAAGATAATATTACTTTTCAAATTAATAAAGAAGATTTAATATATAATTATAATCATAAAAAATATTTTCTTATGGTTTTTGATAAAAATTTAAAGAGTGATACTATTTATTTAGGAATTCCTTTTTTAAAACAATATGATATCATTTTTGATCAAGATAAAAGACATTCTGGTTTTTATAATTTTAAAATAGATTTTAAAGAAGATGAAAAAGAAGAAAAAAATGATAAAAAAATTATCCCTGAACAATTTAAAGTTAATTATTTATGGAAAAAAATTATTTTGATTATAATGTTTCTTATAATATTATTATTTATATATATTCTTTTTTATTTATATAGAGATATTAGAAGGAAACAAGCTAAAAAAATAATTGCAGGATTTGAATATTCTGAAATATAAAATATAATTTAATTATTTAATAAATTTTTTTAACTCATAAAAAATCATTTCAATAAATATTTTTAAAAGAAAGAAAGTAATATTTCTTGATTTAATCTTCATTCTTTATTTTAATTTTGTTTATAAAAATATAAGTTTTTAAGATAAAGGATTAAGTTAGAAAATATATTTTTTGCAACTAACAACAAAAGAAATAATGTTTATATATTTATTAAAAATTTATGTTTAGGTTAATAATGAATTATATAAATTATAATTTAGTCTTTAAATTTTTTGACTTGAATAATAAATTTTATATATAAAATTTTATCACCACTTTCATTGAAACAAACAAATTTATTTTTTGGAGTTTTATTGACTTTAATTTTTTTATCTTTAATTATCACAAAACCATTGTTAATAGCAGCATTTTCAAAATGAGGAATTTCTTCATTAAAAGGTTCCATAGTATCAGTTTTAGAATTAAATTGAGTTCCATAAATATGATAATAACAATTAAAAAAACCAATATTATTCACATCACAACTTTCTTTACAAATAGGACATTTCATTTTCCCATTTATTTTAGTTAAATCTAATTTAAAGTCATATATATATTGAATAACTTTTTTACCACAAACTTTACATTTTTTATTTTCACAAAATCCAATTAAATTAATTCCTTTATTTGGTTCCCAATGTTTTTCCCCGTTTTTTCTGCTTTTAATTTCTTCAATATTTCCTATATTATATAAATTTATTGGTCCAGGTTTATAATTAATGAAATCTAATGTTTCTAATTTAAAATCTCTTTCTAATGATTCGACATCAACTATTTTTATTTCTTTTTCAATATTTACTTTTTCCATTTTTTTATTGTTTTAAAAAAGGTTTTTTTATAATAATATTTATTTCAATGAGTAAAATTTTTTTTCTTTTTTTTGTTTTTGAATTTTAAAATTAAATTTTTTAAACACTTTAATTAATATTTTCATTTTAATAATATCTTTATCTTCTTTTTCTTAAAGAAGAACAAGTTTATTTATTGGAGTTTTATTACATTTAATTCTTTTTCCTTTATAAATAAGGAAATTATTATCTATTTTATCAATAAATAAATATATAAATGTTTGATTTCTTATTTAAACTTTAAATTATCATCTTAACTTTCATTAAAATTAATTTATAATATGATAATAACAATTAAAAAAGCTAATATCATTTACATTATATATTTTTATGACAAATAAGACAAATCATTTTATTATTTATTTAAGTAAATTTAATTTAATTTCTTCTAATATATTATGATTTAATGTAAAATTATCATCAGATTTTTTTCAAATCATTAATATTTTAAATAATTCTTTATTATAACCTCAAAATAATTCGTTTTTATAATTTTCCAATTAAATTCATTTCTTTATTAATTCTCCTAAAGATTTCACCATTTTTCGAATTTTAATTCTTTTAAATTCTTCAAATCTTGATTCATTTAAATCAATATTTCTTCTATATAATATTTATTTCAATTTCTTAACTTAAATCATTAATTTACAAATAAAAATATTATTCCTTTTTCAAAAATGTTAATTTACTAATTTTTTTTCTTTCACAACAACATATTCTTCTTTTTATTTTTCTACATTTTTTTCCTTTTTAATATGTTTAATAACTTTTTTTTCCCTGTTATTAAATCATTATAATTTTTTTTTTCCACTTTGTAATTTATCAAATTTATAATTTTCTTTGAATGATATTTTCAAAAATCTTCTCTTGTTAATAGCATCATTATGTAAATTTAAAATAAATGAATTAATTCCTTTTATTATTTTAAGGATGCTATTTAATTTTAATTTTATTTTATTATTAAAA
>JAEEGK010023721.1_pt1 | contig 12771 bp, 6 predicted proteins | sample 8958771 | NCBI WGS metagenome assembly JAEEGK01 (sample SAMN16246547, study PRJNA631951) | gut metagenome | biome: gut microbiome; feature: rumen; material: SC-attached | host: Bos | place: Iran: Karaj | collected 2018-10 | reverse complement strand
TTCTTCTAAATAATTTAAATTCCTTTTTTTTATTTTCTTTTATTGGTTCTTTTATATCTTGAAATTTAACAGGAATTTTATTTTTTATTGGTTCTTTAAACATTACATTTTTCTTTAATGATAATCTATTTGAATTTAAATTATTCTTTATATTTCCCATTGAATTATGTGAAGGAAGTAAATAAAAATTTTGTCCATTTTTTATTTTATTTGAATTTAGTGAAATTTTATCATATTCTTCATCATCATTATTTTCTTCTGTTTCACTATTTAAATTACTTAATTTTATTTTTGAAGGAGAATTAATTTGATTTTCATATATTTCATCACTACTTATCATATTTGAACTATCTGATTGAAAATTAAAATATTTTTCTTCTTCTTTTTTTTTTGAATGATGATCAGTCATTGGATTAATATTTAAATTTTTTTTTGTTAATTTTAAAGTAATCTTCCTCTTTGTTGCTCTTTTATTATTTTTATTTAAAATATAATTTCCATTAATTTTACTTAAATCAATATTATTATTTAAACTTATTCCATTTATATTATTATAATTTGAGAAATTTGGAATGTTAAAAAATTTTATTGATGAAGAATTTTTTGATAAACTATCATTATCAGAACCTGTTTTATAATAAGTATTTTGTGAATTGTGATTAGGATAAAATTTTTCATTAAATTTTCTTCCTGAAAATTTTGGAGAATTAAATTTAAATTGTTTATTATTAAAATAATTTTTTGTTTTATTATTTTTTGGACTTGATAATGTTATTCTTTTATTATTTAAATCATTTTTTGTAATTGAATAACTATTTCTACTTTTTGTTAAATAAACAGTTTTTAATTTCCTTTTTTTATCTCTTTTTTCTGTTATTTTAGGTAATTGATTTTTTTCAATATTTACATTACTTGAATGTGTACTTCTTTTTTCTTGTTCTTCAGAATATAATTCAGATTCCATAATCTTTTTTATTTATCTTATTAATAATTATTATTTATAATTTTTAAATTTTTTATTTTATTTAAAATTAATTTAATTATATTAAAGTAATATACTATTAATATTATTTTTTTAATTTCCTAATTTATTAGTTTTGATTCTATATTTTTTAATAAAATATTAAAGAAAATAATTTATAATTGTTTTGTTATTTTTATATAATTATTATATTAATTAATTCAATTATAATAATTTATTTATTAAAAATAATTCAATAAAACGAAAAAATTTGAATTTACTGGTAAATTAATTCCATTTCTTATTGTTTATTTTTTGTATTTATGAAGGAATTTTTTCTGAGTGTTTATTATATTCTGATTAATATTTTAAATCAATAATCTAGATTTTGAAACCAATTAATTCCTAATATTAAATTTCCAAAAAAATTTAATCAATATAAAATCTTATAAATTAATCAAAATAAAATATAATATATTTATAATGAAGTTTTCTTTAATATATTCAAGTACATCTAAACAATAAGAATAAAGAAAATTATCAAAAAAGATATTCAAAGCCAAAAAAATTGATATACTATTTCTTTAAAAAAAAATTAAAGAATATAACCATAATTTAAAAACAGATGATTGAAAATTCTTTTTATAAAAAATAGTATAAAAACCCATAAAAAAATATATAAAAATTAAATTAAAATGTTTAACAAAAGTAAAAATATAATTAAAGTCATCATTGAAAAAAAAGATAAATATAAAATATAATTGAATAACAGAAAAAGAATGATTATTAAAGATATTATATTTATTAAAAATTAGAAGAAAGAAATATACATATGCAATAAAAAATAAATATTTTTCTATTTTATATTGATTAATTTTTCTTGAATTTTTATATTTAAATTCTCTTAATTCTCATCTAAAAAATTTATTATTAAGGTTTGATATTATTATTTTCAATCATAAATAAATTAAAAGATATCAAAAAAAAATCTGAATTAATATCATGAATTATAATTCAAAAATTATTATTTTAAAATTTAAATATTTAAATCTTTAAATTTAATTGAATCTCCATTTCATTATTTTAAATTCCATTCTCTCAATACAATAACTCAAAAAAAATGCAAAAAAAATACCAAAAAAAAAAGATAAAAAAATAATAAAATTTTTTTATAAAAACAATCATTTAAAAAACAAAAAATAAAAAAAAACTTTTAAAAAACAACTAACCATATATAAAACCTTTACTTAATTCCTTTCAACCAAATAGCTATTTCTTCTCTACTTCTATCTTGATACTTTTTAATAAAAGGATGTTCCAGAAGTATATCAGCAGAAGGTCTAACTTTTATTTCTTTAATAAGGTATTTTTTCAAAAAATCAATTAACTCCTTAGAATAGACTTTATCATCAAGTGGTGGAACAGGATTATTTTCAATTAACTCATGAAGATTCCAAACAGAATTTAAAGGTTCAAAATTATTATAAATTAAATAAGGATAATATCCAAGTACACATTCCATAACAATAATACCAAGAGACCAAACATCACAATTTAAATAATAAATATCAGCATCAATTCTTTCAGGAGCCATATAAATATAAGTACCAACCATAGTTTTTTTTTGTGCCCAACTTCCTTCAACCATAGCAGAAACACCAAAATCAGAAATTTTAGCATATCCTTTAGAATTAATTAAAATATTCGAAGGCTTTAAATCACGATGAATAATTCTTTTATCTTTTTGAATATAAGCTAATCCTTTAACTACTTGATATGTTATTATTCCTATTATATTTTCTGGTATTTTTTTTACTTTTTTTATTAAATCTGCTAATGTTCCTTTATCCATATATTCCATTACAAAATTAATTGTTCCTTCTAAAAAATATGTTGCATAACATCTTATTATATTTTCATGTTTAAGTAATGATGATAATTTAACTTCTGTTTCTAATTGTTGTTCTACTTTCTTTTCATCTGTATATTTTACTGTTTTTAATGCTAATTTTTTATGAGTTTGTGTATCTTCTACTAAATAAACATCTCCTGATGCTCCACTTCCTAAATTTGATTTTTTTTCTAATGTGTAGAGACTTAATTTAAATTTTTTCTTTTCTTTTATTTTTTGAGATGGTTCTATTTTTATTGAACTTGTATCATAACTTATTTGACTTTCGTTTACTTTGTTAAATTTTTCTATTAATATTTTTTGGTCTTCTTTTTTTTTTTCTGATTCTTCTTTGTTTAATACTTTTGAAATGTTTAATTTTGGAGTTTTTAAATTTATGTGAAATTTTCTTTTGTTTAAATTTGATTTTATTGAAGAAGAATTTTTAGAATCGGAATTTTTGGAATTTTGAATTTCGGAATTTTTTGAGTTTTGAGTATCTGAATTTATTGTACTTGCTTCAGAAATATGAAGACTATTTGTGTTTATTTTGTCATTTATTTCATTGTTTGAATTATGAGATGATGATATACTGTTTATGTCACTTTCCATTTTATTAAAAATAAAAATAATTAAATTAAATTATATATTTAATTGGGTTTTTTTTATTATTTTTTACTTTTTTTAAAAATTGTTTTTATATTCATTTAAATATATAAATTTAAATTATAGAATTTTATTTTTTAGAATTTTATTTTTTATTCTTCTTTTTTAAATATATAAAATTTTAAATCTATATCACCTTTTTCATTACAAGAACAAATAAAATCTGTTTTTTCCATTTTTGAAATAAATGAAATATTTTCATTCATCTTCATTTCTAAATTTAATTCTCTAAAAGAATAATTATTATAATTATAAATACCTAAAACAGCTTTATATTCAATAAATAAAATATTAGTTTCATTACTTGTAATTTCAATAATAAATTCAACATAATTTTTCATTTTATTTTCAATTAATAAAGTAACTAAACAATCAGGAATAACATAAACAAAATTTTCTTTATATAATTCTTCATTATCATTATTTGCAATTCCTTCAATATGAATAGAAGGAAATTCATAAGAAAAAAAGCTAATATTATTAATTTTATTATCTATATTTTGTTCTAAATTTTCTAATTTTTCTTTCTCATTTAATAAATTATTATATAATTCATTACTTCCTTCATAATCTTTTCTTTTTATTATATTATCTAATGCATTTGGGACTGATGATAAAATATTTTCAAAATTATTATTTAAACTATCTAAATATTCTTGATTTGATTTTATATTTTTTATTAAATAATCAGATTTACTAATTATTTCATTTTTTAAATTTTCATTTATTTCATTTAATTTTATTTTTCTTTCAAATTCAAGTTCATTTATTCTTTTTCCAAAATTTTTAATAAAATTTGAATATTCATTAAATGAAGATTCTACATTTTTATATTCTTTAATACAATCTATAAGATTATATTTTTGTATATCTTCTAATTTAAAAATATCATGATTTAAATGTTTATTTTTTTCTTTTCCCCAAAAAACAAAACATTCATCACAATAAGTTTTATAACAATTTAAACATAAATATTTATATTTATTATTTGGATGAACATCACAATTATTTTCATTTTTTTCTTCTTCTTCTTTTTGTATTAAATTTCCTAATTCTTCTAATTTTGTTTGTATTTCTTCAAATCTATTTATTCTTTTCCATTCTAAATTTATTTCATTAATACAATTTGGACAATTTGAATTTTCGTTTATACAATTTGAACAATATAATTGTTGACAATTATTACACATAATTGGTTGTTTAGTTTTTTTATTACAAATATTACAATTTAATAATTTTGAAATTTCTTTAATTTTAATTTTTATTGCATTCAATTCCATTTTTTTATATCTATTTTTTGAAATTTTAATTAAAAAAAAATAATAATTAATGTTAAAAAATATATTTTTAATTTTATTTTTTAAAAAAAAAAATTTAAATAAAAAATATAAATCACATTTAACATAAATGAACATGATCTGTATTGCAAATATTATATAATCTAGTTTTATTTCTTTTATTTATATTATTTTCAATTGGTTTATTATCAAAAACTGTACTTTTATTTTTATATTTATAACCATAACCTCCTAAAAAAATAGATTTATTCTCATTAATATTATCTTTTTTCATTTCTATTGGACCATAATCTTTACAATTTTTATATAAAGTAGCATAATTAATTCTTTTATTATAATTTTTTTTATCATCCTTAATTAATAAATCACATCTCTTAATACAACCAGGTAAAGAATAAATTGCAGTTGTTTTAGAATAATCAGAATAAGGAGTAATTTTACAATGTAATCTTTCATTATTATTATTATTAAATTTAAAATTATAATTATAATTTTTATGACTAATATTATTATAATTATTATTATTATTATAACTATTATTATTATTATAATTATTATTATTATAATTTTTATTATTATTAAAAGTATTATTTTGATTATTTTCTTTTTTTATTATTGGTTTTGTAAAAAAATCACTTGAAAATAATCTTGGATTTGCCCTATGAAATTTACCTATTAAACTATCTTCTTTTTGTGTTCTTTCCATTAAACTATCCCATGTACCATTATTTCTAAATCTTACTTCACTTAATGTTCTATGAAGATATTGTGGATTATCTAATAATTGAGGATTTAATACTCTTTTTGTTTCATTTTTAAATATGTTTCTATATATTCTTTTTTGTGGACGAACAAAATCAATTGGTTGAAGGCCTGCATATTGTTTATGTGCATAATTATTTGATGACATATTTTAATTTTTCTTTTTTTTATTTTAAATTTTTTAAATAAATTAAATTTTATTATTAATGTATTTTTTTTATAAATGTTTAATTATATTTTATTTTAAAAGAATGAAAGTTAATTCTTTTAATATCAAATAAATTTTTTTTTTAAATGAAGGAATATAAATAATAATAATTTCATATATTTTTAATTTAAAGATCTTTTTGACTAAATAAAATACTTAATAAAAATATTTTCCTTTACTAATTATAAATTAATAAATTTTAATTATGAATAAATAAAGAAAATAAATTCTCATAAACAAAAATATCATCAAAAAACATTATAAATAAATAAAATTATAAAAATAAAATAAAATAAAAACATAAAACAGAATATTCAAAAAAAAAATAATAAAAAAAAAAACTAATTTAACTAAAATCAAAATATAAACCCACTAAAAAAAAAAAAACTATAAAAAAAAAATTCAAAAAAAAAAAAAAAATGTCAAAATACAAATCAGTAAAACTAACAGAAATCTTAAAATATTTAGATGGAAAAGAAGAAGACAACAAACCATTTTTATTTATAAATCCAACAGGAACACTTGAAACATTTTTTAGATATAAAGCATTATTAATTGATATTTTTAAAATGAAAATGAATCTTCAATTAAAACCAGAAAAAAAACCAGAAATTCAAAATGAACTTCAAACTGCATTTGAGGGAGGAATGAGAATTGGAAATTGGTTAGTTTTTAATTTGGGAAGAGATTGTAAATTTGATTTAGTTAATTTTTTAAAACAATTTCCTTTTTATGATAAAGATATGTTTCAACCTGATAAAATTAAAGATAAAAAATATTGTTTAAATCATAAAATTTTAAGAGAAGAAAATGATGTTGATGTTTTTGGGAATAAAGGATTTTTTGAAATTAAAGAAAGTTTTAAGTTTTGTTTTTTAGCTTTAATTAAAGAAAATGAAATTGATGATTTTTTGAAAACTAATTCTGAATTAAATTTTGATGTTATTATTGCTCAGTAAAATATTATATTATCTAAATATGATGTTTTAAATAAAAATATTTTTAATTTTTAAAAACTTTTTATTTTATTTTTTTATTCATTTTTTTTTTTAAAATTCATTTTATATTTATAAAGTAATTTAAATAATATAAATATTCTATTTATTATATAATTGTTTCTATTAGAAAAAAATCTTTTTAAAATTCTTATTTTTGTTATTACTAAAAAATAGAATAAAATTAATTCTAATAATAAGAATTATATATATTATTAAAAACTATTATATATTTTATATAATTTAAATTTATATTTATATAAGTAATGATAGGAATATATAAATATAATTGAAAGATAAAAAATAAATAAAATTATTGCAAAAAAACAATATTAAATTTATTTTATTAAAATCTTCTTTACTTAACATTTTAAAAAAAAAGTGAATATTCGAAAATATATGTAATATTATAAAATTCAAAATACATATAATAAAATTTTACAAAATACCATTCAATAGGAAATAAGAAAAAATATATATAATCAATGATTATAGATTATAATATGAAATTTAGTAGGGAAATATATATAATAAGAAATTATAAATAAAAAATAGTTTATATCTAATTAATTAATGGAACATTTAAAGAATTATATATGATTTAAGGAAGATTATATCAAAAAATTTTAAAAATTGCAATTATTATCTATTTGATAAAAAAATACTTATTTAGTTAATAAAGGTGAATAATTTAAATGTGAAGGAAATATAATGATTGAAAAAAGTTTAAGATTAGGAAAAACTTTTGAAGATAGTATTTTATTGGTTGAAATAAATTAAAAAATAGAGAAGTTGAAACAGCATTTTAATAAAAGGTTTAATTTTGAAATAATTCAATTTAAAAAAATTATTAGTTTATAATTATATAATTTTATTTTTGTAAAAAAATATCTTATTGACTAATTTATAGAATTTTTTTGTTAAATTTATTGAAGAATTAATTTCAATTTTTTTGTAAATCATTTATTATTTCATTTAATTTTTTTTTTATTTTAAAATAAGTATAATTAAAAAATCTTTATAAATAAATTTGAATTTTTTTATTTTCATTTTCTTTTTTTTTATTTTTTATTTCAAATGATTTCAAATTCAAATTGTAATAAATCAAATGATAAATCAATAAATAATATGAATGAAGAAATTCAAAAGATAAATATTTTAGATGATTATTTAAATATAGATAATAGAGAATTAATTGATGTTTTTAATTCCATTAATCAAAAAATTAATTCCTTAAATTTAATAATGTCTTCTCCACAATTTAAAACAAATATTGAAAATATAAAAAATAATATAGAACAATTAAATCAAAATATTAATTTAAAAATAAATCAATTTCAAGAAAAAATTGATTTAAAACTTAAAATTTATAAGAAAAATATAAGAAAAAAATGTACTGATACTTTAATTAATTATATTAAAGAAAATAAAGGAGAAAAATTTTGTAAAGAATTTATTATTTGTTCTTTATCAGATTTTGAAAATTATTATAATTATATTGTCCCATTAAAGATAAAAGAACTTGAAAAAGTTAATTCTGAAGAAGCTTTTCAAAATTTATTTTTTTATTATATGAAAGAAAATTTTAAAAAAGAAAATGATAATTTTAATTTATTGATAAATTTATATAATAAAATAAATTTAAATACAAAATATAAAAAAGAAAAAATTAAATTAAAAATTGGAGGTGAAATTAAACAAATTTCCGATGATGAAATTATTATTAATTTTGCTGATGTTATTCCTTATTTAAATGAAAAAAAAGTATTTGAATTAAAATGTAAATTTAAAATTATTAGCAAATTAATATTACAAGTATTATTAAGACAATTCCCATTTTTAAATCAAATTGATATTTTTTGTTCAATTTATTATGCAAAAAAGGCTAAAAATTATTTCAATCATGCTTTTACAAATGAAAATATGGAATTTGAAGATAATATTACTTTTATATATATTAATATTATATAATAATTTTTATTATTTGAATTTTTTTTAACATAATCTTTAATAAATATAATTATAAATATATCCTTGTAATAATTTAATCTTTAAATTCTGAATAATAAATTTTTTTATATAATAAAAATAAATGATTAAAGAATTTAATTCTTAACCAATAGTTATTATAAATATGAAAAAAGGTATTATAACAAATTTTATAAATATATATAATAGATTTTTTTTCTAAAAGAATAAAATATAAATATAATTTTTATAAATTTTATTTTTAACAATATATTTTATCATATTTAAATTATTATATTAAAGATAAATATCTAAATACTATTATAAAAAAAATGATAGAAGAAAATGAAATACTTCTTCCAAAAAAAAAAGAAAATAAAATAAATTTTAATAAACCAAAATATATAGAAGAAAATTTATATAATCTCTTATTAAACAACATTAAATTTATAGAAGAAAAAAGTTGGTATTGGGACACAACAGATGAATTTTTTTCATTTAATTTACCTCCAACAATCTTTACAGAAAAAATAAAATTATCTCCAAATCAAAATTATATAAATGAAAATATACAATATGAAGATAATATTTTAATAGGTCAAAAATTATCAGAAAATCAATTAAATCAAATTTGGGAAAATGGAAAATTTACAATTCCTTCAAATAAAAAAATTCCTTATGAATGGCAATTATCTTTATGGACAGTTAAAGGAATAAATAATATTTTTATAAGTTGGATTAGTAATATGTCAATTTCATATTATTTTATTTATCATATTAAATCAAGATTTACTTTTTCAAATTATAAAAATTTTGTTGTTTCTTTTCCTTCTTCTTTTTATAGTTTATATGTTTCATTAAAGAAATTAGGAAATCATATTTTTGGTTTACCTTCTTTTATTAATAATGAATATGAATTAAAAGAAATAATTAAAAAAGAACAATTAATGAATTTTATTAATAATCATCCTGAAATTAATATTAAATTATTTGTTCATAAATTTAATAGAATTTTATATTCTATTGATAATAATTTTATGAATATTTGGTCAAAAAAAGAAATTGAATTAAAAACTGAATATTATGCTCAAGATATGACTAAAAATGAAGTTTTAACTCAAATTGAAAAAGATAAAAAAGAATCTTATATTAAATATTTAAATGAAAATAATGATTTACAAAATTTTATTGAAACTTATAATGATTTAATGGATTATTTATATTCAGATCAAATAATTCAAGAAAAAAAATATGAAATGGATAAAGAATATAAAAAAAGAATAAATGAATATGATAAAGAATTAAAAGAAACAAATTATATTAAATATAATGTTTATGGATGGAGAAAAGAAAAAGAAAATAAATATGAAGAAGAATTAAAGAAAGAATTAAATCAAAATATGAAAAATAAAATTCAAAATGAAATAAATCAATATCATAATCCATCTTTAATATATGAAAATTACAATTTAAATGAAATGACTTTTGAACAAAGATTAAATGAATTAAAATCTCAAAGAGAAAAAATACCAAAATATACAAATTCAGTATATAGAAAATGTCTTCGTCCATATGAAATAATAAGAAATAATAATGATAATATTGTTTATTATGAATTAAAAAAATATGAAGAATATAAATCAACTTCAAAATATCCTTTTTGGAGATTTTATTTATTTTTTATTAAATATTTTGTTTATATTTGGAATATTAGTCATTTTCTTTTAAAAACTGGATTTAATTCTTCAATTGGCTTAAAGGCATTATTTTATTATACTTTTTTTACTGATACTGAAATTAATTCTACTACTGGAGAAATTTATGATTATAATGAAGCGTATACTTATAGAAAAACTTTAAATAATATTTGGTTAAGTATTTGTAATTCAAGAAATGAATTTGAAGAATCGCCTGATACTGGTTTATTTGGAAAAAGTTTTTATAGAATTTTAAATTTAATTTATAATTATTTTATTATGCTTATTTTAGTTGGAGGTTGTGTTTTTATTTTTTATCCTATTGTTATTATTGTTTGTTTTATTTTATCTATTGTTTTATTTTTATGTTCTCCAATTTTAGGTTTAATTGGAATTATTATGGAATATTTATTTAATTTATTAATTTATGATTCTAAAACAAAAAATTCATTTTTTCCTTTAATTGTTATTATATTTTATAATCTTTTATTTAGATTTATTTTTCAATTTATTTTATGTATTATTTTCTTAATTTTTCAACCAATTTTATCTTTTATTATTTTAATTTTTGCTCAAATAAGATATTGTTTTAGAAGAGGTTATGATTATATAATGTATTACATAATTAAATGGATTGCAAAAGTTCCTGAAACTGATACTTGTATCGCTTGGAAAATTAGTGGTCCTTCTTTATTTATAAATAGATATTCTGATATTAATAATAGTGATATTATTTGTTTATGTATAGGAAAAATTGAAGAAATGGTTTTAAATGATTTTTATGATAATGTTAATGATAAATTAGATGAACCAAATAAAAATATTCAAAAAAATATTAATTCATTTTATTCTTTAATTAATATGACTTATAATACTGATAATAGAGTTTATTCAAGTATTAATTTTTATAAAAGAAAATTAACAGAACAAATTAATGAAAGAAAAAAATTATATCCTGTAATAGACAATGAATATGGAAATCCAGTTAAATTTACTTCAAAAAGATTATTTTTAGTAAAAGGATTAATTACAAAATATTTAATTGAATTTTCAAAAGTAAATGATATTGATTTTATTTATAAAAAACATATTGAATTTGGAGGAAAAATAGAAAAAATAACTGATTATTTATTAGAAAAAATTTTTGGTGATCAAATAATGGAAACTTTAGAAGAATATGATGAAATTGTATATCTTGCTCCACAAAGTAAAACTGTACTTGATAATATTGCAAAAAAAATTTTTGAAGATCCTTATTATCAAGATAAAAAAATTGTTGAAGATAGAAGTAATAAAAAAAAAGATGAAATTATTGATTTTCCTAAATTTTCTGATTTTACTAATATTTTTCAAAATGAATCTCCTATTACTTTAAATTTAAATTCTTTGACAATTGAAGAAAGGAGAAATTTATTAGGAATAGAATATTTAGATTAGTAATATTAAATTTGATATAAAAAATAAAAAATTAAAAAAAAATTATTAAATACTTTTATATATCATTAAAATAATTCAAATATTAAATTTATCTATCATAAAAATCTAAAAAATAAAAAGTAAAACCAAATCAAAAAAATTTTATTTCTTTAAAACATTTTTATTTTATTTTTTAAATTTAAGAAATTGGATAAATTATATTAATTATATTCATAAATTAATAAATTATATTTTAAATATATTTAAGAAAAAAAGAAATAATTTTTTGAGAAATCAATAAAAAGATTAACTTTATATATTCATTCTAAATTTTTATTTCGATTTTTTTAAATAATTATAATTCAAATTTTATAGAAGAAAACTTGAACATAATAAATGAAAATGATATTAAAGAATTATTAATTAAATTTATTAACTTTAATAAAATATTAAATGATTTAAACAAATAAATTAAATAAAAAAAAACTGAATAAAATATACAAATATAAATCTTGTTATTAATAAAAACATTATGAAATCTAAAACTTATTTATCTAAAATTTTTCTTTTAAAATAAATCTTTTAAACTTTTTACATTTGTATCTAATTTTACTGTAACCTTTTCATGTAAATTAATAGGAGCTTTTGGTATATCTTCCTCTTTTTTTTCTTCTTTTTTATATTTTTTATCTTTTTTTCCCTTTTTTCTTTTTTCATATTTTTTTTTTTTTTTTTTTTCTTTTTCTTTCTCTTTTTCTTCTTTTTCTTCTTTTTCTTTTTTTTTTTCATTATTTTCATTTTCATTATTTTCATTTTCATTATTTTCATTTTCGTTATTTTCTTTTTTTTCATTTTCATTTTCATTTTTATTATCTTCATCTTTTTTTTTCCAATCTTTATCATCATCAT
>JAEEGK010023718.1_pt1 | contig 12771 bp, 9 predicted proteins | sample 8958771 | NCBI WGS metagenome assembly JAEEGK01 (sample SAMN16246547, study PRJNA631951) | gut metagenome | biome: gut microbiome; feature: rumen; material: SC-attached | host: Bos | place: Iran: Karaj | collected 2018-10 | reverse complement strand
CTTTCTGCTCGGGCATGGGTGAAAACACGGAAAGGATTATCCGTGAACTTTGGCCGCGGATAAACACACTATACGAAAAGTATGTTTAGTGCGGCTTAATATTCGAGATTCGTTATGTTCAATCTGAAGGAGTTTATCTCAGCATTCGTCACATTCCGTCCCAGCAGCCTTTTTGAATCGGACATTCAGGAGCATGCCGTAGATTTCCTGTTATCGGCCTTCAAAGATGAATACATCATCCAGGCACATTATTGCTTTGCCTTTGTAGTACCGACACACATTATCCATTAAATTGAATAAATAATGAATACGTTGTTTGATAAAATTAGGACTAGAATCATACTGCGAGTTTCTCCATTGGTCAGAAAACTGACACGGCCGGATAAATACTTGACAATTGAAACCATTTCTGAGATTGTCAAAGATACTGGGGCAGAACTCAATACAAGGGCCATGTCACAAAGGTATTCTGTGATTAGTGAGGTTTGCACTTTGGACCATAAATATGAATCATTCTATTTCCCCTCTAATCATGCATGTCTTGTTTCTGATCGAGTTACTGCAAAAAAAGCCGTTTTGAAGGGAGCAAAACTGCTGATTTCGCCCACAGATTTTGAGGAGTATCCTTGTCTTGTATCAGTTAATCCTATTCTGACATATGCGACTCTTTGTAGGTATTACCGGGATTTATGCAAAGATTTACACGTGACGGCTGTTTCAGGAAGTATTGGGAAGACAACAGTAAAGAATATGATTGGAGAAGTGTATAAAACATGTCGCAATACAACATATACTCGAGCCAATTATAATACAAGAATGGCGGTGGGTTTTGCCATTCAGCATATTCCGAAAAAAGCAAAGATGATGGTCCAGGAGATTCATGAGGGAAATCCGGACGAGACTCGTTTTATTTCAAAAATGCTTCATCCTGATCTCTTTGTGCTGACTCCAATTGACAAGTCCCACTTTGAAAGATTTGGCAGTGAACAGAAGATTAAGGAAGAAATATGTTCTATTACTGAGTATATGACAGAATCAGGGACCGTGATTGTTGACATAGATGAGTTTAAGGATTTTAGTCTTCTTGGGAATAAAAGAATCATATCCATTTCATCATCAGGTCAATCAGCAGATTTTTCTTTGAAAGGAGTGAATGTTTCTTCAGACGGTCTAGATTTTTGTATTCATGTTAAGGCTATAGATGCTGACTATCGTGTGAATTTACATAACATATACGCCCCACATAATGCTCAATGTGCATTATATGCTTTTGCTGCCGGATACCTAGTTGGCATAGAACCATCTTTTATTATTCGTGGGCTTCATAATTATAGAACGTCCGGAGATAGACAGAATGTCTTTAGAACCCGAGACGGAGTGCTAGTATATGCTGATTGCTACAATGCCGTAGGGCGTTCAATGCAATCTGCTATTAGTGCAGCAGGAGGAATCAAAATACCGGGTAAGCATATTGCTGTGCTAGGTGATGTGGCGGAGGCAGGTTCGACTTCATTTGATACTCATAAGAGTATCATTCAATACATCAATAACTCCCCCTTTGATTACCTTATTATTATTGGGTCGGAGTTTAGCAAGGTATTAGCACAGGTAAGTACAAGAGATGGATTAATTGTTAGGGTATCGAAAACAATTGAAGATCTCTCCAGTATTGTGCGCGAGATAGTTCAACCGGGAGACTTGGTTTTGTTTAAGGCAAGTCACGCATCAAATCTTAGTGAGTGTATTAAGATGGTTTGGCCGAAAGAATACCAAGAAAGAATCGCGTCGGCAAATCATAATGAATACAGTGAATGGTTCTATGATGTAATAAAGTATTAACAATAAAAATGTTTTTTAGTGGACATTTTGGGCATCAGTTTTCATCCCAACCCATTTATGATTTTGCCTAAAGGGGCCTGTTGAATAAGATAAGAACCTCTAGTATTTTTATCAATGATATGTCTTTTGTAAAAAGAATTATTAAGAAGAGTGCGCTAAAGACCATTATTAAGAACAGTTCACTGTGGAAGAAGTGTGAACCAGTGATTCGTGAGAAGCAGATTCTCTCAAAGGAAAAGAAGAAATTCAGGGCTGAAGCAAAGGAATGCTTCAAGTCATGTCCGGTGCACGGGAGTATGAAAGATTACTTGGACGCATTGAATAAACATCGCGTTACATATGGGGAATATATGCACAAGTTCGAATATTGGAGATTAAACGAACCTCAACGGGAAGAGTTTATTTCTTGTTCGGAAATGCAGTGTATCTATAGAAAGATGGTACAACCAGAGGTTAGAACGGTATTGTTGTATAAAAACCTTTTTTTGAAGCGATTCTCTTCATATGCACAACGTCAATGGTTGGAGGTAAAAAAGGCAGGATATGAACAATTTGCCTCTATGATCAGTCAATTCGACTGCATAGCCAAACCAATTGAAGGGTGGTGGGGGAAAGGAGTTAGAATCATCCAGAAAACGAATAATGAAACCGTAATAAAACAATTATATGATGAATGCGTGAGGGATAATATTCTTCTTGAAGAGCGAGTACACGCTTGCAAGGAGATAGAGTCTTTTCATCCTTCATCGTTGAATACAGTTAGAGTTGTTACCATTTCGAATCCTCAAGAGTGTGTCGTGTTTGGAGCCATACTGAGGATGGGCACGGGTGACAGTATTATCGATAATACACATAACGGCGGTATTTTCGCTTCTATTGACGTGAAAACTGGCGTCATCGAGACAGACGGTCTTGATGCTAATGGAAATATCTATCCTGAACATCCAGATTCGCATATCCCAATAAAAGGGTTTCAGATCCCTCACTGGGAGAAGGTTCTCGAGATGTGTTCCAAGGCTACCAAAGTGATGCCCAAAACCATTTTTGTCGGTTGGGATGTTGTTATCTTTGACGATGGCCGTGTAGGTTTGATCGAGGGAAACCATGCCCCTGATTTCGACGGTGGTATGCAGGCGCCCAAAAAGAAAGGCGTAAAACAAAAAGTTAAGAGTGTTGTGATGGATTTATATGGAGTCGACCCATTGCAGTTTATTTCGGTTTATAGTAAAACCATGAATGGGTACCGTTTTTTTGATACTGTGATAGAATGAAAAATCAGACCAAGATAGTCAATATCGTTGCTGTTGGAGATATAATGCCTGGCGGATTGCTATGTGATAATGATCAGCCCTGTGTCAATAGCGATGTTCTTGACATTCTCCTGAAAGGAGATATTAGATGTGGAACTTTGGAATGTGCATTTGGCAATACCCCTACGTATGATGAAGCAAAAGTTGCTGACCGAGGGAATGTTATTTATGCTAAAGATTCATCTGTAAAAAGATTGAAAGAACTTCATATCGATCTTGTCAGTTTAGCCAATAACCATTTTTATGATCTTGGCACAACCGGTGCTGAGCATACGATTGAGTTGCTTGACTCGGAAGGGATTCTGCACTGTGGCGCCGGTCGAAATCTGGCGGAGGCAGGCAAACCTGCCATTGTGGAGATCAATGAAAAAACGATAGCCTTTTTAGCATTTTGTGACACTGATTACAACAATGTTTTTTATTGTACCTATGCTACGGAGGATTCCCCCGGTGTCAATCCGATGAAAGAGGATTATGTCGCGAGTGAGATTAATCGCTATTCGACTAAGTACGATTATGTTATAGTGATGGCGCATTGGGGGACGGAGCATACTTTCAAACCCAATATTTCAACAGATAAAATGGCCAGACTGATGTTAGATTCTGGCGCATGTCTTGTGCTGGGTAGTCATCCTCATCGCGTACAACCTGTAATTAACACGAGAAAAGGGAGTATTGTCTATAGTATGGGTAATTTTCTCTTTCCCGAGCGCTTGATTGCACCTCCCAAAGTGACCTATTATCCGGATGCACCTATTGATTACTCGACTTTGCCAGTTACCGATGCATATCCTCTTGTTAATCAAGTGACATTGAAAACGTTACCATTTCTAGCGAGGGTCGGAATGATTGTTTCCTCGGAACTGGATGGGGCATCAGTGAGTTCAGATTACATCTTATCTTTTTTGGATGAAAAGAATAATTTGACTTTGCTTGATAAAGAAAGGGCAAAAGAAATTCGAGATTCTTTTTCTTGCATTCATAACGCTCTTTCTTTGAATTTGTACGGTTTTTATTTGATGATGATTAAGTATAGACACACTATCGTTTCAAGATTTCGGAAATTGATTAAAGGTTAGTCATAATAGCGAGAATGAAATCCGTTGGTTTCCGTTATGTTCAAAGCCTTGTCAAACTTGCTCTTTTATTTGGGTTGGTGGTGTCCTTTTTGTTGGCTTGTCAGAATAATACTATAGAGTATGAGGAAGAGAACTCCGCGAAAGTCGCTGTTTGGAAGTTGAACAAGAATGTGACGGGACTGAAGATTCTTGCAGACGCATGTATGACCTTGGACAGTATCGCCGTTTTCAACATTCAATACAATGGAGATGGGAGCGTTCTATATATGTTGGACATGAAAAAAGCCGGAGACGTTGAGTTGTTCAGCGAAGTTATTTCCGACGAGATTCGGGTTCCAGAACTGTCCATGGAACTTGTAGATGGTATTTTCTTCTGGACCGTAAACGGTGCTCCTTTGATTGAATCGGAGGGAGAGAGAATATCGGTGACAGACTCTACAAAGCCGATATCCTTTTTGCTACAGGATGGTGTGGTGTACTGTTTGGTCAAGAATACTGTCATTGGGATATACCCTTCCACTAAGACAGGAGGTTACCTGGCAAAGGATATAGCATTTGAGTATGATTTCGACAACAGTGTGTTCAACATTCGTTTGTCGTCGGGTTATAGGACCACTATGCCTACAGTGTCGGTATTCTCTTTCTTGAATGAACTCGTACCTAACAAATCATATTACAAAGACGTATTTCTGGATGCAGGAATAGCCTTGACCTCTCGTAAATCGCTTTCTGCCGCAGAATACCTTTGTCTCTCTCTTGAAGGGATTAGTTTTAGTAGCGATAATCCCTCTTCTAAAGAGTCGCACTTACAGAATGCAATTGTTTCGGGTGATTCAAATGATTCAAACGGACGCTTACTGTACCCGGACGGACAACCAAGGTATAAGTTGCTATTTGTAAATGGCGGTCTGTCTTATGATCATGGTGAATCATTGGGAGAAAGAGGGCTACAGGCCATGCGTGCTTTTGTGAAAAACGGAGGAAGTTATGTGGGGACCTGTGCGGGTGCTTTTTTTGCTTCCAACGGTTATAATGGCAAGAAAGATTATCGTTATTACCTGTCTGTTTGGCCGGGAATGATGAGATATACTAATTTGGAGAGAAGTTATACCGGAATGCTTTTGGAAAAGGGCAGTCCATTGCTTCAGTATCACGGTTTTGATGGAGATTTTTACGTGGATAGCATTTGGCATAATAAAGGAGGCTACCCCGAGAGTTTCCCATCGGGAACTGAAATCCTGGCACGGTATGATTATCCGAAGAAAACAGCCATTCATAATAAACCTAGTATTTGGGCATACAAGGAGTCTCATCAATCTGGGCGGATAGTTTTGACAGGGTCTCATCCTGAGGTAGAGTCGCATGGAGAAAAACGTGATTTGATGGCGGCCATGATGCGCTATGCTTTAGATGGTGTGGGTTCGGTTTCTATTAAGGGCTTTCTGAAAAATGGAGAGGAGAGGCACATGGATAAGAAAACCGAGGACAGAGATCCTGCCTTTACCCGTATCGGAGATCTCCAGACGCATCATTTCGCCACGTTCATCCCTTCTGATGCAAAAAATGTCCGGGTGGTGGTTGATAGTTCCAGCGACTGTGACTTATCATTGATGATGTGCCAGGATACCTATGCCTTTACCGATAATGCTCAATACCGTTCTAGCATTCCAGGGCCTCGTCAGAGTCTTTCGTTTTCTACTCTCAGGGAGGGTATTTGGTATATTTCCGTACAGTGTCTGACTACGGTTACGGTCAAGGAAAAGGACTATGGTCAGGAGTATAGAGGTAAGACAGAAGTGTTGAACGGCATTCCTTATCGGATCTTAATTAGTTGGGAATGAGTATTTTGTGCGAGTTTTCTGAAGGACATTGCGCAATAATAGAATCGACAGAATCTTAAATCAGTTTTTCTATGATTCGGATAGGGAAACCTGTTATTGAAAACCAAGGCGATTTAGTCATCTTAAAAGCACTTGTTACAAATGAGGCAGAGTGCAAAAAGGATTGGATTTGGTATGCGACAAGTAAAGAATATGGCGACTTCTTTTGTCCGGAAACAGCGGATTCATTTGTTGTCCCCATGATTCTTCGGGCGGTAAAAACACATCAAGATATTCTGGTCGAATCAGAGATTTCCGAGAAGCTTTTTTACAATTTGAATAATTCGGTGTTTTATGCACTTGAAAAAGCGGGCGAATTTCAATTTGGAAAAGGACATATTCGGATTATTGCAAATAAACTGAGAAGTGAGCCTTTTAATGGAGCTTGTGTAGGAACCGGTTGTTCTTTAGGTGTGGATAGTTTTGCTGTAATAAAAAAGTATTGTCTTGAGAAAGAAGTTTCGGAAGGTTATAGGATTACGCATTTGTCTTTGTTTAATGCGGGGGCATTCGGAGGAACAAAGAATAGCAACATTGAAGGTGTTCGGAGATCTTTTTTTGAGGAAGTTAAAAGGATAGAAGCCTTTGCAAATAGAATTGAGTTACCTTTAGTATGGGTGGATTCTAATGTTAGATGGTTCTACCCAGAGAGTGATTTTAATTGGAGCCATACTTATTTAAATATGGGCATTGTTTTATCAATGCAAAAACTATGGCAGAAGTATTACTATGCCTCGGGGTATTCATTGGAGCACCTTTGCTTTGATATAAAAGACAGTGCAAAATATGAGCCTTTTTTGCTTCCACATATTTCAACGGAGAGCACTGAGCTTATCTCTGCATCAATGGATATGTCTAGAAGTGACAAGGTTCGTTATATTTCTACAGATGAAATTGTTCGTAAGAATCTGTATGTTTGTCTAAAAGATCAAATTTCTAATAATGCATTGATTAAGAATAAGTATGAGGGCGTTTATCTGAATTGCGGTCGATGTTTGAAATGTGAAAGGACGTTGTTGCAATTAGACATATTCAATCAATTGGATGAGTTCAGTGCCATATTTGATCTCTCTGTTTGGCCGAAGAGGAAACGATATTACATTGGAGAAGTGATTGCTGGGAAAAAAAAGAACATTATGATGATGGATTTATACAATTCCATGATCGATAATAACTATGAAATACCAAGGTTCTCAAGATTGTATGCTATCTATGTGTCCAGTATGTCATTCGTGATGAAAATACGTCGAAAACTGAAAAGTATTAAGCGAAAACTATTCTGTTCCAGAGAGAACCAAGCGTGAATTATTGTATGTTGCTTCAAGTGTATAAGCCCAATACAAACAAGTAAACACTATGATAACTATTGATTGTCCAACAATTGAAAAAAAAGGAAAAGAGGTTTTTTTGCAAGCAATTATCAAAGATGATATTTTAAAACTCCGTTTTCCGCTATGGTATTCTGTTGATGAGTGCTATGGCCCGTATTTATGTGAAGACAGAGGAGATGCCTTTCTTCTAGTGTCATTGATGTACGCGATGAAAAGCCATCAGGATGTTTTCGTGAACGCCCCTGTTTCAAAACGTTTTCTATATAATATTAATTATGTGATTCAGCCTTTGTTATCAAAACTTATCCCTGATAGTAGTTGTGTTAAAATCACGGTGCTAGATGGTGAATGCCCTGAGTTTAAAGGAAAGGCAGTCGGTTGCGGATGTTCACTAGGAGTAGATTCTATGTCTTCTTTGTATAGACATATGGGTAATGATGTGATGAAAGAATACCGAGTAACCCATTTGGCGTTGTTTAATTCTTGTCAATTGGGGTATCTGAACAAGAGTTTGGACGAGTCTTCTTTTCGAGAAGCCGTCAAAGGGCTATCTTCGTTTTCTTCAGAGGTCGGCCTTCCCATCGTTGCCGTTAATACAAATTTGAATGACTTTTTCATTGAGGCCGGTTTTAAAACGGCGAAATCCCGATTCGTCGTAAGTACTATTTCCTGTCCCTTGGCTTTGCAAAAATTGTTTGGAAAGTATATCTATGCCTCGTCGACTCCTCTTCAAAGTTTTGAACTCTCCCAGACGGATCAGAGTTTTGCAGAGGCTGCTTATGTCCCGTTATTGTCAACTGAAAGCACGGAAATCATTTTGGCTGATGCATCATTGACAAGGGTGGAAAAAACTGCATATATTAGTAAAAACCCTTTGACTCACAAATATTTAGATGTTTGTTGGGCGACACAGGCCGCTAGCAGTATAAGTCATATTGATAAATGGCTAAAGGGGAAGACTAAAAAGAATTGTGGTTGGTGCGATAAGTGCTTGAGAACTCTTTTCACTTTGGAATTGTTAGGAGAGGATTTGCAGAAATATGATGGTATCTTTGACTTGTCAAAGTATTATGTTCATAAGAATGGCTTTATAAAAACAGTCATTTTAAACAAGCATAAAGACCATTTGTATCAAGAGATTTTTAGCCTTATGTCTGAAAAGCATTTTAAGGTTCCTCGACGAGTTAAGTATTCAGTCATGAAGGCTAAAGTATATAGGTTTATACGAGGAATCCGCTCCCGTCTGAGTTTTCCGAAATCTTTGTAGTCCTCACGATTGTACCGTGTCGTCATGATTGGGGAGGTTTCCTATTTTGTTCCCTTTGCAATCTAAGGTTCTGGCTCGATAAGATTATCCATTGGTCGGCAGACATTCTATGACAACCTACTATTGAATGGACTTCTTTACCATGTTTTGAACATAGGGAAAGAGTTTTTTTGAAGAGAACAAAATGAGATTCACTGGTCATTGGACTCCTTTTTTTAGCCGAATCCTTCTTTTCGGACTTCTTGCGGTTTCTTTCCTTTCTGCATGCTTGAGTTCTGACTTTGAAATCAAACCTGAAGATGATGGAACTCCCTCGACAACGGTGGTGAAATTGAACAAGAATGTGAGTGGTCTCCGGGATTTGGCCGAAGCCTGCATAAAGGCAGACAGCATTGCCGTTTTCAACATTGAATACAATGACGACGGGAGCGTCCTTTATTGGCTGAGCATGAAAGCGGGAGGAGATACCGAGTTGTACAGTGAAATCGTTTCCGAAGAGTTGCGAGTCCCGGAACTCTCGATGAAACGGGAAGGGAATCAGTTTTATTGGACTGTAAATGGTGCTTTCTTGAAGGACTCGAAAGGGGAACGGATTAGTGTGACGGATCCGGCCAAACCAATATCATTCATCTTACGTGGTGAATCGATTCTGTGCAAGGTCAGAAATACCGTTGTAGGAGAGTTTCCTGTAACAAGGGCAGATTATTTGGCGAGGGATGTCGCTTTTGATTACGATCTTGATAAACGTAAGTATTCCTTCCATTTGTCATCCGGTTATTCGGGCTCTCTTCCCACCATCTCGGCTTTTCATCTTTTGGAAGAGAAAGTACTGAACCGTTCATTCTATAAGGATGTTTTCCTGGATGCGGGATTAGTTCTTACATCTCGAAAATCGCTTGCAGCAGCGAGTTATCTGGGGTTATCATTGGAGGGAGTCAGTTTGCCCTATTCCAAATTCACTGAAGAGGACAGGGCTTTGCAGACCGCCATCATTACCGGTGAACCCGTGGATTTGAATGGCCGTTTGCTTTATCCAGACGGACAGCCTCGGTACAGATTGCTTTTTGTAAATGGAGGGACCTCAACTTCTCACGGTAGTTCGCTCGGGGTAAAAGGTGTGGAGAATATGCGCGTTTTTGTGGAGAATGGAGGCAGTTATGTCGGAACTTGCGCTGGTGCTTTCCTGGTATCAAATGGCTATGATGGTAAGGCAGATTATCCATTTTACATATCTGCCTGGCCCGGAATCTCGATGCATACCGAATTGCATAACAATCGTTTTGGGATGTTTATTGAAGAGGATAGCCCCTTGCTGCAGTATTATGATTTTGGCGGCGATCATTACGTGGATAGCATCCGGCATAACAATGGGGCTTATCCGATGGAACTTTTACCCAGAACGGAGGTGTTGGCTCGGTACAATTATCCAAAGAAGGAGAGCGTTCATCTTCAGCCAAGCATTTGGGCTTATAAGAAGTCTGCAAAGTCTGGTCGGGTAGTTATGGAAGGTTCGCATCCTGAGGAAGTCAAAGAAGGGGAGCGACGGGATCTGACTGCTGCCATGATGCTTTATGCCTTGGATGGTGTAGGAGTGACTACTTTGAAAGGGTATCTGAAGAATGGTGAAGAGAGGGTGATGAACAAGAAATCAACGGATAATAAACCGGACTATACCTGTATTGGAGACCTTCAGACACATCATTTTGCCGCATATATCCCTTCGGATGCCAAGAATGTCCGGGTGGAATTGAAGAGTTCCAGCGATTGTGACCTCGCCTTGATGATGAGCCAGGATTCCTTCGCCTTCGCCGATGTTGCCGAATATAGTTCTTCCGTCCCTGGCGCAAATCAAAAGTTATCATTTCCTACTATTCGAGAGGGGCTTTGGTTCATTGCCGTGCAGTGTCTGACTACTGTTACAGTCACGGAAACCGACTATGGGCAGGCATACAGTGGCAAAACCGAGGTTTTGAACGGTGTGCCGTATAAGATTATGATTAGTTGGGAATAAGTGTTACCTTTGCAGGTTATGAATACCGTAGGCCTCCCCATCTCACACAAGGAGAACGAGCGCAGAAGGGCGCTCGTTCCGCAAGACATCTGTCAGATCAAGCATCCGGAAATGATTTTCATCGAATCCGGCTATGGTGACGTTCTCGGCTTTTCGGATGAGGATTATCTGAAAGCCGGTGTCCAGGTATGCAGCCGCGAAGAAGCTCTTTCCAAGGATATCGTCTGCGATCCCAAGGCGGGCGACGCCGAGTATCTGGACAAGTTGAACGGCCAGATTGTTTTCGGATGGATGCACGCCGTGCAGAACCGGGACATCACGGATGCCATCATCAAAAGCCGGCTTACGGTCTATGCCTGGGAGGATATGTTCGAGGATGGCCGGCATTCGTTCTGGAAGAATAATGAGATCGCCGGCGAGGCGGCCGTGTATCATGCCTATATGTGCCACGGTGTGTTCCCGTATGGTTCCAAGGCGGCTGTCCTGGGGCGAGGGAATACCGCACGCGGTGCAGCAAAGGCCTTGAATTATATGGGAGCGGAAACTACCATGTATGACCGCAGGACCGAGCATTTGTTCCGGTCTGAGTTACCCCAATATGATGTGGTCGTTAACGCCGTTCTTTGGGATACCACCCGGAAAGACCATATCATCTATCGGGAGGACTTGAAGCGGATGAAGCGTGGAGGCCTTCTTATCGACATCAGTTGCGACCGGTGCGGTGGAATCGAGACCAGTATCCCGACGACCATCGACAATCCGACCTATGTGGTGGACGGAATCGTCCACTATGTGGTGGACCATACGCCCGCCCTGTTCTGGAAGACGACTTCCGACAGCCTCAGCAAGGTGTTCGTCCGTTTCATTGACGAACTGATTGAGGGGAAGCCGGGGAAGGTCCTTCACAAAGCGAATTGTTTCTGCAAGGGCGAGATCCTGGACCAGCGAATCATCGATTTCCAGCACAGATAGTTATGGCCAACAATCACAGGACGGTAGGCAATGTCCTCAAGGGCGTCTGGATCCGATTCTGGTCGGTCATCGCCCCCTTTACTTTCCCGGCGCATGTCACGACGGCGATTCACCGGCTCCGGGGAGTGCATGTCGGGAAAGGTTCCAGGATTGCCCGGAGCGTGCTCATTGACGATTCCCGCCCGGACCTGATCACCATCGGAAAGAATGTCTGGGTGACGGCCGGCTGCCAGTTGCTCTGCCACCAGCGGGATTTGTCGGAGTATAAGGTGGGCGTTCCGGTGATGGACCTTCCGCTGAAATATGCCCCCATCGTTATCGGGGACGGGGCCCATATCGGAATCGGCAGCATCATCATGCCGGGCGTTACCATCGGCACAGGGGCGGTCATCGGGGCCGGATCCGTCGTGACGAAGGATATCCCTCCGTATTGTGTCGCGGTCGGTGTTCCGGCCAAGGTTATCAGAAAGTTTGATGAGTAGGGGAGGACAATCTGTATGGATTTCACGCTGGAGAAATACGCTGCGCTGCTGGATGCTTTGAAAGCCTATGGCTTCCAGTCTTTGGTTCTTCGTCATGATGTGGACCTGTTGCCCGGGAATTCCTTGCGGACAGCGCGTCTGGAGGCGGAGAAGGGCATGTCCGGCATCTACTATTTCCGGGCTGTTCCGGAAAGTTGGGACGAGGGTATCATCCGGGAAATCGCCGCTTTAGGCCATGAAGTCGGGTATCACTATGAATCCTTGACTACTTGCGAGGGCGATGTGGATAAGGCGTATGCGGATTTCTGCAAAAATCTGGATGCCTTGCGGAAGTTGGTGCCGGTTCGGAGTATCTGCATGCACGGAAGCCCTCGCTCTCCGTATGACAGCAAGGATATCTGGAAGAAATACGATTACAAGGCCCTCGGTATCGAGAGCGAGCCTTATCTGGATACGGACTTTTCGAAAGTGTTTTATCTCACCGATACCGGTCGCCGTTGGGACGGTTACAAGGTGAGCGTCCGTGATAAGATCCCGCAGTATCAGGATGAGTGGACGGCCAAAGGTTTGACTTTCCATACGACGGACGATATCATCGAC
>JAEEGK010023717.1_pt1 | contig 12771 bp, 12 predicted proteins | sample 8958771 | NCBI WGS metagenome assembly JAEEGK01 (sample SAMN16246547, study PRJNA631951) | gut metagenome | biome: gut microbiome; feature: rumen; material: SC-attached | host: Bos | place: Iran: Karaj | collected 2018-10 | reverse complement strand
GACACAATGTCAGCGAAACGGCCCATTTGCTGGGCTTCGGATACACGCACCACTTCAACCGGATCTTCAAGAAAGTCACAGGCCTCACCCCTTCGGAATTCCTGGCGAAATAGGCGTTCACGTGTCCCATCATGTGACTTATTGATTTATTTTTGCACAAACTTACCGCGATGAAAAAGTCAAAAGCCCAGGAGCCTGAGATTCCCGTTCTTCTCATGCAGGAAGGGACTCCGTTCGTACCTGATACCAGCCGGTCCGGGGAATACCGGAGCCATCTCAACGAACCTTTCCGAACCCAGGAGGGCCGGATATTGCTTGTCCGGGAGGGCCGTGCAGTGTATACGGCCAATATGAGAAGGTTTGAATTGTATCCCGGGCATCTGATGGTTACACCGACAGAAACCATCGTAGAGATCAATGACGTCAGCGACGACTACAACGGGCAGTTGCTCCTGTACCGTGACATTCCGGCTACGGCAGCCTTTGAAAAACCGACTGCCGTGAAACTGGAGGGCGACGACCTGGATAGGATGGGTGCCTACTTTGATCTGATCTCCCGGGTAATGAAGAAAACGGAGTGGTCCCATGCGACCGTCCAGCACTTGGAGATGGCGCTCCTCAATGATCTCAAGCACACGAAATATGTCCTTGACCAGTCTCTGACTCCCAATCCCGTCTCGCATTCCGAAACAGTCTTCAACCAATTCCTTGATCTGGTGAGCAGGTTCGGCAGTACGGAACACCAGATATCGTTCTATGCAGACAGGCTGCATCTCACCCCGAACCGCCTGTCGACGCTCGTGAAGGATTATAGCGGACGGACGGTGGCCGACTGGGTCAATATCGCCATCATACACGAGGCGAAGGTGCTGCTTCGTTATTCCGACCTGTCATCTTATGAGATAGCCGATCGGCTCAATTTCTCGGCGGCATCGGCCTTCTCCGCTTTCTTCAAGAGGCAGACAAGCCTCACGCCCGGGCAGTACCGCAAGACGTGAGGCCTATTCTGATGGCTACCGGCGTCGTTTATACGTGTGCAGCCGGATCGGGCTGGCCCATATAGGCATATTCATAGATCATGTCACCGTGCGCCTCCTTCGTCTCACCTCCCGCCGGAGTGAAGCGTACTCCGCCCTTGGCGTAGTAACGGCAGTACTGCATCCGCATGCCGATGGCATCATAACGCTTGCGCATGTTCTCTCCTGCCAACTCATACATGTCCCAGAATTCCAACTGGTCTTCCCAGGTGACATCGAAATCCACCCTCGAACCGTCCTCGTTCCTGAATACATAGTGACTCGTCTTGGGGAATTCCCTGCCCTTGTGAACCTCCGGTTCCAGGACCGTGTTGAGCTCGAAGTGCCCGTCCGTCATGAAGACGACCTTCCCGGTCTTGTTGTCCATCAGTCCGAACATCGGGAGCTGCTTGTAGCCGTATTGCCGGGCAGCCACAAAATCATAGATGTACACGGTGTAAAGGTCGGTATACATGCGGCCCCAGAGCCAATGGTGATACAGCGCGAAATGCATGGTGTTCATCCACTGGTGGTCATGGTAGCCTACGCCTTTCACTTCGTGCCATGCCCCGTCATAGAACAGACGGCCGCTTACTTGGTTTTTGGGGACGGCCAGATCCGTGTGATAGAACTCGTCGTTGTCACCGAAGGCGAGCAGGCTGGTCCCCTGGCGGAAAGGATCGGTCAATGCGTCATAATGCAGGTCGAGACCGACACCGTGAACGGGCTCGAAGTGAATGTCATACTGCTTGAAGTCCCCCTTGCACCAGTGGGGGCCGCACTTGCTATCGCACTGCTCACGGGAGAAACCGCCCTCTGCAGCACCATAGCAAATGTCGTCGCGGAATTCTTTCCCGCCAGGAGACTTGATGTAGATGTTCACGTGAGGGCTGTCCTCGAACTTGGCCATTCCCTCCGGTGACTTGGGACGGAATCCCACCATGTACTTGGTCCCGTCCTCCATGGTTCCGTCGAAATACCAAATTTCGCTGCCGACCTCTTCGGTCTTGGTCCGGCGTCCATCCTCCCATTTCTCGACTTTCGCGGGATTGATTCCCAGTTTCATGAAATCCTCGGGCTGATCCATGAGCCGTGCGCGAAGCACCTTTGCATTGTTGGTTTCCATATCGTTGAATTTTTGATGAGTTTCTGGATGCAAAGGTAACACTGATCAACCGTGTGGCTGTTAATCGAAAGTAAGAATAGATTATTTATTCCTACTATTATTTGTCAAATGCTTGTATCCCATCCTCTGTCGCTTTTCTGGTTATGGCAGTAAAGTTATACTGTCACGCTTCAAAGCGTTGCACTTCAGAGTAGAATCCAGCTTTTAGATTTTCCCGAAATATTGCATTATCATTCGATAGCCAAGAAAGTAGTAAGAAAATCCATAAAAAGTAGGGAGAAAAAGCAATAAGTAGGGAGAAAAGTCATATCTTTGCATTGAGAAATGACGACTGCCATGACAAGAATGGATCAATTGATAGCTCTGATTGAGCGGTATAAGCAATTGGGTATTGACTCGCAGATTGACTACGAGAAGTTCTATCTGTATTCCATAATCACCCACTCAACCGCCATTGAGGGTTCAACAGTTACGGAAATAGAAAATCAACTGCTATTCGATGAAGGCTTATCCGCAAACGGAAAAACAATTGCCGAGCAGATGATGAACCTTGATTTGAAAAAGGCATACGAAGAGAGTATCAGTCTGGCTAAAAGTCATACCGACATTACAATAGACGTTCTCAAAGGCCTTGCCCACCTTGTAATGCTGAATACTGGCTCAACCTACAACACACCACTTGGAGCGTTCTCATCGGCAAATGGAGATATACGTTTGGTGAATGTTACCGCAGGTTTCGGTGGAAAATCGTATATGAGTTTCCAAAAGGTTCCTTCAAAACTGCAGGAATTCTGCGACTGGCTAAACGCCCAAAGGGCAAAGAAAATGTCGCTGGCGGAACGATATATCTTCAGTTTCGAAGCGCATTACCGCCTGGTGACAATCCACCCCTGGGCCGACGGGAACGGACGTATGGCAAGGCTGATTATGAACCATATCCAATTCGAATTCGGATTGATACCAACAAAGGTTCTGAAAGATGACAGAGGCGATTACATAAGCGCACTAATTGCCACGCAGGAATCTGACGACACAACTCATTTTCTGGAGTTTATGACCGCGGAAATGGTCAAAACCATATCGTCGGATATTGATGCTTTCCTGAAATCGACAGAAGACGGTAGGGAGAAAAAGCAAAAAAGTAGGGAGAAAATCATACAACTTCTGAAAGCACACCCCGAATACTCTGCAAGAAAACTGGCCGAATCAATTGGCATAACACCCAAAGCCATTGAAAAGCAGTTGGCCAAACTAAAGGCCGATGGCAGCATTAAAAGAGAAGGTCCTGACAAAGGCGGCCGATGGGTTGTTCTTGCCAAATAGAAAACTGAAAACGGTTATCAGGCACCCGATAAAGTAAAATTTATCTGAAAATCAATTAATAACATATTGCACAACATTGTGTCACACAACTTTGTGTTATACAATGTTGTGTGATTTGAAAATCTGGTTCGGAAGAGAATTTTTCTAACCCAATCAACTGAATTTCAGCCGCTCTGATACCGCCACGCGGAACGATTCGCCAATGGGAACGACTGCGCCGCTTTCCAGCGTAATCTGCGTGCGGCTGCTGGCGGTTATCCGATTCAGATTCACAATATACGACTTGTGGACGCGGGCGAAACGGTCGTCGGGCAGTTGCTCAAGAATGCGCTTCATACTCATTAGAACCACCAACGGCGTGGCTGCGCCGTGCTGGAAAAGCTTTAGGTACTCGCCCATTCCTTCAATGTAAAGAATGTTGTCGGGCTTGACGCGAACTTGCTTGTAATCAGTCTTGAAGACCAACTCACTTTCCGCTTTCCGCGCATTGGCAGCACTGCGGTTCAACTCTTCAATTGTTGCCTGATTCTTCTGATTTTCAGCCTTGAGAGCCCGAATCTGCTTTTCGGTGCGAATGTTCTTGACATACGCCATTGCACCCAAATCGACGCCTATAAGCAGCAGAGCCATAAGCAGTTTCATTGTCTCGGGACGCATTGGGCGGTGTCCGCGGTCGGGCATAATCTGCGGAGGCATTCCTTCGGCAGGGCGCATTTCGGCTGGCGCGGGACGGTTCAAAGTGTCGAACGGCGGCGGCGTTGCGTTGGCGGGCGGCACGCTCATTGGCATTGGCGGCGGCACAGAGCCTTCCTGCGCCATTGGCGGCGGGCCTTGGAACATTCCTTGCGGCCCCTGCGGCGGCGCAATCGGATTGCCCACATTGAAGCAATAAAACCCGAATCCGACAAGCAAAACCAACGTCACAGGTATGTAAAAAATCAGTTTTCGGCGAAAGAAAAGCGGGGCAAGCAGAAAATGGTGCAGCAAGAGCAAAAACAGATAGGGCAAAATCTGTATTGCAAACTGAGTCAGATAGTTAACCAATCCTGTTTGAGCCGTTTCCATACGTGCAAAGATACAGGATTTTGAAGCGGACAAAGCCGATTTGTTGAAGAAAAAGCGGCGTTTGTTGAATAAAGTTGGCGTTGGCGCAAGCCCGCCCTACTTTAGCGGCAGGTTTAACAAAAAAATGTGTGCTATGAAAAAAGGATATTTTGCTTTCGCGATGCTGCTGATAGGTTGCGGAAGTTGCTCAACCGACAATTTCGACGACATAACGCCCGTCGGCGAAAGCCAAACCGCCACGGCCGACACCACAACGGTGTCGCCAAAGTTCGACAATTCAATCTTGGAAGAAGACAACTTTGCGGAAACCAAGTTCGACCGCACAATAAAAATAGTGTTTGCCGACGGCGGCGCGCAGGTTACGGACGACGAGAACGGCATTGTGGCCGTCAGCGGAAACCACGTGACGGTGAACAACACCACCGACGAGAAGGTGATTTTCGAGTTGACAGGTACGGCGGCGGACGGCTCGCTGAAATTGTACAATCAGAAGAAACAAGCGCTGATTCTCAACGGTTTGGAACTAACAAGCACAAAAGGCCCGCAATCAATAATCAAGGCAAAAAACGTTGCTTTGTGGTGGTGAAAGGCGACAACGCGTTGAAAGACGCCGCCACCTATTCCACCCCCGATGGCGAAGATGAGAAAGCCGCCATTTTCAGCGAAGGGCAACTCATTTTCAGCGGCGACGGCGCGCTCAGCGTCACCGCGCAAGGCAAATCGGGAATCACAAGCGACGACTACGTGCATTTTATGGGCACGCCCACGGTCAGCGTCAGTTCGTCGGCGGGGCACGGCGTACGCGGGAAAGACGCAGTCATTGTGTCGGGCGGAACTATCAACGTCAGCGTGTCGGCCAATATGAAGAAGGGCATTGCTTCCGACTCGCTTGTCTGCATAAACGGCGGCACAACGGTGATAAACGTCACTGGTTCAGCCGCATACGATAGCGAAGACGCGGAATACAGCGGCACCGCAGGAATAAAGGCCGACTGCCTGTTCGAAATCAACGGCGGCTCGCTCGACATAACCAACTCGGGCGCGGGCGGCAAAGGAATTAGCGGGGATTTAACAGCCTGTTTTAATGGTGGTAATGTGAAAGTTACAGTGAAAGGTTCCAATTACGGACAATCGTCGTCGAATCAGTTCGGAAGGAGCAACAACAGCTCAAACAGCGTATCGGCCAAAGGCATAAAATTCGACGGCAACATTTTTTTCTCGGGCGGCTCGGTGGTGGTGAATTGCGCTGCAAATGAGGGCATTGAGTCGAAAGGCAACATAATTGTCACTGACGGCGAAGTTTACTGCTACTCGGCAGCCGACGACGCAATAAACTCGGCAGGAACATTCACCATTGAAGGCGGATATGTGTGTGGATACGCCGTTAAGAACGACGGCCTCGACGCCAACGGCAATTTCTACATTAAAGGTGGCACCATTTATGCAATCGGCACCTCGGCGCCCGAACTGGCAATCGACGCCAACACCGAAGGCGGCTGCAAACTCTATGTGTCGGGCGGCACAATTGTGGCCATTGGCGGACTGGAATCGGGCGCAAGCCTCACGCAGAGCTGCTATCAGGCCGCGTCGTGGAACAAAAACACCTGGTACTCGATGACCGCGGGCAACACCGTGATAGCCTTCAAAACACCCGCAAGCGGCGGCACACCGCTGGTGGTTTCGGGCGCCTCAACCCCAACGCTAATGTCGGGTGTAACGGTTTCGGACGTCACAACTCGATTCGAAGGAATGTTTGTCGAAGGCGGCTCGGCGGGCGACGGTTCCGAAGTGTCGCTGTCGTCATACTCTGGCGGAAACGGCGGCGGCTTCGGCACTGGCGGAGGTGGAGGATTCCCTGGCGGCGGCGGTCGGCCTGGAGGATGGTAATCGGAAAACGAAGAAGTAAATATTTTTATGTTATTTACTTGATAATCTTTAAAATTACATATAGTTTTGCGATTGCAACCGTAAGAAAACAATATGTGGAATTATGGAAGAAAAATTATTGAAAATCTCTTTAAAGGACGGACGGAACGCGCTTCAATATGTGCAGAGTTTGAGTCGCGAAGTGAGGCAGATAGCGGCCGAAGCGATATTAGAGTGTTTGAAATTGGGCTATCCGCTGAACAATCTGGAGATTACGAGCAAGGCACGGGAGTTGCAGCGCAACAAACAGAGAGTTCTCGCCTAATTGCTGTGGCACTGGCAAATGGGCTTTTTGTGCCACGCAGTGAATGGGAAACTTTTGGCGACAGGAAAAGCAAACCGTCAGGCGAAAGCATTGTATATCTGGACGCAAGCGGCGAAAACGTCATAAAAGTGAGGAATCCGTTTGCGAAATCGGCCATTAAACAAATGCACGCTCAAGACGCCATTTACGAGCATTTGGTACACAATATATTGTTTCCGAACAGCCATTACAAGTTTGTGGGTATCAGCGAGTATTCTGACGAGGTTCGCATAATTTTGAGTCAACCATACATTTCTGACCAATTCATTCCGCCAACGCAAAAAGTTATAGATAGTTATCTTATTGACGGTCTTAAACTTATACCCGAAAACCGTTATTATTACGGAAACGATTATCTTGCTATCACAGACGTATCGGCCGACAGCGACAACGTTCTGACAGACGGGAAAAATCTTTATTTCATCGACCCCATTATCAAAATGAAACGCCCTGCAACTGAAGTACTTGCGCACTACTATGATATGCTTGTTTAGGCGTTGCTAATTGAAATTTCGAAACACTATGAAAAATAAAGAATTGACACCATTTTTGGCAACGCATCCTGGCGAAATGATTAAGGATGAGTTGAAAGAACGCGGTATGACGCAAAAACAACTGGCTGCCGAAACTGGCATCAAGCCATCGGTTTTGAGCGAAACCATAAACGGCAAGCGCGGTGTGTCGTTAAGCGTGGCAATGGCTTTGGAAAAGGCTCTCGACATTCCTGCCGATATCTGGATGAACCTGCAAACACAATACGACCTTGACACTGCGGCCATTGCAGAACGCAACAGCCAACGCGAAACGGTTTCAATCACCATTCCTGTGCGCGACCGTGAACTGCTTCGCGACTTAAGCCACAAGTTTGGCTGGGCTTGTATTTTCAATAAACAAAACGTTGCGATGGCGTAAAGCGACGGGGCCATTTTTGTTTTTATTAACAATCCGCTCTATCGGTTTCGTTCGTTCTGTTGTTATCGCTAAATTTGTATGGATTGAAAACGGACGGAAAATGATTATTGAAGAGACAACTACATACGCCTACAAACTCAAATACATTGAGAATGTGAGTTTTGGCCGCATTCGTGCCTTTGCGCAGAATTTTGTGAATGAACTGCCACAAGAGTTGGTTGATGATATTTATGACCAACTCAAGCGCGGACTCGACCTTCTGCAAAACGAGCCGCAAATGCTTGTCTATCTGTACTCTTTTGGCAAAATGCACGAAGCAAAACTGCAATATGCATTCGACCAATTGCCTGACGCTTTCCGTAAGCAACACAAAATAAACATTATTGATTACGGCTGCGGACAAGCCATTGGCACAATGTGTTACGCTGATTTCCTGCGTGAAAATGGTATTAAACAAAGCGTTGGTACCATAACCTTGATTGAACCTTCAGAAATCTGCCTGCGCCGTGCCGCTCTGCACGCAAAAGCATTCTTCCCTGACGCCGAAATCCGCACCGTTTGCAAAGGCTTTGATGATTTGGAAGCCGCTGATATTCAATGTAACGAATCCACACCCACATTGCACATTCTCTCAAATGTGTTGGATATTCTTGATTTTGATTTAGAGCGTTTTGCGAAACTGATTAATGGGCAATTATGCGGTTACAACCAATTTGTTTGCGTAGGACCATACTTTAATTATTCCGACAAAGACAACCGAATGGCACGTTTTACCAAATTGATTAATGGGAAAATAACGTATTCAAACATTTTTGAGAAAGGAGAATTGAACACCGACAAATCGTGGACAGCACAGATTGTGTGCTTATCGGTTGGGGAACTGGAAAAAGAATTATCAACAGAAGTAACCGAAGAAGACATTGAGAATTGCATTATTGAAGATGAGTGTGTTTATAGTAAGGATGGAAAGCGATTATTAAAGTGTATGTATTCACAATTGAATAAATACAAAATAAAAAACAAAACAATTGTTATTTGCAGCGGGGCTTTTGATGGGTGCGAGTCCTTACTACAAATCATAATTCCCGATTCGGTCACAAGCATTGGAAAGAATCCATTTACTAGTTGTGAAATTCTTATAAAAATTCAATCAACACGTTTTCTTTTCACAAAAGAAGGTTTGTTGATTGACAAGGAAGACAATAATATCATTTCGTATATTGGAAAAGAAAAAATCGTAACTATTCCCAATTCGGTCACTACCATTGGTGAGGATGCTTTTTGGAACTGCAAGTCCTTGCAACAAATCATAATCCCCGATTCGGTCATAAGCATCGGATTTTGCGCTTTTGGGGGGTGCGAGTCATTGCAACAAATCATAATCCCTAATTCGGTCACAAGCATCGGGAAAGGTCCTTTTTATCGATGCGAATCACTGCAACAAATAATCATTCCCGAAGGCAGCGAAGAAAAATTCAAGAAAATGCTGCCTGAAGAATTGTGGGATAAACTTTATGAAAGATGATAAAAACACAAACAAATGATAAAATACTATAAAACAATTGCTTTTTCCAAATCTATCCTGAAATCTCATTTCAAATTTGAAGACAAGTTTCAGGTTTTGCCTATAAATATGGATTGTAAACCACAAAGCCCATACGCTAGACATTTTCCATTTTTCCTTGAATATTCAATAGAATACTCAAATAATGAACCACAAGGAATTGAACTTCAAACAATACGATTAAACAAAGAAAAAGAGATTCTTAATATTTTATCTTGTTTGACAAATCATCGTTTTTTTAGTTACACCCCTACCCAAAATGTTTGGGGAATAAAATTTCCAAATAAAACAGCCAAAGAGATGACTAAAGATGAATTGCTGGCATTCGACAATGAAGAAAGTGATTACATTCATTCTGGCTACTATTATTGCGGGATGAAAGAAGATTTGCAGATTGATTGTTTTTCAGAGTTTGTGTCAAATAATATTTTTAAGAATAACGCAAAACATAAATATTACATTAATAATCCTATTGATAATTATCAATCTGAAATATTTTTTCCAGATACTTTGTGCTATGCTCTTCAAAATTATTATAACCTATCTTCAAAAATTAAAAAAAAGGTCAATTCGTGTATATACCTTGCTTGTGATGGTATGGATATTTCTGAATATAAAAGAAGTCTTTCTTTTTTATCATATGTTTCTGCAATAGAAGGTCTTGTTTGTTTGGAAGTTGATAATAATGAAATTAAGTTTTTTTGTCCTGATTGTCAATCTATTGAATTGTCGCCTTATAAATGTCCAAAATGTGGTCGTCCGATATGGGGAATAAAACAAAAATTCATCGATTTCTTATCGAGATTTGTTTTTGGTAGTGAGAAATCGCAAGAAAAATACAAACACATTTATAATTTACGGAGCAAATTGACGCATACGGGTAAGTTGTTTATAAGCGACTACGAGTTTTCTTTAAGGGAAAATGATATGGAGAAAGATTACAATGATAGGCTAATGAATTTGGAAACATTACAATTGTTTCGCATTTCACTTGATAGTTGGTTGAGATATGAAAACAAGAAAAATAAATAATAAAAGGAAAATGAGCACATTATCAACTGAAGCAACCGAAGAAGAAATCGTCAACGGCATAAAAGATGAGTTTGGCATTGTGTACAGCAAAGACGGAAAACGACTATTAGTATGCCAAAATAAGAAATTAGAAAGTTACGAGATAAGAAATGGAATTGAAGTGATTTGTGACCTTGCATTTGCGTGGTGCGCGTTATTGCAAAAAATATCTATCCCCGATTCGGTCCAAATCATTGGTGATAGGGCTTTTGAAAATTGCCAACAATTACAACAAATCAACATTCCAAATTCGGTAGAAACAATAGGAAGTAGCGCTTTTAGATATTGTAAGAAGTTAAAACAAATCACTATTCCACGTTCGGTGTCGGTTATAGGTACAAATCCTTTTTTGGATTGTCCACAAATTGATATCGTCAACGAATCGCAAAGATTTTCAGTTCGCGACAAAATGTTGATTGACAATATTGAAAACCGACTAATAGCATATTTCGGTAAAGCCAAGACTGTTTCCATACCAAGTTCTGTGATTACCATAGGTCGCGAGGCATTTTATAACAGACACTCATTACATAAAGTTACCTTGCATAACTCTGTGAATAGCATTTGTTGTAGTGCTTTTGAGAAATGTGAATCCCTTGAAGAAATCAATATTCCCCAATCTGTAAAAATCATAGAATGTGGTGTTTATCGCTGCTGTCGTTCTTTAAAACGAATCACGATACCTGATTCAGTAACAACAATTGGCGCAAATGCATTTGGGGGGTGCGAGTCTCTGCAACAAATCGATATTCCTAATTCGGTTTCTTCAATTGGGTGTAGTGTTTTTTCCTATTGTGTGTCATTGCAACAAATAAACATTCCCAACGGGATTACTACAATTGAGAACGGCACTTTCTGGAATTGCCGTTCATTGAAGCAAATCACCATTCCAAACACGGTAACAACTATTGATTATGCAGCATTTAGTTTGTGTGAATCGTTACAGCAAATCACTATACCTGATTCAATAACAAGTATTAAGAGGTTGACTTTTCTCGACTGTAAATCACTACAAGAAATCAAAATTCCTGATTCAGTAACAACTATTGGTGATGCTGCCTTTGCAGGTTGCGATTCGTTGCAAATAATAACAATTCCCGATTCTGTTACATACATAGGTTTTAGAGTTTTTCGCGGGTGCAAATTGTTACGTCAGATTAATATTCCAAAATCTCTAAAAACAATCGGTAGCAATGCTTTCGAAGGTTGCGACTTGCTGCAACCTGTTACCATACCAAAAACCGTGAAAATTGAAGAAGAAGATTTACCATTCTAAACACGCATATTAAAAACAAAAATGCCATTACCCGTCCGTCATACGCCCCGCGCCAATTGGCACAAATACAATGGTGCGGAATATTTTGTCACCATTTGCACGGGCGGCCGCGAACATTATTTCGGCGAGGTGCGCGATGGCCAAACGCAATTGACGGCGGTGGGGGAATACACCAAAAAATGCATTGAAAAAATCAGTGAAATAAATCAGGATGTTGATGTGCCATTGTACGTCATTATGCCTAACCATATTCATTTGATTGTGATAATCAGCGATGATAAACACAACGAAAACAACGCGTTACCACGCACCGATGTAGGGCTGTCGTATTACGGCAGCCGTTGCGATGATGTGCGGCTGCCACGGTGTGACAGCCCTACAACGCCACAATGCGACAACCATACAACGCCGCAAACAACGGAAAATGAAATCAATTTGGAAATGCAGCGCAGGGCGAATTGTTGCGGACGTTTGTCGCATATAATCGGTCGTTTCAAATCCGCTGTCACCCGTTTCGCCCACGAAAACGGAATCCCCTTTGCGTGGCAACCGCGCTACCACGACCGCATTGTGCGCAACCAAAACGAAATGAACCGCATTGCCGAATACATTGAACACAATCCGTTGGTCTGGGAATCAGATTGTTTCAATGAATAGAAAAAACACCCAAAATCGATACAAAAACAGCGCCCGAAAAATTGAAAACGGTTATCAGGGTTCCGATTTCGCATTTAGCAAAATAAATGTGGAGCCAACAAACAAAAAGGCTGAATTTTATTTCCTATCGGATGCAATAATCATTCTTACAACACAAATCACATTCGTTGCAATGCAATTCAAAAAAATCCAAAGCGCGCAACCACCGCCGAAACAGAAGTTTTTCATATTTTTGACAAAACAGTTAAGGATGATGAAAAGGATATTTCTCTCGATTTTTGCAGGGCTGACCGCACTGACGGTGGCGGCCCAGAGCAACTTGTTCATTTTGGGCGGCGAGTTGAGCAATTCGGCCGCAACCTGCGTCGCCGACATTGACGATGTGATGCCGCGGATGAAGGCCTTGGGGCTGAACACGGTGCTGGTGCCCGCCTATTGGGAAATGATGGAACCTTCGCCTGGCCAGTTCAACTTCACGCTTATCGACCGCACCGTTGAGCAGGCGCGGCAACTGCAACTCAAAGTGGTGTT